>LZQR01000346.1_pt1 | contig 11578 bp, 15 predicted proteins | sample 768601 | NCBI WGS metagenome assembly LZQR01 (sample SAMN05207299, study PRJNA324521) | oil field metagenome | isolation source: sample BH-FW-24 from oil reservoir | place: India: Bombay High | collected 2015-12-04
CGAAGCCTATGCCGGGGGCCGCTGGTGGTACAACCAGCTGAAGGTCAGTGCCAACACGCCGGCCAACACCTTTACCCGAACAATCACCGAACAATGGGTCGATCCGGTGATCGGCGTTCGCGGGCAGGTTTCGTGGCACCCAAATGGTCGCTGTTCGGCAGCGGTAACGTCGGTGGTTTTGGCCTGGTGTCGGACTTCACCTGGGGTCTGCAAGGCGGTGTCGGCTATCACTTCAATGATCGTGTCGCGCTGCATCTGCAATACAAGGCAACCGGCGTCGATTATGACAACGGCAAGTCCGGCCGATCCGCCTTCAGCTATGACACGGTCACACACGGCCCGTTGATGGGAGTTGCCATCAGCTTCTAGGACGCAGGCAAGGACAACAAGTCAAAAGGCCGGTTCCTCATCGGGACCGGCCTTTCCTTTTCGTGCTGCGACTTCGCCGGAAGATCACGAAAGTACATCCGTTGCCTTGTGATCCGCGTCGACACCTTCGATCAGGAACACCTCGCCCACCGCCTTGTTCAGGCGCAGTGGCAGGATCGTCCGGTAAGCCGGCGATGCATACCAGGCCTCGGCCCGTACCCGGTCAGGAAAGGCAATCACGATGAGGTCTCCCTGGAACGCGCCTTCCAGCTGATGTTTCTCGCCACCATGGATGATGAAGCGACCGTCAAAGGGTGCCAGCGTTGCGTCGATCCCTTCCAGATAGGCCACGATGTCGGGCCCCATTTCGATTTCGCGCAGATGGCCGATGGCGTAACAGGTCATGGTCCGGCCTCTTCAAGCTTGCGGTTGCGCAATGACGGGCTGCGGCCTTGCGGCTTTCCACTCCAGCCAGGTGAAGCAGAGCACGACGACGGCCTGCGCCAAGAGGAACGCCCAGCCCAGCACGTTGGGCGCAATCAGGCCCGTCAACGGCAGCAGCAAACTGGCCAGCACCCAAAGAAGATTGCCGGCAACTACCAGGCTTGACGCCCAGACAGGCACCTGACCGGCAAACGCGAATACTCCCATGAAAACCGCTACCGGAAACAAGGCCAGACCTGCCCAGAAAAGAAGCTCGCTCGGAAGTGCCGTCAATCCGGCAATCCATCCGGATGCGCCGACCAGCAGGACACCCATCACCGCACAGGTCAGCGCGTCAAACCTCAGAACCACCTGTAACGGAACACCTGAATTCGATTTGGTCATCATCTGTCTCCACTCGTGAAATCCACCCGCACACTGCGAGTGGCGATGACAAGAGGATTGCCAATCGATGTTCTGAAGTCGATTACTTCGCAGGTAATTGAATCTTCGAAACCGCGCCGGCAGGGTAATGCTCATGAAACGAACAGCGGAAACGGCGGGTGACCTGCTGCGCCAGTGGCGACAACACCGGCGAATGAGCAGCTTGCACTGGCCAGTGAAGCGGATATCTCTCAGCGCCACCTGAGTTTTCTGGAATCAGGACGGTCTCGGCCAAGCCGGGACATGGTGATGCATCTTGCGGAACAGCTGGATGTCCCCTTGCGTGAACGCAATGCCATTCTTGTTGCGGCAGGCCATGCCCCGCAATATCCGCAGCACGGGCTGGATGAGCCTGAACTTGCCGCGGCAACCGCTGTTGTCCGGCAGATCCTCGACGGACATCTGCCCCACCCTGCCCTTGCCGTGAACCGGCATTGGAGCTGCAGGCCGCCAATCAGGCGATCTTTGCCCTGCTGGACGGCGTCGCGCCGCACCTGCTGGAAGCACCGGTAAATGTGCTTCGTCTCAGCCTGCACCCAGAAGGCCTGGCACCACGCATCCTCAACCTCGGTGAATGGCACGCCCATATTCTTGCACGCCTCGCACATGAGGTAGATCAGTCCGCCGACCCGAAGCTTGCCGCGCTCAGGGAGGAACTCACCGAGATGGCTCCAGACCGGTCGCGCAAATCACGGACCGAGGTACCGTCACAGAAGGGACGCATCGCCGTTCCGCTTTATCTGCAAGGCCCCAACGGAACCTTGAGCTTTCTGAGCACCACGACGGTGTTCGGCACGGCCGTGGATGTCACCTTGTCCGAAATCGCCATCGAGGCCTTCTTTCCCGCAGACGAGGAAACGGCAAGGCAGATGAGCGCCTTGAGCGCTGGAAGCGCGGGCGGTCGTTCCTGAACCGCCCGCGCTCCGGACTCAAACGCGTGCCTTGACGATCAGGATCATCGGGCGTTTCATCTCTTCCGCCAACGATGGCATGGCTTCGATTTGCTCTTCGCCGGGGAACCATTCCAGCACATGATCAACCGTGAAACCTGCCGCGATCAGCGTGTTGAGCGTGGTGCCGATGGTACGGTGGTATTTGACGACGCCATCGGCCAGCCAACTGGTTTCCCGCGCTCCTTCGCGAAGATACTGGTTGACCGGCCAAGACTTCCGGCCGTTCAGTTCGATCCATCCAGGTTCTACTGGTGCCATGAAGATCGGGTGTTCGATGCTGAAGACGAAACTGCCTCCTACCTTGAGTGATCTGAAGATCTCTCCGGCCAGGCGGTTGAAGTCCTCTATATAGTGAAAGGCGAGCGAGCTGTAGACCAGGTCGAAGGCTGCCTGAGGCAGGTTCAGGGTTTCCAGGTCAGCAGTCCGGTAAACGATCGCATCGTCTTCGGTTTCGTCCCGCGCACGGGCAAGCATTTTTTCAGACAGGTCGAAACCGAGTACATGCGCAGCACCAGCGCTCCGGACCCAGCGGGCAAACCAGCCGAAACCGCAGCCGAGATCTGCAACGTGCAGCCCATTTGCTTCCGGCAACAGTGCCCGGATAGCGGGCCATTCGGGAGCCCCGTCAAGGCCGAACTGCGACCTGGGCAGCTGGCTGTAGCCTTCAAAAAAGGCCGGTTCGTCATAGATGTTTTGTGCCATTTATTTCTCCATCAGAGTGCCGATGGACGGCGCGCACCGCAACAGGCAAAGCCCCGCCCGATCCGGCGGGGGTGCAGGTGCGCGAAACGCTTGAAACTCAGCGTACACAATCAGCCTGCATCCCGCCTATTGGGATGCAAGCGAACCGGGACACGATATGAGTATCTTCTTCGCACATGAGAGCATCATTAGGAGCGCCTTGGTGCCTGTCAACGAGTTGCAGGTGTCTGACGCGGCTTGCCCTGGCAAGATGGAGCTACCTCCCGCAGATTGCGAAAAGGCCGGCTCTGGAGGCAATGCCAAGCTTTGCGTAGGCGCGTTACGGTATGTGATGACTGTCGAGGGAGCGACGTCGAGATCTGCTGCAATCGCCTCCGCCTTGCGACCTGACAGGATGCCCAGACACACCGAACGCTCCCGCTCGCTGAGCGCCGCCAAAGGCGGTGGCAGATCCGTGTCCGATGCCTTTTCGAAATGGAGCAGAGCCAGACGGCCTGCAAGGCGTGCAAGATCTGGATCACACAGGGGAGCGGCAGGATCGCTTTGATAGAGGCTGACGAAAAGGCGCAGTTTTTCTCCGACCGCAAGCAATGTCGTCTTTGCCAGCATGCCGGGATTTTCGAAAAAGAGCTTCCGGTAGTCTGCGCTCATCCGGCCCTCGATCTCGGCGAGCCGGCTCAAGGTCACGGACTGAGGCGGTGCCGCCTTCCGGTAGTCTGCGCTCATCCGGCCCTCGATCTCGGCGAGCCGGCTCAAGGTCACGGACTGAGGCGGTGCCGCCACCAGATCGGGCAACAGAGGATCCTTGAGAAACCAGCCGTCGAGATAGGTCTCGGCAAGTTTTCCGGCCATGACGGAGCGGCTGAAGTGCCACGACAGCAGGCAGCGAGCCTGCGTGTTCTCGATTGCAAAAACCATGATCTGGTCGACACCGAGCGTTTCGACAAACGAGACAAAGGTCTGGGCAAACCGATCCGTGCCCAGATCCGCGAGGCAGGCTTCAATGTGACAGGCAGTGGTGTGTCCGTCCGGAGTGCTCATGAAATGCTGATAGCATGTCCTCCCCGAAAGGGGACAGACGCGAGACGGCAAGGCTCCTAATCTTCTGCCAACAATCAGGGAGGATCCTCAAATGAGGCCAGCCGGACGTGCCGAAACGGACTCGCTCTATTTCACCTATCCGCATTTCGAAGCGCCGACAGACCGTGCGCATCTGACCCGGCCTGCACGTGTTGCCATTGCCGGAGCGGGGCCGGTCGGAATGACTGCCGCGCTGGCACTTGCCCGCGAAGGAATTGCTTGCGTCCTGTTGGATGCGAAGTCCACCTTCAACGACGGCAGCCGCGCGATCTGTATCGCCCGACAGAGCTACCACATTCTCGACCGGCTTGGCGCAGTCGAGCCCTTTCTGGAAAAATCACTCGGCTGGACCACAGGCCGCAGCTTCTATCGCGGCAGGCAGATCCTCGAATTTGAAATGCCGGACAGTCCGCGCGAGAAATACCGGCCGATGTACAACCTCCAACAGCAATATATCGAGCAGTACCTGTGGGATGCGATCCAGCGGGAGCCGCTGATCGAAACGAGATGGCAAAGCCGGGTCTGCAGTCTGGACGATCTTGAGCAGGGTGTGCGACTGGCAATCGAGGATCCGCTTGGCACCTACCAGATGACCTGTGACTGGTTGCTAGCGGCGGATGGTGCTCGCAGCACCGTCCGGAACTTGCGCGGTCTGCGGCTCAAGGGAGAGAATTTTGAAGGCCGCTACGTGATTGCCGACGTCCAGATGGAGCATGATTACCCGACGATCCGACGTGCCCTGTTCGATCCGGATTGTCGCCGGGGCGGAACGATCCTTGTTCACAAGCAGCCCGACAACATCTGGCGCATCGACTATCAGCTTCGCGATGGCGAGGACGAAGCGAAGCCATCCGCGAGGACACCGTGCGTGCCTCAGTGGCCGCGGTTCTGACGGAAATCGGTTATGACGGGGACTGGGACCTGGAATGGTGGAGCATCTATTCGGCCAACACCCTGGCGCTGGATGACTACCGCGACGGCCGGGTGTTTTTCATCGGCGACAGCGCGCACATCGTGCCGATCTTCGGAGTACGTGGCCTCAACAACGGTCTCGCCGACGCCACAACATTGCCTGGAAACTCGCCTGGGTACTGAACGGCAAGGCCGGTCCGGATCTCCTCGACAGCTACACGCCCGAGCGGCGTGGGGCGACGCTGGATGTGTTTCGGAACGCCTCCAAATCCGCCCGTTTCATGACACCTCCGACGGCAGGCTGGCAATTGATGCGCGACGCAGCTCTCAATCTTTCGCTCAGCCACTCCTTTGCGGGAGAGCTCGCCAACCCGCGCCAGATGACACCCTATACTTATGCCGACAGTCCGGTTGTTACCCCGGACGACGAAAACTTCGAAGGTGGGCCAAAACCCGGCGCTGTCTTGCCGAACGCGCGCGTTGGTGACGGGTTTCCTGTCCGACTTGCTCGGTGACGGATTCTCGCTGATCGCCTTCAGTAAAGAGGTGGCGGATCGTCTCGCCGACCTGGATTTTACCCGGGTCGTGCTGCAGCCGGGCTCGGAAGCAGCTGAAGTGCTCGCGGCTTCCGCCGGCAGTGCCTATCTTGTCCGGCCCGACATGCACATTGCAGCGCGCTGGCAAACCGCTTCAACAGAGGCAATCCGCCAAGCTCTCGAGCTTGCAGTCGCTGGAGGAAAAGCATGACGCCCGCCGATCTGGAAACCGTTTACGAGGCCTTGGCCGAACAGCTCGATGCCATCGGATCCGCTCAACGGGAGCTTTACCTCGCCAAGCTCGCCTTGCTGCTGGCGCATGAGATCGCCGACGCAAATCGTGCGCGCTCGCTTGTTGCCGAAGCTGCCAGCAATCTCGAAGTATGACGTCAGCGTCAACAAATAAAGCGTGTCGCGATCTTTCGAATTCAGGCGACACGCTTTTTCTCTTTTTAACGCACAGCCTTTTGCGTCATTCAGATTGACCCGCCCGACACTTTTGAGCGGCGGATTCTTTTGAAGACAGCCCTCGGTACGTCTTCCCGGACGCAGCGGAGCGGAGATCCGGGACCGGTGAGCCGGGGCCTCTCGTTTGAGCGGCCTCAAAAGATGGCTCCTTGCTCCCCGATCCCGGTTCGCGCTGCGCTTGGCCGGGATGACGCCGGTGGGTGAAACCGGAGTCCCTGACTTCGAACCGGCCAACCTCGCTTTAGGCGAGTGCCGCGATGACGATGATCTCGACCTTGTATTCCGGGGCTGCCAGTTTGCTTCGCCGGTAGCGCGTGCCGGCGGGTTTGCCGGATCGACCCAGGCGTCCCAAACCTTGTTCATCTCGGCAAAGTCCTTCATGTCGTCCATCCAGATAGTGGTCTGGAGAATGCGGCTCTTGTTGCTGCCAGCCTGCTCCAGAAGGGCATCGATGCGCTCCAGGATCGTCTGGGTCTGGTTGGAAACGGTGTCGCCCGGGTTGCCGACCTGGCCAGCAAGATAGACGAGACCGCCGTGGATAACAGCCTGGCTCATGCGCGGGCCAACTTCCAGCCGTTTGATGTCGGACATGATTGAATTCCTTCTTGTCTTGAAAGAGACGCCCGCTCAGAACAAGCGGGCGGGATCGAGAGCAGCCACTACCTTCTCGGGCAGTTCGCTCGGACGCTTGAGACAAAGATCCGCAACGAGCCGGGAGAGCGCTGGGGCCGTTTGTACGCCGTAGCCGCCCTGACCGGCAAGCCAGAAAAACCCTTCCGCATCCGGTGCAAATCCAACCACAGGTGTACGGTCCGCAACGAAGCTGCGCAGACCTGCCCAATTGCGCTCGACGCGCGTGACGGGCATCGTCACGGCCTGCTCGAACCGGTGCAGACCTTCAGCCAGAACCATGTCATCGGCCCAGGCATCGTGCGGCTCCACCGGGTCTTCATCGGCAGGCGAAACCATGAACTTGGCCGGCATCCGGTTGGCATACCATTGCTCCGATGCGCTGGCGACGAGCGGCCATTTCGTGACATCGATACCATCCGGCGGCGGCACGATGGCCGCCGAGCGGCGCATGGGCACCAGGCCGACCTTGCGAACGCCTGCGAGACCCGCGATCTGATCCGCCCAGGCCCCGGCTGCATTGATGAGGACCGGCGCTTCGAAGGCCCCCTTGGGCGTCTCGACACGCCACTGCCCGCCGCTTCTGAGAATGCGCTGCGCGGGCGCTTCCGTGACGAACCGCGCCCCGGCCTTTCGTGCAAGCCGGGCAAAGCCCTGCAACAATCTGTCGACGTCGATATCCTGTGCGTCCCGCTCGATGGCAGCAGCGGCAATCGTTTCCTTGCGAAGCAGTGGAAACAGGGCGACAGCTTCTTCCGCCGTCAGGACTTCCATACCGTCGGCACCGTCCAGATAGGCCTTGAACGCGTCCAGTTCGTCCTCGGTCGCAATCAGCATTTCACCACGGGGTGACAGCAGGCTCTCCTCCGATATCCCTTCCGGGTTCTTCAGAACCGGCTCCGAAGCTGCATTCAAGGCCCGCAACGTGGCATTACCGTAGTTGCGGATGAAGATGGCGGCGGAGCGACCGGTCGCATGCCGGCCAAGCGCATCTTCCATTTCCAGCACGGTGACCTTTGCGTCCGGCGCAAGCCGTGCCGCAGCCCCGGTGCCGGCAATGCCGCCGCCGATGATCAGAAAATCCGATGTCTCGATCATGCGTCCTGGAACCCTTTCAGGAAACTGGTGAGGTTCTGGCCGAGTTCTTCCGACAGGTAACCGCCTTCCTGCACGAACAGCACCGGCAGGCCGAGCTTCGCGATGGCGGCACCAATCCGTCCGAACCCGGGTGTGGTGATGGCGAGCCCCTTGAGAGGATCTTTTTCATAAGCATCGAGCCCCAGGGCAACAACCAGAATATCGGTACCGAATGCCCGAATGTGTCGAAGGCCGTTTCCAGGGTTTTCAGGTACTCGTCATCCCCGGTGCCGCGTGCCAGGGGCAGGTTGAGATTACAACCCCGTCCCGCGCCCTCGCCGCGCTCATGGCCGTGGCCCCAGAAGAACGGATAGAACCGCACCGGATCGGCATGCAGCGAAACGGTGAGAACGTCACCGCGCTCATAGAAGATGCCTTGCGTGCCATTGCCGTGGTGGACGTCGATGTCGAGGATCGCCGGACGCTTGCCTGCCTTCAGAAGCCTTTCGGCCGCAATGCCGGAGTTGTTGAGAAAACAGAAGCCGCCCGCCAGATCGGCGAATGCATGGTGACCGGGAGGGCGCGACAGCACATAGGCGGCCTGTTCCCCGGCCGCCATCAAGTCCGCGCCGTGGACCGCACTTTGGGCAGACCAATAGGCTGCTTCCCAGGTACCGGCTGCGATTGGACAACTGGTATCGGCCTGATGGAACCCGGCCTGACCGACTGCGGAGCGCGGATAACTTGCCGTGCGCCGGTCCGGATGAATGTTCGGAATGACCTCGTCGGATGCTCCCTCGATCCGGCTCCAGCGTTCATGGATGGTCTGAAGAAAACGAGGTATTCCGCAGAGTGGAGAGCCGCAATCGGGCCGAGGCATGATCGTCCGGCACCTCGAAACGACACCTTGCCGCCTTGGCACCTTCGGTCAGGACCTCGATGCGCTTCGGCTGTTCCGGATTGGCCAGCCTGGTGCCGTTCGCCATGAAATGCTTGGGATCGTGCATCCATTGGCGGTCGTCAAAAATGGCTTTCATGAGCGGTCCCTCAATTTGTCGAGTGCCGGTGCGCGCAGATCGAAGACGGTTTCGCCTTCCCGAGGCGCAAAACCGAGCCGTTCATAGAAACGGCGTGCATCCGGATTGTCGTGATAAACGGCGAGCTTCAGAAAGATCGGCGTCCAGCTATCAGGCGCAAGATCCAGACTGGCGGCAAGCAGGCGCTGGCCCAGCCCTTCTCCGCGCGCTTCTCCATCGACCCAAAGATCGGAAACATAGAGACCGGTGCCACCACGCGTCGTCGAAAAGACAGGCGAGGCCTGCAACACGCCGAGCGTTCGGTCGTCAGATGGCCGGATCGCAAGCAGCGCAAAGAAGGCGGGAGTTTCCAAGAAACCGTGACGGATCACATCATCAAGACTGGCGACGTGAGTGTCGCCCATATCGGCCGAAAGCTGGAGCAGCGCTGCGTGAAGCCTTTCGGCATCAGCTCGTTCAGCCCGCCTGATCGTTATGTTGCTCATGATCAGAAGGCCGTCTCGCCGGCCCCTTTGAGGCCCAGCATCTGCCGGGCTTCTTCCGGTGTTGCGACCGTTCGCCCGAGTTCCTCGACAATCTTGCGGATCTTGGTGACCTGCTCCGCGTTGGAGCGGGCCAGCTCACCCTTGGCGATGTAGAGATTGTCCTCCAGCCCGACACGGACGTGCCCGCCCATGCTGGCAGCAATGGTGGCGAAAGGGATCTGCTGTCGGCCCGCCGCAAGAACGGAGAAGATATAGTCGTCGCCGAAAAGCTTGTCCGCCATCCGCTTCATGTGCTGCAGGTTTTCCGGGTCCGCACCGATACCGCCCAGAACGCCGAAGACGAACTGGATGAAGTACGGCGGCTTGACGAGCCCCCGGTCGGCGAAGTGGCGCAGCATGTAAAGATGCCCGACGTCGTAGCATTCGAACTCGAAACGCGCACCGCGCTGCTGGCCCATCTGCGTCAGCACGAATTCGATATCCCGCGGTGTGTTCTTGAAGACGAGATCATCCGTTCCGCGCAGGAAAGGCTGTTCCCAGTCATGCACCCACGCGTCGTAACGGTCGGCCAGCGGATAGAGCGCAAAGTTCATTGTGCCCATGTTGAGCGAGCACATTTCCGGCTCTGCCTTCAGCGGACCGGCAAGCCTGTCTTCCAGACTCATGATGGCGCTGCCACCGGTGGACAGGTTGAGCACCGCGCCGCAGCCCGCCTTGATCTCCGGAAGGAAGGCCATGAAGTCGGCCTCCCGCGCCGACGGCTGGCCGGTTTCCGGATTTCGGGCATGAAGATGCAGGATTGCGGCGCCCGCCTCGGCAGCACCTATCGCCTGGCCTGCAATCTCGGCAGGCGTCACCGGCAAGTGAGGCGACATGGTGGGTGTATGAATGGAGCCCGTGACGGCACAGGTGATGATGATCTTGTCTGTCATGTCTTGAATGTCAGCTGGCTCTGGCCTGTTGCTGCGAAATCCTGTCGAGAAACTGGCGGAGAGAAAGGTCGAGACCTTCAATGATCTCGGCTACATGATCCGGCGTCGAGATCATGGGAGGCGCAATCAGGAAGTGGTCGCCGCTGTAGCCGCCCCGCGTCCGACGGGAATAGATGATTAGGCCGTTCTCATAAGCAATATCGACCAGTTCGTTGAAGGCGTTCAGTTCCTTTGCGAGCGGTCTCAGGCTTGCACGGTCCTCGACCAGTTCGAAGGCCAGCAACAACCCTTCGCCGCGCACGTCGCCGATGATCGAATAGCGGTCCATCAGCTTCTTCAGTTCGCTCTTCAGGAGCGCCCCGGTCTCAGCCGCGTTCTGGCAAAGATTTTCCCGCTCGATCTCTTCCAGCACCGCCAGACCGGCTGAGCAGGCAAGCGGATTGCCGGCATAGGTGAAACCATGCAGGAAACCGCCATTGTCGAGCACGTTGGTGACGATGTCCTTATGCGCAATCATGGCGCCCAGAGGCGCATAACCAGCAGCAAAGCCTTTGGAGATCACCAGAATATCCGGATCGACATTCCAGTGTTCACCGGCGAAGAACTTTCCGGTCCTCCCGCCACCGGTCATGACCTCGTCATGAATCAGCAGGACGCCGTAACGCGTGCAGATCTCGCGAATACGTTGCATGTACCCTTCGGCGGCACGAGCGCGCCGGTGGAGGCGCCACCGATCGGCTCGACAATAAAGGCCAGGATCGTTTCCGGGCCTTCGGACAGGATCTTCGCCTCCAGCATGTCGGCGTAGTGTCTGCCCGTTGCCTCGTCGTCCGGATCCAGCCCGTCGAGATAGGCGCGCGGTGCCGGGATCTTCGGCATCGGCCGCATCATGGGGTCGAACGGCGCAGTAAGGGGTGCGTAGCCTGTCAGGGCCAGAGCGCCGAGCGTGCAGCCGTGATAGCTCGGTTCGCGCGAGATGATCTTGTAACGCTGCGCCTGGCCGATCGCGATAGCGTTCTGGCGGGCCAGCTTGATGGCGCTCTCCACCGCTTCCGACCCACCGGAAACGAAGAAGACCTTTTCCAGCCCCTCGGGCGCCAGTGCGGCGGTCCTGGCGGCAAGCAGCTCCGCAGGCTCTGTCTCGAAATGGAGGCGGTAACCGAAGGTGGACTTGTCCATCTGCTTGCGCATTGCCTCCAGCACGCGCGGGTTGGAATGTCCGATGTTGCAGACCATCGCCCCGGACGAACCGTCCAAATAGCGCTTGCCGTCGACGTCCCACATGTAGACGCCGCGCGCCTGGTCCAGAACGGGCCGGCGCTGACGAGACTGATAGAACAGATGAGAGGTTTGCGGACGGCTCATGAAGCAGCTCCAGGCAGGGCTGCGCAGTCGCGCGGACGGAAGAATGTCCGATGTTGCAGACCATCGCCCGGACGAACCGTCCAAATAGCGCTTGCCGTCGACGTCCCACATGTAGACGCCGCGCGCCTGGTCCAGAACGGGCCGGCGCTGACGAGACTGATAGAA
>LZQR01000347.1_pt1 | contig 11557 bp, 10 predicted proteins | sample 768601 | NCBI WGS metagenome assembly LZQR01 (sample SAMN05207299, study PRJNA324521) | oil field metagenome | isolation source: sample BH-FW-24 from oil reservoir | place: India: Bombay High | collected 2015-12-04
CAGGGCCGCCGCGAAACCGGCTCGGCCGGGGCCGGCGGTCGCGCCGCCTTTGATCAATGGATCGCGCCGGGCGCCTGGAAAGGGCTCGCCGACGAAGCGGCGATGTCCGCACCGAAGTGCGTCCTCTGGTGCGCGTGAATGTCGCCGTCACCTGTGAGCGCCAGGGCCGCCGCGAAACCGGCTCGGCCGGGGCCGGCGGTCGCGCCGCCTTTGATCAATGGATCGCGCCGGGCGCCTGGAAAGGGCTCGCCGACGAAGCGCTGCGGGTCGCCAAGGTCAATCTCGAAGCCGTTGATGCGCCTGCGGGCGAATGGCAGGTCGTGCTTGGCCCGGGCTGGCCGGCCATCCTGCTGCACGAAGCGGTGGGTCACGGCCTGGAGGGCGATTTCAACCGCAAGGGCGCGTCCGCCTTCTCCGGCAAGGTGGGCCAGCAAGTCGCCGCCAGGGGCGTGACGGTCGTTGATGACGGCACGATCCCCGATCGCCGCGGCTCCCTGAGCTTTGATGATGAAGGCACCCCGACCGGCCGCACCGTGCTGATCGAGGACGGCGTGCTGAAAGGCTATATGCAGGACCGGCAGAATGCGCGCCTGATGGGCGTCGAGCCCACCGGCAATGGCCGACGCGAAAGCTATGCCCACCCGCCCATGCCGCGCATGACCAATACGATCATGGAAGCGGGCGATCGCGATCCGGGCGAAATCCTGGAGAGCCTGAAGGACGGCATCTACGCCAAGAATTTCGGCGGCGGTCAGGTGGACATCACCTCGGGCAAGTTCGTCTTCCGCTGCACCGAGGCCTATCGCGTGCGCGACGGCAAGATCTGCGAGCCCATCAAGGGCGCAACCCTGATTGGCGACGGCCCCACCGCCCTGACCAGGATCTCGATGATCGGCGACGACATGCAGCTTGATCCGGGCGTCGGCACCTGCGGCAAGGCGGGTCAGGGCGTGCCTGTCGGCGTGGGGCAACCCACCCTGCGCATTGACGGATTGACAGTGGGCGGCACGGGCTAGGTCCGGACAAAGCCGGACAATCACCTTACAAAGTAGTCACTTACCACCTTGTAATAAGAAATACCGGTCGTTACGCCCTAGCCTTGCGCCTGACTGTGATTTGCAAGACTGGAATTGTGATGATTGCCCGGACGACCTCGCTCGCCCTCATGCTGACCGCGACCGCGCCTGCATTCGGCGATGATGCGCCGGATCCCGTCGTGGCGGAGGGTGAGGCGGACGGCGCCATCCTCGCCTATCCAGCCAGCTTCTTCACCGAATTCAGCCCGGTCACGGCGCGCGACATGATCAACCGGCTGCCGGGCTTTTCCCTCTCGGACGGCAACACCAATCGTCGCGGACTGGCGGACGCCTTCGGCAATCTGCTCATCAACGGTCAGCGCCCGTCCGACAAGACGCTCGGCCTGGGCACGGTGCTGCAACGCATTCCAGCCGACCAGGTCGTCAGGATCGAGCTGATCCGCGAGCCGCTTCCCGAGTATGAGATGCGCGGCTACAGCCAGCTCGCCAATGTCATTCTGGTTGAGGGCTCGGGCATGCGCGAGAGCTTCCAGCACACCCTGACCCGCAACAATTCCTCGCGTCTCGCCTCGGCGATGGAAAGCTCCATCACCCGCCCCGTTGGCTCTGGCGAACTGACCCTGGGGCTGAACTGGGAAGTGTGGGGCCCGTCCAATGACCGCTCGGTCTTCACGGAGACGCCCGACGGCGTCCGGCTCTCTCGCGAGCACTACAATGACCAGCGCCGCTATCGCGAGATCGAGCCCTCGATCAGCTATTCCGGTCCGATTGGAGAGAACACGCGGCTGCGCGTGAACGCCAATGCGGAGTTTGTCGCCTGGCGCCGCATCATCTCGGGCTTCGCCTATGACGGCGCCGACCAGCCCGAGGCCTACATCGAACAGGCCAATGATGAACGCAGCTGGCGAGCCGGCCTCTCGTCCACTCTGGAGCATGACTGGTCTGACGGCCTCGCCTCGACCACGACCTTTCTGCTGACGCGCTCCGATACGGATAACGGACCGGAAGTGGAAAGCGTCAACACCCTGTCTTCCGGCGTGGAACGCGCGCAGGTGCTCTATCAGAACGCCCAGGAGGAGACCGCGCTGCGCCAGAGTTTCGACTGGACCTGTCAGAGGCGCATTCGCTGACCTTCGGCGCGGAAGCCGCCTTCAACGCCCTCGACGCCAGCCTCGCCCTGTTCGAGGATACCGGCGGCGGGTTCGTCCCGATCCCCCTCCCCGTCAGCGACACCCGGGTCGAGGAAGTGCGCGGCGAACTGTTCGCCGACACGGTCTGGGTCATCAGCGAGGCCTTCTCGCTGGAAGGCGGACTGCGTTATGAATACAGCGAGATTTCCCAGTCGGGTCCGGCCGGTCAGGCGCGCACCTTCACCTATCTCAAGCCGCGGGCCAGCGTGACCTGGCGCCCGGGCGACCAGCGCCGCCTGCGCGTCGGCATCGAACGCAATGTGGACCAGCTCGATTTCGGCAATTTCGCCAGCTCCGTCGATCTCAACTCTGATCAGGTGGATGTGGGCAATCCCGATTATCGCCCCCAGACCGACTGGACGCTGGAGGCGGAGTTCGAACAGCGGTTCAACGAGGACGCCTCGCTGACGCTGACCCTGGGCCGCGTCTGGGTGCAGGATCTCGATGACTATATCGCCATCATCACCCCGACCGATGTGTTTGACGCGCCGGGCAATATCGGCGATGGCGCGCTCAACCGCATCACGCTGGACTGGACCAGCCCGCTGGGCTGGCTGGGCCTGCGCAACGCCACGCTCGACGGCTTTGCGGAATGGTATGACAGCTCGATCGAAGACCCTGTCACCGGGGTGGATCGCGCCTGGTCCGGGGTTGCGGAATGGGAATTCCGCTTTGATTTCCGTCAGACATTCCCGGCCGCGCAGATGGCCTGGGGCTGGGATTACAGCTATCGCTCCGACCGGTCGACCTATCGCGTGAGCCGTTTCACCAATTTCGAGCAACCGGCGGGCGATCTCGATCTCTATGTCGAAACCACGCGCTGGTTCGGCCTGACGACGCGTCTGGGCGCGGACTTCGTGCTCGACACGACCGAACGGCAGGACCGGATCGTGTATGACGGCTCGCGCGCGGATGGCGTCGAACGCTATCGCCAGCGCCGGTATTTCGACAACGGGCCGCAAATCTTCCTGAGCATTCGCGGCGCCTTCTAACCTCCCTAAATTGTAATCCTACGAGCTTTCTCCGTCTGGTAGACTGAAGTCGGCAGGGCGAGAAGCCGGGCGAAACAGTGATCTGGCGACCCTGCCGGGAGGAGGTCGTCATGAACGCCATTACTCGCACCTGCCTGCTTGCCGCATTGTGGGCAGGCGTCAACACCGCCGCCATCGCCCAGACCGATGCGATCGAGCTTTTGCGAAGTCCTTCCGGGTATTTCGTCGCGCCGGTCTTCATCGGGCAGGAAGGCCCGTATCCATTCGCGCCGGACACCGGCGCCAGCCATACCGCCATCGCGCAAAGCCTGGCGGAAGCGCACGGCTTCGTCAGCACGCGCGAGCGCCTGGATTCGGTGCAGACCCTGACAGCCGAAGTCCAGGCCGAGCGTCACAGGCTCGATGTCCTGACCCTCGGCCCCTATGCGCTGAATACGGTGGATGCGGTGGTCACCCCCACCCCGCCCGATCTGGAGCTCGAGATTTACGGGCTGCTGGGCCGCAACGCGTTCGCGGGCCGCACCATACGGCTCGACTATCCCAACGCCCGGCTCTTCATGCAGGCGCAGGCGCCCGACTTCGTGGATGCCCGCATTGATCCGCGCCGCAATGTTCTGGTGGGCGCCGCCCGCGCCCGGGGCGTCGAGGACGATATCGTGGTGATGGTCGACACCGGCTCTCCCATCACGCTTGTCAATCAGGCGCTCGCGGGCCAGCTGCGCCAGCGCGCCGTGATCCGCATCCTGACCGTGGGCAGCCTCTCGCGCATCCCCGATCTGGTGGAGACCGATGATCTGGTGGTCGTCAGCCAGTTCCAGCTGGGCGGCGTCTGTATAGATCGCATGTCGGTCCACGCCGCCGATCTCGATGTCTTCCGCGCCATGGGCTGGGAGGACCGCCCGGCCATGATCGTGGGGCTGGATCTCCTGCAGAACACCACGCTGACCGTGGATTATGCGAACGGTCGCGCCGAGATCGAACCCGGCTCGCAAGGCTGGCGCTGCCCGGGCGGGCGCCGCAGCCAGCTCAGCCACTGACGCAAAAAAGCCCCGGAGCGACGCTCCGGGGCTTTTCTTCAGACGGTCAGGACCGCTTACACGAGGTCGCGGGCGTCCTGATCAGGGCCGGCGGCTTCCGCCTTGGCGTCGATCTGGTCAACGGCGCGGCCATGGCCGAGCCCTTTGAGCCAGAAGCTCAGCACCCCGAAGATCACGCCCAGCACGATGGCGAACAGGCCGATCGAGCCGAACACGGCGGCATAGCCATTGAGCGCCGCCGCCGGGTCGAGCACCTGGCCCGCCACCGTGTCGGTCGCGGTGAAGGTGGCGATGATGCCCGCCACGTATTGCGCGAAGGCCGAGGACAGGAACCAGCCCGCCATCATGGTCGAGACGACCGCGCCCGGGCTGAGCTTGGTGATGGCCGACAGGCCCACCGGGCTCAGGCACAGCTCGCCCGTGGTGTGCAGCAGATAGGCGCCCGCCAGGAAGATCAGCGGCACGCGATAGTCATCGCCCGCAAACTGGGTGCCCCACACCAGCAGCATGAAGCCCAGACCCACCTGAACCAACGCGAGCGCGAACTTCAGCGGGGTGTTGGGGTTCTTGCGCAACTTCGCGAGGAAGGCCCAGATCGCCGCGAAGACCGGCGCGAACAGCAGGATGAAGCCCGCATTGAAGGACTGGGTCTGTGACGCGGTGATTTCGAACGGCCCCACCGACAGATCGGTGTTGCGCGCGGCGAACAGGTTCATGGACGAACCGGCCTGCTCGAACAGCGCCCAGAACACGACCGAGACGATGATCAGGATCAGCGCCAGGATCAGGCGTTGCGCCTCAACCTTTGTGCAGCTGTTGACCATGTAGAAGACCACATAGCTCAGGAAGCCAAGGCCGCCGATCAGGAGGAACAGCGCCAGAAGGTCCTGCTCGCCCATGCCCGGCACGGTGAAGCGGATCGTGTGCGCCTGAACCATGAACCAGACCACAACGACGCCCACAAGGCCGATGCCGTAGATCAGCCATTCGGTATTGATCGGGCCCAGCGCCTTGGCTTTCAGTTTTTCCTGGCTCGGCGGGTTGCCACATGGTCGATGAGGTTCTTGCCCGGCAGGAAGAACAGGGCGCGACCGCGCATGAACACGACCCAGCCCAGCGCCATGCCAAGACCGGCCAGGCCGAAGCCGGCCCACCAGCCGACCGTTTCGCCCAGAAGGCCGCACAGGATGGCCGCCCAGAACGAACCCAGATTGATGCCGTAATAATACAGGGTGAAGCCGCCATCGCGACGCGGATCGTTCTCTTCATAGAGCTGACCGACGATGGAGGAGATGTTCGCCTTCAGGAAACCCACGCCCATGATGATCAGGGCCAGGGCGAAGTAGAAGATGTTCAGGAACATCCGGTCGCGCTCGACGCGCTCGATCTCGAACTGGCCTGCGGCAGAACGGCGGGAATGCTGGCCGTGGACGGCAGCTCGGCGATCTCGAAATCGCCCTCGGAATTGGCCGAGAAGCTGTATTCCGCGCCATCCACCTCGATCATCACCGAGCGGTTCGACCCGCGGCCTTCGGCCACCAGCTCGTATTGCTGGCCCTCATAGATCAGGGCTTCGCGGGCCGGTTCGCCCTCGATCCCCATGGTCGCGTGACCGGCCACCAGCAGCAACGCGCCGAAGGCGATGGCCTTGCGGTTGCCCAGATACCGGTCCGCCAGATACCCGCCCAGCAGCGGCAAGAGATACACGAGCGCGGTATAGGCGCCGTATTGCGAGCTGGCTTCGCTGTCAGAGAACAGGAAGTGCTGGGTGAGATAGAAGATCAGCAGGCCGCGCATGCCGTAATAGGAAAAGCGCTCCCACATCTCGGCGAAGAACAGGATGTGCAGGCCCTTGGGGTGCTTGCGCATCTCCAGAAAGACCGGAATGGCGGTGGCGATCGTAATCACGATCCCCGCCAGAACGACGATATTCATGACCTGAGGTCCCTCCCCGTCACAGTCCGACGCCCCTCATGCGTCCAAAGATGAAGGACCGTGATCGAATTCGTTACGAAATGACTACCGCGCAAAACACCACGCGGGGCCGGGAGTCGCAAGGGCTTTGCGGCAGTGGGGGTATTGGGGAGAGGCGAGAGGGGCATCGTTCTGGCTGAATGAGTTTCCCGATAAGATGCGCATATGGCGTCGAAGAAACCCATCACGACAGCACGGCGTTTGCGCCGGGACATGACAGATGCCGAACGCAAGCTCTGGTCCATGCTTCGGCGAAGACCTGATGGGCTGAAGTTTCGACGTCAGCATCCGATCGGCCGCTATGTGGCCGACTTCGCCTGTCCCCAAATAGGCCTGATTATCGAGCTGGATGGCGGTCAGCATAACCTTCCGGCTCATCGGCGCCGCGACGAGCATCGTACGCGCTGGTTGGAGAACCAAGGGTGGCATGTTCTTAGGTTCTGGAATACGCAGGTTTTTGAGGCGCCCGACATGCTGGGCGATCAAATTCTGGATCTGGTGCACGCCCTGAAACACCGCCGACAGAACCCCTCTCCCCCTTGACCAAGGGGGAGAGGCAGGGTGAGGGGGTGCGCTTCAATTTGCGAAATTGGCGCCGGATGAAACGCCGCCCACCCCTCACCTAACCTCTCCCCTCAGGAGGGGAGAGGGATGGGGTTGGCGCAGAAATGACGGTTTGGAGCTGTTTCTGCCCCTAATACGCCGCCTCTTCGAAGATCGGTTCGACGCTTTCGTTCCAGGCGCCGTGATAGCGCTCGAGCAGGCGTTCGGCGGGGCTGATGCCGGTCTTGGCGATCTCGTCGAGATCATCGAGGAACAGCGCTTCGTTTTCGCCATGGGCGTTCAGGCGTTGACGGGCCTTGAGGCCGGAGCGGGAAATAGCGAGCGCCTGTTGGGCGATCTCTTGCAGGGTGGTGTTGCGGAACGGGGTCTTGAGCGCGGTTTTCGCCGCGCCCGCGCGCATGGCGTCGCGTTCTTCAGCCGTCCAGTCCTTGACGAGGTCCCAGGCCGCGTCGAGCGCGGTCTGATCATAGAGCAGACCCACCCAGAAGGCGGGCAGCGCGCAGAGGCGATTCCACGGGCCGCCATCGGCGCCGCGCTGTTCGAGGAAGGTTTTCAGGCGCACTTCGGGGAAGAGCGTCGACAGATGGTCTTCCCAGTCTGACAGGACCGGCAGTTCGCCCGGCAGCAGCGGCAGCTCGCCCTTCAGGAAGTCGCGGAAGCTCAGCCCCGTGGCGTCCTGGAAGACCGAATTGCGCTTGACGAAATACATCGGCGCATCGAGCGCCCAGTCCACATACTGCTCATAGCCAAAGCCTTCATCGAAGGCGAAATGCAGCATGCCGGTGCGGTTATTGTCGGTGTCGGTCCACACATGGGCGCGATAGCTGAGATAGCCGTTCGGCTTGCCGTCCGCGAAGGGCGAGTTGGCGAACAGCGCCGTGGCGATCGGCTGCAGCGCCAGCGAGACGCGCATCTTCTTGACCATGTCCGCTTCGGACGCGAAGTCGAGATTGGTCTGCACGGTGCAGGAGCGGAACATCATCTGATGGCCCAGCGTGCCCACCTTGGGCATGTAGGCCTTCATGATGTTGTAGCGGTCCTTGGGCATCATCGGGGTCTCTTCAAGAGACCATTTCGGCGAGAAGCCGAGGCCCAGAAAACCCGCGCCGACTTCATCGGCCACTTCGCGCACTTCGCGCAAATGGGTGTTCACCTCGCGGCAGGTCTCGTGAAGATTTTCCAGCGGCGCGCCGGAGAGCTCGAACTGGCCGCCGGGCTCCAGCGTGATGGAGCCGCCCTCGCGCTTGAGCGCGACGGGCTTGCCGTTTTCCTCGATCGCCTGCCAGCCAAAGCGGGTCAGGCCTTCCAAGAGCTTGCGCACGCTGGGCCCCTCGCCCTCATAGGGCAGCGGGGCATGATCCTTCAGCGCAAAGCCGAACTTCTCGTGTTCGGTGCCGATACGCCATTGATCCTTGGGTTTCTCGCCCGCGGCGATGTGGCCGATGAGCTGGGCCTTGCTTTCGATCGGGGCGCCTTCGCCCCCTGCATTATAGGTGCCGCTCATGGGTGATGGTCTCCCCGCCAGGCAAATCAGTGTGGCCGCACAGTTAGGCGCCCGTATCCCCTACGGCAAGCAGGGAAACCGGTTTTCGGTCACAAGGGTGTGAGAGATTGCGTGATCGCTCACCAGTCGCCCAGCATGGATTGCCAGACGGACAAGGCGGCGGCGGCCGCTGTATCCGCGCGCAGAATGCGCGGGCCGAGGCTGACGGGCAGGACTAAAGTCTGAGCATGCAGCAGCGTGCGTTCCTCCACCGAGAACCCGCCCTCGGGGCCGACCAGCATCGCCCATTTGCCGCCGCGTTCGCGGCCTGCCAGCGCTTCAGCCATCGGGCGGGCGCGGCCATGCTCTCCGCCCCAGGGCTCGGTCTGGCTGTCCCCGCTTTCATCGGCGAACATCAAGGTGCGCGCCTCGTCCCAGCCCTTGAGCATCTGGGTCAGGCTGACCGGCTCGTGAATCACCGGCAGGTCCAGACGCTCGGTCTGTTCAGACGCTTCGCGCGTCAGAGCCTGCATCCGATCGGTGCGCACGCGCTCGGACTGGGTGCGTTGGGTGATCACCGGCGTGATCGAGGCGACGCCCAGCTCGGTCGCCTTCTCGACGATGAAATCGGTGCGCGCCTTCTTCACCGGCGCGAAATAGAGCGCCATGTCCGGCGTCGCGCTCTGGCTGCGACGCTGTTGAACGATCTGAAGGCTGGCGCGTTTTCTGTCTGCGCTCGCCACCTCGGCGCGCCACTCGCCGTCCCGGCCGTTGAACAGCCGGACGCCGTCGCCCGGTTTGCGGCGCATGACATTGACGAGATAGTGGGCCTGGTCCCGATCCAGATCCAGCACGGCGCCGGCTTCAAGCGGCGCATCGATGTAAAGACGCGGTTCGACACTCATGAATTGCGTTCTAGCTGGACGGCGCCCACGTTCAAGCTTTCAAATGTCGCTGCATGCCAGCCGACGCTCGCACCTGTAACCGCCACGGCCAAAGGAGCCCCGCCATGAAGTCCATCAATCCCTATTCCGGCGACACCGTTTTTGAAGCGGAGACGCATGGACAGGCCGCTATCGAGGCGGCGCTGACCCGCGCGGTCAGCGCGGTGAAAAAGCTCAAGGCGATGGGGATGGACGCAAGGCTCGACGCCCTGCGCAAGGCGGCGGACGTGCTCGATGACCAGCGCGACGAAATCGCCGAGCTGATGACCCGCGAAATGGGCAAGCCGATCAAGCAGGCGAAGGCGGAAGTCGAGAAATGCGCCTGGGTGTGCCGCTATTATGCGGACGAAGCGCCGGACATGCTCAAGCCCACGCCCATCGACGCGCCGGAGAAGGGCGAGTGCAGCCTCTATCACCTGCCGATCGGGCCGGTGTTTGCGGTGATGCCGTGGAACTTTCCCTTCTGGCAGGTCTTCCGCTTTGCCGCGCCCAATCTCGCCGTGGGCAATCCGGGCCTTCTCAAGCACGCCTCCGCCGTGCCGGGCAGCGCGCTCAAGATCGCCGAAGTGCTGGAAAAGGCGGGCTTTCCCGAAGGCGCCTTCCAGACCCTGCTGATCGGATCGGAGAAGACCGAAACCATCATCACCGATGATCGCATTCGCGGCGTCACCCTCACAGGCTCTGAAGGCGCGGGCTCCGCCGTGGCCTCCCTCGCGGGCAAGGCGATCAAGCCGTCCGTGATGGAGCTGGGCGGCTCTGACGCCTTCATCGTCATGCCCAGCGCAGATATCGACAAGGCGGTGGAGACCGCGGTCACGGCGCGCACCCAGAACAATGGCCAGTCCTGCATCGCCGCCAAGCGCTTCATCATCCACCAGGACGTCTATGACGAATTCACCGCCAAGTTCGTCCATTCGATGAAAGAGCTGCGCGTCGGCGATCCGATGGACGAGAGCACCGATATCGGCCCGCTTTCCAGCAAGGACGCCGCGGACGAGGTCTATGAGCTGGTGGAAGAGACCATTCGCGGCGGAGCCACGGTGCTGTTCGAGCCCCAGCGCAAGGATCACGCCTTCCTGACGCCGGGTGTTCTGGCGGACATTCCGCGCGGCACGCCGGGCCATCACTCTGAAATCTTCGCGCCGGTCGCCCTGATGTTCAAGGCCGAGGATGTGGACCACGCCATCGCGATCGCGAACAACCACCCCTATGGCCTCGGCTCGTCCTTCTGGTCCAGGGACAAGGCCGAAATCGAGACCGCCTGCACCGATCTCGACGCCGGCTCCACCTATGTGAACCAGATGGTGGCGTCCGATCCGCGCCTGCCCTTTGGCGGGGTGAAGAAGTCGGGCTATGGCCGCGAACTGGCGCGCGAGGGCCTGCTGGCCTTCACCAATCCCAAGACCATCGCCGTCACCGGGCTGGACTGAGCCGCCTAGGAAATCACGGAGTCGCAACCGGGAGGCGGATCGCTTTCCGCCCGCTCCAGGATTTGCAGATCAGAAGCGGATTCCAGAACGAGATGGGTCTGGAAGTAATGACCGTTCTGGACGCCGTCGCGATACACATTGATCCAGACCTGCATGACGGGGCCGCGCACACGAATGCGTTGGCCCCGCAGCGCGTCGACCGGGTCCTCCCCCAGCCTGCCGGCCAGGGCGATGCGCACCATCGGATCGATACGCACATTCAGGGAGCGCCGGTCGCGATAGTCGGCGAACGAGTTGAGAAAGCCGCGATCGCCATCCGAGCCGCTGCCGCAGACATCCATCCAGATCCAGCCCATCTCCAGTACGGCGTCGGGATTGGCGATGGATTGCTCCACGGCCTGGTCGGCATGGATAAGGCCTGAAGCGGATTGCGCATGACCCGGCGCCGTGATCAGACCGAGGCAGAGCGCGGCCAAGAGATGCAAGTGCTTCATTGTGCGGACTCCCGTCATCCTCTGCGCCATGGCATAGACGGAGCGTGTGACAGTTTTTTCCTCGCTCTGGTTGCAGGCTACACCCCTCATGACCATCGCTCCTGATCGCCGCGTCGCCGACTCCGTGCCCACCTCCTGGGTGGACCGGGCGCCGACCGCCATCCGCCCCTATCTGCGGCTGGCGCGCTATGACCGGCCTGTGGGGTTCTGGCTGCTGGCGATTCCGTGCTGGCAGGGCCTGGCGCTCGCCAGCGTCAGCACCGGGCTCGACTGGATGGATCTGTACTGGGCGATCCTGTTCGGGATCGGCGCGATTGCGATGCGCGGGGCGGGCTGCACCTATAACGACATTGTCGACCGCGATATCGACGCCCAGGTCGCCCGCACGCCGACCGGCCGCTTGCGGCGGGCA
>LZQR01000348.1_pt1 | contig 11503 bp, 16 predicted proteins | sample 768601 | NCBI WGS metagenome assembly LZQR01 (sample SAMN05207299, study PRJNA324521) | oil field metagenome | isolation source: sample BH-FW-24 from oil reservoir | place: India: Bombay High | collected 2015-12-04
CAGGCCGGTGTCGGCGAGATATTCTTCGAAATCGAGGTCGAGCAACCGATATCGAGAATGCGCGGCGGCCGACCAAGGTCTTGTGCCCAGTCCCGGATGTCCGGTTCGAACGCCGCTTCATAATCGGCACCGCAATAGTCGAAATCCAGGCCGGTGTCGGCGAGATATTCTTCGAAATCGAGGTCGAGCAACCGATATCGAGAATGCGCGGCGGCCGACCAAGGTCTTGTGCCCAGTCCCGGATGGTGCGGGCGACAATGTCGAACTTCACCGTTCCGTACAGGTTCCTCTGGGCGTTCGCGAGCTTCTTGACCAGATACTGCGAATGGACCGTAACTTCGGATTGCTCATCATCCGCTAGGTCTGGTCTCTCTGTTCGATCCAGAGTTTGGTGCACACTGCCTCTCCTTCTGTCGCCAAGCGGTGAATGCCGGGTTCGTAGGTGTAGGTGGTCAGGTCGGCCATCAGCACGATCAGTTCGCCGAGGATCAGCTCGACACTTCATCGGCAACGCTGCCGGAGCCGGGAATGAAATTGGCCGGGTAGCCGTCGTTGACGAGGCAGATCTGCTTGTCCGCCCCTTGTTGGCCGGGAAGCTGGAAAGCCTTGATCGACGGATGAATGTCGCAGGCTGGCGACTGTTCCAGAAAATCGACGTCGATTTCGATACGCCGGGAACTGGCGCTCGCCACCAGGCAGCCGTTGCGAAGCTGCTGCAGCACGTCCCGGGTTATCGACAAGCGCCCTGCCGCCCCGACAACCAGGTCGCATTGCTCGAGATCCGTGGGATGAAGGGTCGCCGGATAACCTGACAACCTTGCTTCTGCGATTTTCAGCGGGTCGACATCGATCAGCGAGACGATGACATCCAGCCGGCGCAGGGCCTTGGCCACGCCGAAGCCGATCCAGCCTGCTCCGAAGACAGCAGCGCGCCGGCCGGCCAGGGAGTTGCCGAGATCGCGCATGAGCCCATCCAGGCACCGGGCAATGGTCTCGCCGCAACGTACCGCTTCCAGGCGTTTCAGTTCGCTGTCGGCACAGTGGAGCACAGCACCCGCAGCCGTGTCTGCCCGGCCCGCCAGACGCCTTGCTTGGTGATCTCCACCACGCCTTCGACAAGGTGCAGCTGATCTTGAAACCGCTCGTGCAGCAATTCGACGGCATAACCGCCGACTTCCTGAATGACGAGCTTCTGATCGGAGGCCCGGCAGGCGTCCAGGCTCTTCTGCAAGGCGTTGGCCAGGACCTCTTTGAATTCTGGCTCGGTCTTCGGGCACTGGACCTTGTCGCCGTATACGGCCTGCCATTTCAGCCGTGTCACATCACTGCCGGAGGAATACGGGATGCCGATGATTGCATCGAAATCCATGACCCCTTCCAGCGCATCGATCATGCGCCTTGTGTCGTCAAACAGATGCGCCACCAGCAGATACCGGTGCGCTTCACTCTTGAAGAGATCGAGCCGCTTGACCAGCGCCGGCAGATAGTCCGCACGTCGGGCATAGGCGGGCGCGGCCGCGGTAGATATGTCGCTTAATGGATGCATTGTTGGTTATTCCGAGGGTTCTGCCATTCTGGCACTGCGCCGCCGGTACGCACAAGTGCGAGTTGTGAAATAGACAGGAAAATGAGGCAGCAATCCAACAACTTTTGAGCCACTGCACAGGAACTGCACAAACAATACTGAAAAGCCGCTCGGCCACGCCCTTTTGTGTCCTGTTCTGTCTTCAATGATCGCCCTGTTGACCGGGTGCCCGCCTGACGGGACATCCTTCTGGCAGAAGGTTGATTTGCATGACAAGCGATACTGAAAACGACACCATTGAACAACCGCAGGAGCGACCTCAATTTTCGCAGCCCCGCTCACCCCGTGAACAGCCGGTGCGCCGAACGTCTTTTCTTGGGTCTCCGGCAGTCAAGTTCGTGATCATCGGAGTGTTGACCGTGATGCTGCTGGTGCCGAGCCTGTTCGTCTGGGTGCTGGTGGAAGAACGTGCCGAAAGGGCCCGGGATGTCGCTCAGGACATCGCCCGGTCGTGGGGTGGCGTCCAGGAGATCAACGGACCGTATCTGGTTGTTCCGTTCAGCGAGACCTTCACTGTTTCCACCGGAGAAAACGCCAAGACCGAAATTCGCTGGCACACTGCCATCCTGTTTCCGGAAAAGCTGGATGTGAGTGGCGACATTTCCGTTCAGGAGCGCAGGAAATCGATCTATTCGCTGCCCGTCTATCATGGCGACGTGACATTGAAGGGCCGGTTCGCCGCAACGTCGTCCGAAAACTTTCAGCCGCAGTTCGGTGGCAAATCGACATTGCCGGGGACAAGGCGGTTCTTGTGGTCGCATCGGCGACATCGCAGCGCTGAAAAGCGAGGTCGCACTGGTCCTGAACGACAGTGGTTCCGTGCCGTTCGAGCCTGGGCTCGGGCCGCTGACCATGGAGCCTATACGGCGGTCTGTTGCCACGATCAACGCGTCCGGTATCAACGCACCTGTCGCTGCGGGTTTGTGGCGAAACGGGTTTTCTTTCGACATCCCCATGCAGCTGAACGGCTCCACCGCCTTCTACATTGCCCCGGCCGGTCAAACGACCAGCGTATCCCTTCAATCCGACTGGCCGCATCCCGGCTTCACCGGCGCATTCCTGCCGGAAGCCCGAGAAATCGGCGATGCCGGTTTCAACGCATCCTGGACCATCCCCTATCTTGCTCGCGGCATTCCAAAACTGGTGCTCGGACCCCAAATGCCGTTGCAAAACAAGGTTCTGGGAGTGCAATTCGTTGAACCCGTCAATTTCTATCAGACCATTTCCAGGTCGTTGAAATACGCAGTCTGCTTCATCAGTCTGACCTTCCTGGCGGTCTTCGTTCTGGAAATGCGCTCCGGATGGCGGGTCCATTGGATCCAGTATGGTCTGGTCGGACTGTCCCTGATCGTCTTCTACGTCATGCTGCTCGCCTTTGCAGAGCATGTTGGCTACGGTCTGGCCTATCTTGTGGCCGCTGCCGCCGCGACGCTGCTGAATGCGCTTTATATCGGGACTTCGCTCAAGAGCCGTCTTGCCGGAAGCGTGATGCTTGCGGTCCTGGCTGCGATATTCGGCGTGCTTTATGCGCTCATGCAGGAGCAGGACTACGCGCTCCTGATCGGTTCGATGATCGGGTTCCTGTCACTTGCCGTTACCATGTTTGCCACCCAGCGGATCGACTGGTCCGGGCAACAACAGGTCGGCACGAGGCCGCAAGCCGAAGCGGTCTGACGGTCATTCTGTCATTCCGGTATGTCGCCAATCCGGTCGGCGGTGTGGCTTCGCTGCGCCGCCGATTTTGCTTGGCATTTGCCGGTTGAGCGCATCGCAGCTCTAAAACGAGGCTTGCAATTTCCCCTTGAATGTTCTTATTTTGTTCTATTGAGGTGAGTGGGAGGACGTGATGTCCATTCTTGATCATATCGGATTTGCGGTCAGCGATTTTCCGGCGTCTCGTACGTTCTACGAAAAGGCCCTGGCGCCACTTGGCATCAAGGTGTTGATGGACGTCACCGCTGAAATGACGGGTGGACCCGCCTATTGCGGTTTCGGCAAGGACAAGCCGGACTTCTGGATTGGTGAAGGCAAAGCCCCCGGAACACCGGTGCATGTCGCCTTTGCAGCTTCGAACCGGGCGCTCGTCGATGCCTTTTACGAGGCTGCGATCGCAGCCGGCGGCAAGGATAACGGCGCACCGGGCCTGCGGCTGCAGTACCACGAAAATTACTACGGTGCTTTCGTACTCGACCCGGATGGTCTGAATATCGAGCGGTCTGTCACCTGCCTGAATAAGTCTTTGTTTCCTGATTTCAATTTGGAGAAAAAAATGCACAAGAGCCGGCTGGGAGATCTGGTGATCGACTGTGAAGGTGGCGATATCGACCGCCATGCGGAATTCTGGGCCGGTGCGCTCGGGCGCACTGTTGAAGCTGAGCCGAAAAACCCACGCTATCGCCGCCTGATCGGCACGGAAGATGAAATCGGCATCCTGCTCCAGTCGGTCGAGCATCCTTCCCGCGTGCACCTGGATATCGAAACCGACGATCCGGAAAAGGAAGTTGCCCGGCTTGAAGGTCTGGGCGCGACCATCGTTCAGAAACTGGACGGCTGGACAGTGATGCAGGCAACCAGCGGTCACCGGTTCTGCGTCGTCAAACCGCAACTCGCTGGTTTTGTGGAGGCTGCCAAGACCTGGGAGGCCTGAGAACGGCCTGATCGGACATGGCTTTGGCTGCCCGAAACGAGGGGCCTCACGCCAGGCTCACGGGCATGTGCTGGTTTGGGGAGCGGAGTTGAGTTTGTCTCAGCCGCCGGGCGCGTTACCTCTTTCGGGTAGAATTCGAAGTGCCTTCACGGGTCTTCCAACCCATGAAGCGCATTTCAACGTCGAAGACCACAGCTCGAAACCCAAGCGCGCTGGTCGTCTTTCCGGTCGGGGTTTCGCAATCATCACCAGGTTGGTGATCCCCCCGGAAAGGTCGATCACAACCAGCTCCCTGGAGGACCTGACATGAAACGCCTGCTCCCGCTCACTTTCTTTGCCGCGCTCGTGGCGTCGATGCCACCGGGTACCGCACAGGCCGAAACCGCGGTGCTTGCCGGAGGATGCTTCTGGTGCGTTGAATCCGATCTTGAGAAACTTCCCGGTGTGCGCGATGTCGTTTCCGGCTATGCCGGCGGGGAGACCCAGAACCCTACCTACAAGGATTATGATCGTGGCGGTCACCGGGAGGTCGTCAAGGTCGATTTCGACGAGAACAAGATCAGTTACGCCGAACTTGTCGGGATCTTCCTGCGCACCGTCGATGTGACGGACGCCGGCGGTCAATTCTGCGACCGGGGACATGCCTATTCCACCGCCATCTATCCTCTGGACGAAACCCAGGCGAAACAGGCCAGGGCGGAAATCGCGAAGGCGGAAAAGGCACTCGGCGGAAGGATCGTAACGCCGGTCGAGGCTCCGGCCGTTTTCTGGCCCGCCGAGGACTACCATCAGGCCTATTACAAGAGCCAGGTTCGTACGCTCACCCGCTTCGGCTACGTCACCCGCGCCGACGCTACAAAGGCTACAGGAAAGGGTGCGGCAGGGATGCACAGGTCAAGGCCGTGTGGGGCAGCGAAGCCTTCAAGGGGCTGCCCAAGGCAGGATCATAACATTCGAAAAGGGGCCGTTTCCGCTGGGAACGGCCCAAAAGAACAGCATTTTCGTCGAATTTTCAGGCATCAATTTGCCGTAGGGTAAGGTGTACACTACATACTTTCAGTGGGCTTACGTCTGAAAGGACGCTAACATGCTGAGCTTGTTTGGAAGTCGCGTTACAGCAGAGCCGGAATTTATTTCTGAATTGAGAGCCGTCGAGACGGAAGACCGCCTTCGAAGATCCACCGCCGCCATGCTGGAAGCAGCAGGGTTGGAGATCTGTGACACCAACACACCGACCGAATTTGCGGCAGCTGCCACCGTGTCGATCATGAAGCTCGTGCTGAAAGTGGTCGAGCGCGACTTTGACGAACTGTGCTTCGAAAACCGATTTGTCACCGGCCTGTTCGGGTTCCTGATTGCCCACAACCTGACGCGGCGCACCAATGCTGATCTTGGTGTCGTGCTGGGTATTGCGGGTCTGGACCTCTTCTCGCATGAGGAAATCGAACAGATCTACAAGCTCGGCTCGTCCTACAGGCGTCTGCGCCAGCACCGGAACATGCATCTGGCGCTCAGGGACATCATCGACAGTTTCCTGTCGCATCCTGATGAAGAAACCTTGTCGGATCTTGCCGGAGTGTATCAGCTCTGCCTGCAGCAGGACGGTTGACCGGATTTCATCGGCAACCATCTTGGCGGTCATACGCCGGCTTCAAATGCCTCGACCAGCTCGAGGAACGCCTCGCCGTATTTTTCAAGTTTGGACTGCCCGACACCGGAAACGGCCAGCAGAGCATCTTCGGTCACCGGGCGCGCAGCGGAAATTCCGGCCAGCGTCGCGTCCGTGAACACCACATAGGGCGGTACGCCCTGATCTCGGGCAATCTGGGTCCGCAGCCTGCGCAAGCGTTCAAACAGCAGCCTGTCTTCATGGTCCAGTTCATCGGCGATGGAGGCCGTACGTGAAGAACTCGTCCGTTTCAGGCCAGCCGCGCTCCGGTCCTTGCGCAAGGCGAGCTTCTCGTCACCGCGCAGGACGCTCCGCGCCTTTTCCGTCAGAACAAGAGCACCGAACTGGGCATGGTCGACATCGACGTAGCCAGCGGCGACAAGCTGACGGGCAATCGACTGCCAGGTCTTCTGCGGCACGTCCTGGCCAATTCCGAAAACCGACAGCGTGTCATGGCCGAAGCGGGTGCTTTTCTCGTTGGTCTTGCCCAGAAGCACATCTATGACATGCGCCGTGCCGAAACGTTGGCCAGTACGATAGATCGCCGACATCAGCTTTTGCGCAGCTTCCGTGCCGTCCCAGGTCTCCACCGGGGACAGGCAGGTGTCGCAGTTGCCACAGGGTTTGGGGTAGGTCTCGCCGAAATGGGCCAGCAGGGCCTGACGACGGCAACCGGCCGTTTCACAAATGCCGAGAAGCGCGTTCAGCTTGGCATTTTCCGCGCGCTTGACCTCTTCGGGCGCATCGCCCTCGGCAATCATGCGCCGGCGCTGCACCAGATCGGCCATGCCGTAAGCATGAAGGCTTCGGAGGGAGCGCCGTCGCGGCCTGCGCGGCCGGTTTCCTGGTAATAGGCCTCGACCGAAGAGGGCAGATCCAGATGCGCGACATAGCGCCACATCCGGCTTGTCGATACCCATGCCGAAGGCAACCGTCGCCACCAGGCACAGCCCTTCTTCCAGCAGAAACGCATCCTGGTTGGCTGAGCGCTGTTCCGCGGGCAATCCGGCGTGATAGGGCAGGGCCCTGATGCCCTTAGAGGTCAGCCATTCGGCGATGTCCTCGACCTTTGCCCGCGACAGGCAATAGACGATGCCGCTCTCGCCGGAGTGTTTCTTCAGGAAATCCAGCAGCTGCTGGCGCTGGTTGGTGCGCTCGACAATCTCGTAGCGGATGTTGGGCCGGTCGAAGCTGGTGGAAAAGACGGCGGCGTCTTCCAGCTGCAGGCGGGCCAGAATGTCTTTTGGGTGTGCGGGTCGGCAGTCGCGGTCAACGCCACACGCGGCACGCCCGGATAGCGGTCGCGCAGACAGGACAGCGACATGTATCCGGACGGAAGTCATGTCCCCACTGACTGACGCAATGCGCTTCATCGATGGCAAAAAGGGCAATCTGCAGCGTGTCCAGGAACTTGCGGAAGCTCTCGGTGCCCAGCCGCTCCGGTGTCACGTAGAGCAGGTCGATTTCACCGCGGCGCAGGGCACTGCGAATGCCGTCCTGTTCTTCAGATGACAGCGTGGAATTGAGGGCCGCGGCCTGAACGCCAGCGGCGCGAAGCGCACCGACCTGGTCTTTCATCAGCGCGATCAGCGGCGAGACGACGATGCCGACCCCACGCCGCACAGCGCCGGGATCTGGTAACAGAGCGACTTGCCTGCGCCGGTTGGAAACAGAACGACAGCGTCGTTGCCGTCCACAAGCGTTTCGATCACCGCCTGCTGTTTGCCCCTGAAGCTGCTGTAGCCGAAAACCTTCTGCAGAACCGCAAGCGGCTTCGGCTCCGGACGCACGGTCGGAGCAACGGCATGCTGCACTGGAATGACTTCCTCCGCGGCAACAGCGGGCGAAACGGGCATGGGTGAGACGGGTCCTTTGATTCTCCCGCACAATGTCTTATTCGCGGAAGAAGGGCAATGAAGGCGGAACCGCGCCTGTGGATGACGTGCAGGCCCTGGTCAGAGCATCAAAAATCAGATGCTTAGGAGACGCATGGAGGCGGTGCGTTGGCACCTAGAACTCGGCGTCCGGATCCGTCGCCAGCGTTTCGGCGCAGTGAATGCGCATCTGTTCGGTCAGATCGCTAAGGTCGCCTTCAAGTTTTCCGGCCGGATCGGCTTGCCGAATGCACGTTGAACTTGGCATGTTCCTTGTTGAGCAATTCGTTGAAGACCGTCATGTCGCGCAATTCGGTAGACACTCTCGCAAGGAAATAGAACAGACCGGAATTGCGCCCGCCCATGTGCATGGGAATGATCGGGGCCTTGTTCTTGCGTGCCAGCGCCAGGGCTGACGTCATCCAGGGCCGTTCTGTCAGCTTGCCGTCGTGCCAATAGGCCAGGCGCCCGGAGGGAAACAGCACCACCACCCGCTCCTTGGCAAAGGCGGAGGAGGCGAGCTTGATCGTTTCCTTGGATTTTTCGCGGGTCTTGAAGTCAGCACGCCATTCGACCGGAATGATCATGTCGGCAAGGCGCGGGTTGATGCGGATGGCATCGCGGTTGGCAAAGATCGCAAGATCGTTCCGGCGGGACTTGATCGCATCATAAAGCACGATGCCGTCGCAATGCCGGTCGGGTGGTTGGACACCAGAACGACGGGGCCTTCCTGCGGAACCCGTTCAAGGCCAAGCGTCGTGACGTCAAGCGACAGCAATCCGCTCAAATGGGCAAAAACCTCCAGCGCTTCCATCTGCGCAATGGTGTCGGCCATTTCGACGGCGGACTTGTAGCGAAGGATCTTGTGCGCGAAGGGTCTGATGAAGGGCCACCACGGGCTGGCCATCACCAGCTTGCCCCGTTCGGCAATCAGAAGGTCGACGATATGCTGCTCAGAAATCTGCCTCTGTGCCGCGCCTGACGGCGCGTCGCAAGGTGTCTGTCGTCTGGTCGGTCGTCCGCACAATGCACCTCTGCCCACGAGATTACTGCCTCACTCCGATGCATCGTTAACGAAATCAGCCTCTTGGTGCAAATGATCGTTGTACGAATTCAGGATCGGAATCCGCCCATCGGCGGCTCAGCTCCATAGGGAACTGGTGAAAATTGCCAGCGATGTCAAGAAGGAGGCTGCCCAGGCAAGCGAGCGCGGCGAGGCGCGGTCCGCCCAGTAGCAGCCGATATAAATGATCCTCAGTAACACGAAAAGCACGGCGAGCCTGTCGATCCAGTGCGGGTCGCCGCCTTGGTTGAGGCCAACGAAAACGGCAACCGCAACAGGGGAAATGCCTCGAAGCCATTCGCCTGTGCCCCCTGTGCGCGGGCCCGAAAACCGTCTCGCCAATAGTCCGGGTCACGTGGGCGGGCGTTGTCGAAGGACTTGTCCAGTTTTGCCGGAAAGACGGAAAGCAGCGGCAGGATGGCGGCGGCAAGGACACACCAGAAGGCGACGGGCATGTGGGCTCCTCAGGAACGTGTTGCAGGTCTTGCGCGCGAATACCCGGAATGAGGCTGCAGGGGGTACCGGGCTGCACGCGAGCGTTTGTGCGCATATCTATCAGGCTCATGGAAGATATCCTCATGATTTTCGATGTTGCCCCGGGTTTGTCATAAAGTCTTCCCGTCCCGGCGCTAGGGGGAGGCCGCCCATGGCGTGATTGGCATGGGCTGCAGCCGCGAAGGAATGCCCCTTGTCGAAAACAACTGTTCTGTTCGTCTGTCCGGACAACAGCCTGCTATCGCCGCTGGCTGAAGCCTATCTGAATTTTCGGGCAGGTGGTCTGATGCGGGCGTTCTCCGCCGGTGTGGCTCCTTCCCAGGAACTGAGCCGGCATGTGCGCCGGATACTGTCGGCACGGGGAATTGATGCCAAAGGGCTTGCGCCCAAGCCGATCGACATTTTCCTGATGCCGCATGCTGAAATTCCCGACAGGGTCGTCTATCTCGCTGACCAGGCGCCGGTGGCCTTGCCGCCGCAATGGAAGACCACGACATCGAGCCATTGGTGGAACATTGCCGCAAAACCGCCTTTTCCGGATGGTTTTGGTGCCTGCGCCACTTATTTCGAGAAGATTGCGGAGGCGATCGACAGGCTTGTGGAGCCGCCAAAAACAGCAGGCAAGGCCGTCTCGAACCGGGTTGCTGAGCGATCAGAAAACGGTCGATTCTCAGGATTTTGGATTTTCGACAAATTGTGGGCTAAGAGTTGCTCCCATATTGGGACGAAGGTGAGGGATTGATTCGTCATGATGCGCGCGGGAAAGTTTGTTTTGATCGTCGGCCTGGTGGTCCTGGCAGCTGGTTGCCAGAGATTGTCCGGAGGCCGGAATTATGCCGAACCGCTGCCGGCGACCCCGACTACCCCCGTAGCTCGGGACAGCTTGCACCGCTTGATCCAACGCGCCGGCCGGCGGTCTCAACGATCCGTCGGCTCAGCCGACCGACCTGGCCAGCAACCCGGTTGCAGCGCCTGCCGATGCCAAGGAAGTTGGCCGGACAGACCTTCTGGGTGGCTGGAAAATCACCTCCGCTGGCGACAACTGCATGGCCTTCATGACGCTGACAACATGGTCCGGCGGCTACCGTGCAAATACCAGAGGTTGTGCTTCGCCTGTACTGTCCGGGATCTCTGCATGGGACCTGAGCGGCAATCAGGTGGTCCTGAAGGACGGCACCGGCCTGATCGTTGCGCAGCTTTACTCCAGCGCTTCCGGCCAGTTCAACGGTCAGACCTCTACCGGATCGCCGATCTCGCTGTACCGTTAAGGCCCCTCCGTATTTATGCTGGACAGCTCGCGCTATAGGTGTATATTTGCATAGCTACCGGAAAGGCTGTGCAAATGTCAAATACGAACACTGCGGGAACACTTGGCACGACTGGAAGATGTTGTCTGGGCGGCCAAGCTGAACGAAGTCGAAGATATCATAGGCTCGTCGCTGCCCAAGAGCGCCCGGGAACACCGGACATGGTGGGCAAATTCCGGCGGCAGTCTCGTTCACCAGAACGCCTGGCTTGATGCCGGCTGGCGGGTAGAGCGAACCGATCTCATGCGCGATGTCATCGTCTTCCGCCGGTTGCGCATCGGCGGCACCGTGGCCGGGGTGTCCGCCCGTATGGATCGGACCGCCAAGAATCCGCAAAAAACTGCAGAAAAGCGGCTCACCAAGGAAATGGCAGCCCTTCGTCAGCCTGCAACCGTGACGTTGCGCTCCGAATGGACCACGCTTGGCGATGTCCAGCGCACGCCTGTTCCAATTCCATCATTCCGCAGGAAGGCGGCGTTGTGCGCTTCGCAGCCATGGAAGGTGACGAAGTCGTCACTGCCATCGTCGCAACCTTGTCGGTTCACAAGGCCTATCGCAGCCTGCGCATGGCGATGAAGGGTCTGGACGACGATACCGGCAGCCGTGTCGGTACGGAGCTGTTCAAGAAGGCCGGTTTTGATGCCGCCGCACCGATCGAATGCGATGTGGTCAAGTCCGGCAATGCCTGGCTGCTGACCGACGGTCGTGGCCGCAAGGCCAATCTGGACGACCAGTCCGAGTGTTATCTGGTTGCCCAGCTGCTCTATCTTCAGGAAGTCCAGAACGGTCGCAAGACGGCCCTTTACCTGCGCTAAGTGTTGTCTGAGTGCTTTTTGCGCTCAGCCGGGCACAGGCATGATGGC
>LZQR01000349.1_pt1 | contig 11500 bp, 12 predicted proteins | sample 768601 | NCBI WGS metagenome assembly LZQR01 (sample SAMN05207299, study PRJNA324521) | oil field metagenome | isolation source: sample BH-FW-24 from oil reservoir | place: India: Bombay High | collected 2015-12-04
ATCGATGCCGGTTTCGTCCGGATCGGTCGTGTGAATAACGCCGGCGACGTCACCATCTCCGATCAGGCGGATTGCAGCACCGGTCGCCCGGATTTCTTCAATCAGGCGGGCATGGCGCGGACGGTCGAGCACGCAGGCGGTGACTTCACTGACCTTGACGCCTTTTTCCTTGGCAACAGCAGCAATATTTTCGGCAATCGGTGCGTCCAGATCGATCAATCCGGCCTTGTAACCCGGCCCGATGGCAATCTTGTCCATATAGCTGTCCGGAGCGTTCAGAAGATCGCCCGCCGGCGCCAATGCGATAACCGCCAGGGAGTTCGGCAGGTTCTTGGCGCAGATAGTCGTGCCTTCCAGCGGGTCGAGAGCGATGTCGACTTTCGGTCCCTGCTTCGTGCCGACGTTTTCACCGATGTAGAGCATCGGAGCTTCGTCGCGCTCCCCCTCACCGATAACCACGGTACCGTCGATAGGCAGGCGGTTCAGTTCGCGCCGCATTGCGTCCACTGCCGCCTGGTCCGCGGCCATTTCGTCGCCGTGACCGCGCAACCGGGCTGCCGACACAGCCGCTCTTTCACTGACGCGGGCCAGCTCGAGCGTCAGAATACGGTCCAGGCCGCTCGACGGTTGTTTATCAGTATTGGACATCAACATCTCCAGTCTCTCCCTCCGCAGGACGCCTCGGCGGGCACTCACTCGTCAGTTCAGTTTTTCAATGCGGATCATCTGAGGCTGTTCGGAAACTACCCCCTTGGACATGATCACGTCCAATGCCTCTTTGATTGCCACTTCAGTCGTTTCATACGTGATGAGGATGACAGGTTGAGGCAGGTCCGCATCAAATTTCACAGGAACGTCCTTATTTGCATGACGTTTCTGGACAATCGATTCCAGTGAAATGCCGGCATCGCCCATGCATCTGGCGATTTCGGCGAAAGCACCCGGCCGATCGAATACGGACAGGCGGATATAATATCCGCCTTCATGAAGCCGCATGCGGGCACGTTGATAGCTGTTAAGCTCTGCAGCGGGCATGCCAAGAACAGGCGTTTCGTCGCCCCGGGCAATATCGGCGAGATCGGCCACGACGGATGACGCCGTCGCATTGCCGCCGGCACCCGGTCCGACGAGCACGATTTCACCAACGAAGTCACCGTCGACAGCCACAGCATTCAGGACGCCGTCGATCCGAGCAATCGCAGAGGACTTCGGCACCATGGTCGGATGAACACGTTGCTCGATGCCCGTATCAGTGCGTTGGGCAACGCCCAGTAGCTTGATGCGAAAACCGAGTTCGTCCGCAGCCTGAATATCGGCGGTCGTGATCGAGGTGATGCCCTCGACGTAGATGTCGTCGCTCGAGATTTCCGTGCCGAAGGCAAGACTGGTGAGGATGGCAAGCTTGTGGGCGGTGTCGTTACCTTCGATGTCGAAGGTCGGATCCGCCTCCGCATAGCCGAGACGCTGTGCATCCGACAGACAATCCTGAAAACTGATGCCTTCTGCCTCCATCCGGGTCAGGATGTAATTGCAGGTGCCGTTCAGGATACCGTAGATGCGGCTGATGTCGTTGCTGGCCATGGATTCGCGCAGCGTCTTGACGATCGGAATGCCTCCGGCAACGGCTGCCTCGTAGTTGAGGCAGGCGTCGTTGGCCTCCGCCAGCACTGCCAGCTCAACGCCATGGCGCGCAAGCAGCGCCTTGTTTGCTGTCACGACATGAATGCCACGCGCCAGAGCAGCACGCACGCTTTCCTCAGCGGGGCCGTTGTCGCCGCCGATCAGTTCGACAAAAATATCGACATCTGCCGTCCGGGCCATTTCCACCGGATCGGTGAACCATTCGAATGCCGAGACATCGATGCCCCGATCACGGGTCCGATCACGTGCACTGACCGCTGTCACGGTCACTGCTCGCCCGGTTTTCGTTGCAATCTGTCCGCCGTGTTTTGAAAGGAGCTGCACCACGGCCGCCCCCACGGTGCCAAGGCCAGCGATGCCTACCTTCAATGCGTCTGCCATACGGAAATGAGTCCAGTTCTTATCAACCTTTGGTCCCGAGCGGGATGACGTTGTGCAGCTTTTGATCCGCAGTTTCAAGGAAGCGGCGGATATTTCTGGCTGCCTGACGCAGTCTTTGTTCGTTTTCCACCAGTCCGATGCGGACGTACTCGTCTCCGTGTTCACCGAAACCGATACCTGGTGCGACGGCAACTTCCGCCTTTTCCAGTAGCAGCTTGGAGTATTCCAGACTGCCGAGCGCCCGGAACTTTTCGGGGATCGGTGCCCAGCAGAACATGCTGGCTTCCGGTGCCGGAATATCCCAGCCGGCCCTGCCGAAACTGTCGACCACCACATCGCGGCGCTTCTTGTAGATTTCGCGGGTTTCACGGATGCAGTCATCCGATCCGTTCAGGGCCGCGGTTGCTGCAACCTGAATGGGAGTGAAGGCGCCGTAATCGAGATAGGATTTCACTCGCGACAACGCAGCAATCAGCCGCTCGTTGCCGACAGCAAAGCCCATGCGCCAACCCGGCATGGAGAAGGTCTTCGAAAGTGATGTGAATTCGACGGTGACATCCATGGCACCCGGCACCTGCAGAACCGACGGCGGCGGTGTCGCACCGAAATAGATTTCGGAGTAAGCCAGGTCAGACAGGATGAAGATGTTGTGCTTGCGAGCGAATGCGACCACGTCCTTGTAGAAGTCGAGATCCGCGCAATAGGACGTCGGGTTCGCCGGGTAGCAAAGAATGATTGCGATCGGCTTCGGCACGGAATGGATCACCGCGCGTTCAAGCGCATCGAAGAACGCCGGGCCCGGTTCCGCCGGAATGTTGCGGATCGAGGCGCCAGCCATCAAGAAGCCGAAGGTGTGAATCGGATAGCTGGGATTGGGGCTCAGAATCACATCCCCGGGTGCGGAGATGGCCTGCGCCATGTTGGCGAAGCTTCCTTGGAGCCGAGTGTCGCGATCACCTGCGTATCGGGATCCAGTTTCACGCCAAACCGGCGACCGTAGTAAGCCGCTTGTGCCTTGCGCAGGCCTCCGATGCCCTTGGATGCGGAATAACGGTGCGTGCGTGGGTCCTGCACGACTTCAGTCAGCTTGTCGACAATGTGCTTCGGTGTCGGCAGGTCAGGGTTGCCCATGCCAAGATCGATAATGTCCGCCCCCGCCGCGCGCGCCTTCGCCTTCAAACGGTTCACCTGTTCGAACACATACGGCGGCAGCCGCTTGATCTTATGGAATTCCTCCATGACGCGAATCCTTGCGAGTTGACAGTATCAGCTGCGCTCCCTTGCCGGGCGCGGCGACGGTGCAGCGGGGCTCTTTTAGCAGTCCGGATAAAAATACGCACCCGTCTTTGCGTCGCTAGCCGACTAAATTTGTAGCGTTTTTTAGAACATGATTGCTTTGGCAGTAGTCCTCGGCCGACCGAGCTCCACTAACGGCTTAAATGTCCTACAAATCGCGGTGTGCAGGAGCAAAAATCTGGCGAGGAATGAATGGCAAGGGAGCAGTAAGCGGACCGCCTTCCGGAGCCGGATCCCTGACTCCATTGTGCCGGGCGTGTCGCGACGATCAAAGAAAGGAAGAGGTCAGGCCGCCTTTTTCCGAAGCACGGAAAAACCGGTTCTTTTTGCGTCCTTGATAAGCCGGCCATTGGGTGCAAGATCCATCGTGACGATTTGTGCGCGGCCCTGTTTCTTTGCCCTGTGCAGGCCACCTTCGGCAGCTTCCATCGCACGCTCCAGCGGCGTCGAAACGCTGGCACTGACCAGACCGACGCTCGCGGTCACCATCAGCCGGCCGCCAGACGCTTCCTGACATTCCAGCCCGAAACGTCTGCAGATTCTCTGTGCGGTCAAATGGGCGAGTTCCTTGTTGCCCTCCGGCAGGAACACGGCGAATCCGGCACCGCCTACCCGCCCTGAAATGGCGTTTTCGACGAGCGTATCCTTCAAGATGCGCGCGAACAGCTGCAGGAGCGCATCTCCCATCGCCTGACCGAAACGCTCGTTCACCGATTTGAACTGGTCCATGTCAAACAGGATGAGGCTGTAAATTCCCTTTGGGGAGGAGTTCGAAGCGATCCAGTCCTCGGCATCGTTGAGAAACGCCCGTCGGTTCGGCAGAGCTGTCAGGTCGTCCTGAAGAGCCTGCTCCCTGAAACCGTGCAAGGATCGTTCGATGACCATGGAAGCCGGCAGGACGATCGTCATGATGATCGAAACAGAACGGTGATCAGGTAGGTGCTCATGAACCCTTCCGTGAACGTCGACTGGAAGGACGGGAACAGCAGTATGTTCTGGTGAAAGGTAAACCACATGAACCCCGCGGTTTCGACCAGCGTTGTCATGCCAAGCATACGTGCTGAATAGAGTTTCTCCCGATTTTCGAAGAACGCCATCCAAACGACCCAGAGACCACTCAGGATCAGCACCGACTGAACATAATTCACCCGGGTGAGGAAGTTGTCCTGAAATTCGGGAAACTGGCATAGAACGAGCCAGGCAAACGCTATCGTTGCGAACACCCAGACATGACCGCTGCGGCCCAGGAACACGGCGAAGCCGCTTCGCCTCAGGCCGGTCCCGAGAATGACCAGGAAATTAGCGGCAACGATACTGAAAAGGTCCGGAATTGTCCCGCGAAATGCAAGGAGAACCGTCCCGCAAGCCGCCAGAAACATTCCTGCAGACCACAGGGCGAGGCTTCTCGAACAGGCAACGCTCCGCCCGGGCCAGAACATGTAAAAAAGGAACAGGATGACGCTACCGGCAAACTCGGCAATCATAATGCAGGTAAACAGTGTCGGTGTATCGAGCGTCATGAAAACAAAGGCCTTGCGATCAAGGCTTGCAGCCTAGACCGCCAGTCGTAAAGGAAAGATTTAATCCGTATATTTATCAATATTTTATCTTCTTTAGCCACCTCACATCATCCGCATATGTATTGGGCATCGTCCCCTGCGTCACTCAGACGCAAGTGTTTCCAGATAGGCCTGCGTCTCTTGCCTCTCCTTCGGATTGATGAGGCCGGAAGACTCGCCGGGATTGACGATTGCACCATAGCCTTTCGGTGCCGGGACGTTGCTTCTCCCCTGCCCGGGTTCGGTTTTCAGCGCATCAAGCAAGGGTGTCCCTGGCCCGACGGCGCATGCCGACAATCCAAAGGCGAGAAGCAGGCACCCACCAGTGCCAGCACGTTCCGCATGCAGCTCAACCGATCCTCCACCACTTTGTTTCCTCGTCCATCCGATCGTCACAAATTTCCACTAGCCAGAGGGCCTGAACGTGGATTGAAATCCAATCGACGGAGACGTTACCTTGTGTCATAAATAGCCGATAGTTCAAAATATCGGCGAAAAAATAACAAGATAACGCGATTGAACAACAAGGGCTCACAGGCCTTTCGTGGGCTGAATGGGGCAAGACAACCGGAGGAAATCCCTGCCTATGGCTGATGACCGCGACCATCCCATGTTGCAGTATATCATCAACAACCCGGAAGCCTTTGCACAGAATCTTGCAAAGACGCTCGAGCAGGCAGGCAAGGCACTGGCGGCCTATATCGAGCCCCGGGAACAGGGCAAGATCACCCACGATTCGACCGACGAGCTGACCGGTGTCGTAAAGACCCTCGCTCAGGTTGGCGAATACTGGGCGTCCGATCCGCAGCGCGCCGTCGAGGCCCAGTCGCGCTTGTGGAGCGGCTATATCGATCTCTGGAATTCCTCGCTGAAACGGATGATGGGCGAACCGTCTACACCGGCGATCGAAACGCCGGCACGTGACAAGCGCTTTGCCGATCCTGACTGGGAAAAAACCAGTTCTTCGATTTCATCAAGCAGCTCTACCTGATCACCAGCAAATGGGCGGAGGACATGGTCCACGACGCCCAGGGGCTGGATGAGCACACACGCCACAAGGCCGAATTCTACGTCACCCAGATCGCCAACGCCGTCTCCCCGTCCAATTTCGTGCTTACAAACCCCGAGCTGTTACGTCTGACACTGGAAAGCAACGGCGAAAACCTGGTCAAGGGCATGCGGCACCTGGTCGAGGATCTGAAAACCGGCAAGGGCGAGCTGAAGATCCGCCAGACCGACCCGACAAAATTCAAGCTCGGCGAGAACCTCGGCACCACGCCGGGCAAGGTGATCTCGCAGAACGACGTCTGTCAGGTAATCCAGTATTCGCCATCTACCGACGAGGTCCTGAAGCGTCCTCTCTTGATCGTTCCGCCGTGGATCAACAAGTTCTACATTCTCGACCTCAATCCGGAAAAATCCTTCATCAAGTGGGCGGTGGACCAGGGCCACACAGTGTTTGTCATTTCCTGGGTCAACCCGGACGAACGCCAGGCTCAAAAGAGCTTCGAGCATTATATGAAGGAAGGCATCCTCAATACGCTCGACGTCATCAAGCGGGCAACGCGCCAGGAAGAGGTCAATTCCATCGGTTACTGCGTCGGCGGCACATTGCTAGCGGTCACGCTTGCCTATATGGCAAAGATCGGCGACGACCGCATCAAGACCGCGACCTTCTTCACCACACAGGTCGACTTCACTTTCGCAGGTGACCTGAAGGTGTTCGTCGATGAAGAACAGATCTCGGTCCTTGAAAAGAGGATGGCCGAGCATGGCTACCTGGACGGCTCCAAGATGTCGTCCGCCTTCAACATGCTGCGCTCCAACGATCTGATCTGGTCCTATGTGGTCAACAACTACCTGAAGGGCCAGGACCCTTCCCGTTTGACCTGCTCTACTGGAACTCGGATTCCACACGCATGCCCGCCGCGAACCATTCGTTCTATCTGCGCAATTGTTATCTGGACAACAAGCTGTCCAAGGGCGAAATGGAAATCGCGGGCGAGCACCTGGATCTCTCCAAGGTGACCATTCCGATCTTCAACCTGGCAACGCGTGAAGACCACATCGCACCGCCGAAATCGGTCTTTCTGGGGTCAGGCTGTTTTGGTGGCCCGGTCGATTATGTGCTGGCCGGTTCCGGGCATATTGCCGGTGTGGTCAACCCGCCTGCAAAGAAGAAATACCAGTTCTGGACAGGCGCGGAAGCCAAGGGAACGCTGGAGAACTGGCTCAAGAATGCCGAGGAACACCCTGGGTCCTGGTGGCCTTACTGGGATCAGTGGATCCGTTCGCATGACGACGCCAAGGTCAAGGCTCGCAAACCAGGTGCAAACCGGGTCAAGATCCTTGAGGATGCGCCCGGCTCTTATGTGATGACCAAGGTGTAACGTGCTGCGCCAGGACACATCCCCGCGAGCTCCATTCTCCCGGCGCTGACTACGGCTGTTTCCGAAGCGTATATCTCAACCGAAATGTGCGTCCAGAGGCGTCAATGTCATGGCCAGCAGCTTGCCGAACTTGCGGGCGGCCATCGGACGGCCGAAATGATAGCCTTGGACGACTTCACAACGGCAGCTGGCAAGAAAGGCCTGCTGCTTTGCGGTTTCCACGCCCTCAGCCACGACACAAAGCCCAAGTTCCCGCCCGAGGGAAATGATGGCCTTTGCGATACACCGGTCGCTTTCGTCGAAATCCAGATCGCTGATGAAGCTGCGGTCGATCTTGAGCCTTGTCAGCGGAAAGCTTTTCAGCGCGGCGAGACTTGAATACCCGGTGCCGAAATCATCTATGGCGAGCTTCACGCCCAGCCGGCGGAAATCGTCCATCAGTCCAACGGCCTGATCCGCATTCTTGATCAGCAGGCTTTCAGTCAGCTCCAGCTCAAGGTAGGTCGCGGCAAGTCCGGTTTCCTCGAGTGCATCGCGAACATCCGAAATCAAACCGTCGTCCCGGAACTGACGGGCGGAAACATTGACGCCAACCGTAATCGGCATCAGGCCGCTTTCCTGCCATTCCTTGTTCTGCCGGCAGGCTTCGCGTGTCACCCATCTGCCCAGAGGCACGATAAGGCCGCTTTCTTCCGTCCAGCGTGATGAACTCGCCCGGCATCATGCGACCCAAGTGCCGGATGGTTGCCAGCGCACCAGCGCTTCCGCACCTACGATACGGCCACTAACCAGATTGTATTGCGGCTGGTATTCCAGGAAAAACTCGCCGTTCTCGATGCCGGTCCGCATTTCCTCCAGAAGTGTCAGCTTGTTGACCGAACGTTCCGGACGGGTCTGCTCATAGACTTTGAAGCTGTCACGTCCTGCGGACTTTGCTTCGAACATCGCCTTGTCGGCATTCCGTAAAAGCTGTGCTGCACTGTCTGCATCCTGCGGGTAACAGGCAGCACCAATGCTGCAAGTAACATGGAACGACAGGTCATCGATCTGGATCGTTTTGGTGATCTCGTCCCGCAGCCTTGCCATGAATTCGTTGAGGGCGGCTTTCTCTGCCGTGTCTCGGTCGACAATCAGGACAAATTCGTCGCCCCCGAAGCGGATGGCCTGATGTGCACCATCGTGGACGGACATGATCCGTTCCGCGACGATCATCAGCACCTGGTCGCCTATCGCATGTCCGAAGCTGTCGTTGACGAACTTGAAATTGTCGAGATCAACAAAAACGACGGCAACAGGCACGCCGGTCCTATCACTTTCGGACACCTTTTCTTCCAGCTTGGTCTTGAACTCCTGCCGATTGGGCAGGCCTGTCAGGACGTCATGATTGGCCAGATAACGGATCTTGCGTTCGGCTCGGTCACGCTCGACCGCTACGGACGCAAGCCGGGCAGCTTCCAGTGCAAGCTTCAGCTCGTGATCCGTCGGGCTGCGCGTTGACTTGGTGTAGAGCCCAAACGTGCCCAGAACCTTGCTGTCCTTGCCGAAAAACGGCACCGACCAGCAGGACCGCAATTCGAAAGGAGCAACAAGGTCGCGTACATCCTCCCACAGTCGGTCCTTCTGGATATCTTCGACGATGACACTCTCGCGGCGGAACACAGCGGTTCCGCATGAACCCATTTTCGGGCTCACGGGTATGCCATCTGTGATGTCCAGGTAGTCTTGCGGCAGATTGGGACCGACGGTCGCCAGAAGATGCTCGCCTGTGTCATCCACAAGCATGATCGACCCCATCACTCCATCGAGTTGGTCTTCAATGGTCAATACGAGTGTCGTCAACACCTCGTTCAAGGGTCTGCCCGCAGCAATTTCCTGAAGGACCTTGTTCTGCCCCTGCTGCAGCAGTACGCCCGTTTACGCTCGGTGATGTCCCGCGAGAGGCCAACAATGCCGACGACTTCACCCTTGCTGTTTGTGACCGGGTACTTGGACGAAGAGAACCATTTCCGCTTGCCGTTCGCCAGAATTGACGGCTCCTCGAAATCGATACGCGGAATATTCGAGGCCATGATCTCCTGCTCGATCGCATGGAACTTGGACCCGGTCTCTTCCGGATGCAGCTCCAGATCGGTCTTGCCGATCAATTGCGAAGCATCATCGAGACCGACATCAAGCGCGACCTGCAAGTTCGCCATGACGAAGCGCGAGCTGCGGTCCTTCACATAGAGATAATCGGAAACCTCGTTAAGCAGTGTATGAAGCCAGTCGCCGCTGAGGCGAATTTCGTCACTTCTTGACAGCTTCGTGATGTGGTTAAGCCGATCCAGCTCGGAGGCCAGGGACGAGACTATTTCGCTATTTTCCGCGTCCCCATCATCCTGGCTTGTTTGTAAGACCATGCTCCAGTCCAATTGATTGGAATTATCACTCTCAAGTATTTGGCTATTTTTGCCGATTTCAAACTAAAAACAATGAACTGAACAGAATGCAGGCCTTTTACTCATTAGTGTTTTATTATTCATCGAACGAACTAGCCCATACGGGTAAACACATTGAAACTACACCAAAATCTCCAGGAGATATCGATTCAAATACTTAGTGACACCGATCTCTGACCTAGGTACTTTTCACGATCTTTACTGTTGCTTGCGACAGAATGTTGTTTGCCAAGTCCCCGTTTCGCCGGGTAAGATTGCCGGATATCCGAAAGGCCGGCTTCAGCATATGCAAACCACGCAACGTCACCCGAGCCCCCTTGCCCGTCCGGCATTGAAAGATGCCAATGGCCTGAGAGCTCCCGTTCTTCTGCCCAAAGCAGCGACCGGCAAGCCAGCGCCTGCCCTGGCAACTTTCATGAAGATACTCGCACCTGGCATGTTGACCGGTGCCTTGTGGACGCAAGCCTGGCTTGGTGTCTGGGGCGCACTTCTGCTCGCTTTTGCGGTACTGGCAGGCGTGATCGCTGTTCCCAGGCTTGTTGGGGAAACCGGCAAGGCCACCAGTTGGGCCAAGCGCGTGAGCTTTGGAGAAAAGATCTGGCTCAACAGATTGTTCCTCCCCGTTCCCGCCACCGACAGTGCCCGGATTACAACGCTTTATCTCGTTTTCTGGATGGGTGGGCTGATTGCGTTGCTCGGCGGCTTCCTGTCATCGTCAATCCTGTCGCTGACAGGTCTGGCCGTTGCGTATGCGGCCCAGTTCGTCAGCTTCGGCAAGTTGATCCAGCTTTACCAGACCATGAAGGACAAAACCCCGCTCTACCGTTTCTGGACTGCTGTTCCGCACAACGACAACCTTCCCGGGAAGGCAGCGCGCAGCAAACACGGCTGATTTCCTTTGAATGTCTCCATGAAGCGGGTCGCTGTTCAGTCGGCTGTTCTCAACTCCAGACTCACGATGGCCACCAGACCAAGTGCGGCAAGCGCAACTTGCTGCTCCTGACCCGCGATCTTGCTGCGCAAATCCGGCTCGTGAATGTCGAGCACCCAATCCCTGCCTGTCACGAATCTCTTCAAACCTGACAGCAAACCGGCTTTCTTGCCTTCTGCCTGATCCCGATGTTTGCGGACCAGCGTCCCCACTGGATTGCCGTCTGCCAACAGCACCAGAGCTTCCGTGTCGCCACCAAGCATCGTGCGGACGGTTTGTTTGGCAACACTGTCAGGTTGGCAAGGCTGAACTGAACATTGCTTCCAGGCACTTCCAGTTGCCAGCCCTGCTTCAAAGGTCCTCGTCCCCCGATTTGTCCGATGCTGACGTCGGCATCGTCCTCAGTTCCCAGCTGCCAGTACCGGACCTGGACCTGCACTCGAGTGCCCAGGCAGTCTGTGGGCCGATGCGGATGCTTGTGACGCCTCTCATGTGCGGCTTGTCCAGTTCGAACACCATGGCAGGTGCTTCCTCCAGACTTTGCCCGGTGCCAAACACCTTGAACTGCCTGGCGACACCGGGCGGCAACGGCATGCTGCCCGGCGTTTTGACAAATCGGAAGCTAAGGTTCGTTTCCATGTTGCCCCTGTTCTGGCCTCAGCCTGCCTGTTTCCGCTTTTCAGCAAGCAGGCCAATGTAGGTCAGCGCGACGCTAGCGCCGGCAATCGAGGTGATATCGGCATGGTCATAAGCCGGTGCGACTTCGACAACATCACCGCCGACGAAGTTCAATGACCCCAGCCCACGCAGGACCGACATGCCTCGCGAGAGGACAGGCCGCCGGAAACAGGCGTACCGGTACCG
>LZQR01000350.1_pt1 | contig 11489 bp, 13 predicted proteins | sample 768601 | NCBI WGS metagenome assembly LZQR01 (sample SAMN05207299, study PRJNA324521) | oil field metagenome | isolation source: sample BH-FW-24 from oil reservoir | place: India: Bombay High | collected 2015-12-04
GCGGCAATTTAAGCAACTGGGAAAAATTCGGTCCAACTACTCCGTGCAGAGTTTTCTGCTTCCGGGCGCCAAAAGATTTCCTTTACCGTTATCGATGACGGCACAGGGAGATCATCTGGTCTGCGGAGTATTCGATGGAGCCGGAGGACCTTCACTATACCTTCCGGCTTCTTGCAAAACCGTGGCAGCCAATCTCGCCCAGCAGATCGAGCGACAGATGCTCGACTCCGGCCGATCGATAAATGCCCAGAGCTATCTGCACGTCTTGCGGGGACAGAACCTCATCAAGACCTGTAATTTGAGCATGATTCGCCGGGCCAGAAAGGAATTCCGGCAAGGCCTCACGTACGACAAGGACCTGTCCATCGCCCGCGCTCGCATAGCGCAGACAATGCAACTGGAATGGTTGCTGCTCGGGGGGACGGATCCGCACCTCCTTCACCGCGCCAAGGCGGAAGCGGACGCAGCCATCGAGATCGATTCGACGGCCGGTATCGGCTACTGGATGGCTGCGGTCATCGCGCTTTACCAACGTGATTACACGACCTCGGAAGCCAAGTTCCAGGAAGCCGAGACCTTGAGCCCAAACTCTTCGGATCTGCTCATACAGCACGCAGATGCGCTTGCGCATTTCGGCAAGCCCAAGGACGCCTGGAAGCGTTTCAAGCACGCGATCGATCTCAATCCACTTGCACCGGACATCTACTGGTGGGCGGGTGCGAGCATCGCCTTCAAGCTGGCCGACTACGCAGAGGCCGTCCGGCTGTGCAAGCAGATGGACGACGAGGAACCTGCATTGCGAATCCTGACGGCAAGCCTCGCTCTAGACGGACAAATTGAGAGCGCAAGACAATATGCACGGCGTCTCATGGATGTTTATCCGGGGATGACCGCGCAGGAAATCAGTCGCTTCATGCCAGACAAGAACCCAGAGAACAGCAAGATCTTTCTGGAAGGTCTGAAACTCGCCGGCTTCGACTAGGTAAACCCATTTACAGGAGAAAATTATGCCTAATTCGTCATTTTACGTGATCGGAAAACGTGGTCACGGTGTTGTTTTTTTGCGGATGGATCCGCTGCGCGTATCTCGTGTGTCGCACCAGACAATTCTGGCTTACGAAGCGCAAAACGCCGGTGTCGACGGCTATGCACGCATCGCCGCTGCGCCCGGGTTCTGTTCGCCGAAAGTGACGGCAATCCGGAAACAAGCCTCAGCCAGGTCGAGTCGGAAGGTATCTACCAGGCTATCAAGCAGGGCAGCACGATCTCGGATGTCGATTTTGCATTCCTCACTGATGTCGATGACAGCGATTGGGACCTCAACAGAATGAGCTGGGCACCGATCCAGGATCCGGTTTCCAAGACCGGCTCCGGTTCTGATTCCGGAAATCCCGACACGCTTCAGGATGCCGTGCTTTCGGACGATTGATCCGGAAGGCGCCTGACTGACAAAATCGCACCGCTACAGGAGGTATCCGCTGTGCAATCCGATCCTTTCTCTCCGCAATTCCTGCGCAGCTTCGGCATAACCAGATTGGGTGAGATCACCGGGCTGGACACGATCGGGATACCGGTCTGGTTCGCAACCAGGCCAAATTCCAGGTCTCTTTCCGTTTCCCAGGGAAAGGGTGTGACCAACGATCAGGCGAAGATTTCAGCGATCATGGAAGCCGTGGAATGTGCTGTCGCCGAACAACCGCGACAGCACGTCACGGAGTTCGCGACGATCGAAGACATGGCGCGACAGCAAAGGAGCGTCATTCCGTTCTTTGATCTAGCAAGGGTCAACCCGCATCAGCTCGATCCGACCCGCCAGCGCGCCTGGGTTCCTGGAACGTCCCTGATATCCGGCGAGCAACGCTTCGCGCCCTACGAATTGGTCGGGATGGACATGCGTAGCGACATGCCTTGGGACCGTCATGCCTTCCGTATGACATCCCAGGGGTTGGCGGCGCATTTCTCGATCGACAAGGCCATCGAACACGCCCTGCTTGAACTCGTGGAACATGACGCGTCCAGTGTGGTCGATACTTTCGGTTTGTTCGTCAACAATATCCGGGAGGTCACCGACTACGAGGGCGCGAACGCCGATCTAGACGCCATTCTGGAGAAGGTCTCAAAAGCCGGCCTTGATCTTCACATATATGCTCTTCCAGGACGCGTGAAACTTCCGGTCATTGCCGCTGTCATCTCGCGGCAGGTGAATGGGCCTTCCGGTGTCATTTCGCGTGCTCCTGCCGGAATTGCCTGCCGGACGAACGTTGCCGAGGCGATACTCGCAGCCTTGCTTGAGGCGGTGCAGTCACGTCTGACGGACATCGCCGGTGCGCGCGACGACCTTGCGATGGATCGTTTTCAGCAGTCCAAGGATGGCGTAGCCAGGAACCAGCCACCACTCATTCCTCTTGCCAAACTTGAGGCTGAGTTCCGCCCTGCAAGGCAGTCGTCCATGGGGTGGCAGGATGTCCTGAAGCTGATGCGGGCGGCTGGCATTGAAGATGCTACATGTTTCCGCTCAAATCGCCGGTCCCGGACGTTCACGTGGTGAGGACGATCGTCACAGGCCTTGACGCGCATTCCGGCAGCTTCTCCGAAATGTCCATGAACTCGATACTGCTGACGACGGAAGTGCTGAGCACTGCATGTTGAAACCCGTCGTATTTGCAGGACCGAGCGTTCACGGCTTGGCCGGCGATCTTTTTGATGGCCTAGACGTATTCCCACCTGCGGCACGCGGAGACATTCTGCGAGCCGTGGGGCAGGGGCGCCGCGTGATCGGATTGATTGATGGTTACTTCAATTCCACACCTTCTGTCTGGCACAAGGAAATCCTGTTCGCCCTACAGGAGGGGTGCCGGGTATATGGCGCGGCCAGCATGGGCGCATTACGGGCAGCAGAGTGTTTACCATTCGGGATGGTTGGTGTCGGGGCAATTTTTGCAGACTACCAAGCGGGGAAGGCGTCAATCGGATGCGGATGTTGCTGTTTCGCACGCTCCGGCAGAACTGGGCTATTGCCCGCTGACACTGGCGCTGGTGGATGCGGAGGCGACGCTGTCTGCAGCTTTGAAAGGCGGGTTCATTGCCGAAAGCGCACATGATGCATTGCTGAAAGCTGCAACCGGTCTGCATTTTTCCACGCGAACCTGGGTGCGCGTGCTGAGCGAAACAGGACTTTCCGAAGCTGAAAGCGCTCACTTTCTGAAGTACTTGCCCGAGTTCGAGCAGAGCTTGAAACGGCAAGACGCTCAAAGGCTCCTGACCAATCTGAAGAGAACATCGAGATTGAGACGCATGATGGTCAGGACAGTTGGAAAATACAGAACACCCTTTTTCTCAAGTCACTTGAAAAAGAAATTCTCGGCAGGTGACAGCTAATGAAAATGGAGATTGTAAAAGCCAGGACCACATGGTCAATCGTGCCGGATTGTGGCGGTCTGATTGAAACGATAGCGATCTCACTACCTCAAAAGGTTTTGATCCCGGCAATACTCACGCCGAAAAGATACTTGCCGCGATCGGAAATTTGCTCAAGGCCATGCCTTCGAGTGTTTCAATCCTGGCATTTGCGGATGCTTTTAACGAGGCGGCTGCGAGAAGCTGGATCGAAACACAGACCGAGTGTCGCTATAACATTGTCCTGGCAGGCACTAGGCCGCTTGAAAGTGCAGATATCTGGGCACAGGATTCCATCCTGGTACAAATGCGAGGCAACGACCTGCGGATTGCCGCTCCAGCATGCGACTGGCCCAGGGGCATCTTGCCGAGGTTACTGGCCGAACACCTCTCTGTCGCCTGCCACGATCTCCCACTCTTTTTGCCGGGTGGAGACCAGATCGTTGGTGAGGGCTTTCGTCTCATCGGTCACACAAGCCGACTGAGATCAGCTCCAACAAGTATGACGGTGACAGCACTTTGCTTGCCGCAGATCGGCGTATCGGTGAACTCGATAACAGACTGGTCTGGCATGATTGGGATACGAAGAAAGATCTGTTCGAAAAACCACCGTCGATACTCATAAAAACAGGGCCGGCAAGAACACTGCTGATTCTAACCGTGAGGGAGGCCTGGACTGGCAAACAGCGAATGATCTGCTCGGGGACCTTCCATTTTCTCATTTGCGGCCGGATCTGGTTACGACCATTGAGCGGTGCGAAAGCCATGTCGACAGATATGTTTCTCCAACAGGTTTGCGCCACAACGGCAAGCACTTGTTATTGCTGGCAGACCCGGTGGCCGTGGCCCCAGAAGCCATCAGCAAGGCGAAGCGGGAAAAGAGACTTCTCGATGCGTCGGAACATTGGCTGAGGGACCAGGGTTTCGAAATTATCCGCAATCCAGTTCCCTGTGGTGTCGACGTAAAGAACGCAGTCAGACCGCGACTCTACAACAACGTTCTTCTGGAAAATGCGGTACGAGAGGGAAATGGCAAACCAATCATGTGGTTGCCATGCTTCGGCGAAGACAGCAGGTTCATGGAATTCGATGCGGAGAACGCCAGGATCTGGAAGGATCTCGGCTTCGACCCCAAGCAGGTCTTTGGCTGGGAAAGCCTTGCCCATGCAAATGGCGCACTGCGCTGTGCCAGCAAGGTAATCAGACGGCAAGCAACTTGATCGAACGGAACTAGATGTAAACCGACACGGACAGGTGCGTCTTCAGCATCAGGCTAGTTTTTTAGAAGAAGAGGTTGGCTGGGGAACCTGGATTCGAACCAGGACTAACGGAGTCAGAGTCCGTGGGTCTACCGTTAACCTATTCCCCAACAATGCTCATAACGCGAGCTGCCAATCGTCGGTACAGGGCGAAATGATTGGTCGCTCTCGATTGGTGTGCCGCATATACATCCATCACATTCACGATTGCAAGACCCGTCGACGACTTTTTTGTGAAATTGCATGCCTGTGGAAAGTCTCGCGAAAGACTGTATGCATTCGTTTCAAGGAAAGCTTTTCCGACGAGGGGCAACCTGTTACAGTTTTGTCAACGAAAGACGCAGTCCCCAGCAGCGCCCCTTGAAAAACGGCGGCAGCACTGGAGACCTGAAAGGCAAAAACGTGACTCAGTCAGGTCAGGAACCGCCCGAGAAAGGGCGTCGTACCCCTGATGTGTCCGGAACCAGCGGGGCTCCCAGGGAGCCCGGGGGAACATCCAGACGACGCCGAAAGCGCAAGTCTGGCAAGCGCCCCAAAGGCAACTCTGCGACACAGGCGAACAGTGTCGTCAACGGAGTGCCTGAAACGGACGGGCGAATTCCGTCCAGTGCTGTGACCGGACCCGTCGATCAAGCACTCGCCGCGCAGGAACAGCCTGCGCGAAAGGGTGAGGGTGCGTCCACTTCCCAGAAACGTCGCAAAAAACGGAAGCGCGGGCGGGCAGCCGGTGGTGAGGGCGTGCAAAACGTCCAGGCAGGTGGCTGAACCAGGATGGTGCGGAACGACAACCTGACACCACGACGAGCCTGAAGGGAAAGAAGGCAGCCCGTAGACGTGGCCGACGGCGCAAACAGTCCGCCAACGGAGCAGAAGCAGCACCTGTTGCAAGGACAAACGATGGCGACATCGTTGTCAGCTCAAAGACACTCGAAAAGAGTACCAGTACCCCCTCCCACCGTAATCACGAATTGCGTGTGCGTCGGGATGGTGAAAATCGTTCGTCAATTGGCCGGAAGGAACAGGTCGACGGTTCTCGTAATTCCACACCATTCGATCGGTCTGCAGGCAGGAACAACTCACCGCTTTATGCCGCGCTTGATCTTGGGACCAACAATTGCCGGCTTTTGATCGCCCGACCTGAAGATCGCGGATTTCGTGTGGTCGACGCCTATTCCCGAATAGTGCGCCTCGGAGAAGGTGTCGGCTCGAACAGAATGTTGAGCGATGCGGCCATGGAGCGGGCAATCGATGCTCTTGCCCAATGCCATCGGAAACTTGCCGACAGAGGGGTTGCTCGCTCAAGGCTTATCGCGACAGAGGCCTGCCGGGCAGCCGAAAATGGTGCTGACTTCATCGAAAGGGTGAAGGCGGAGACAGGTTTGGCGCTCGAGGTCGTCAACCGCGAGACAGAAGCTCGCCTGGCAGTCGCCGGATGCGCTTCGCTTGTGGATCACGACTCCGATGGCGTGATTCTGTTCGATATCGGCGGTGGGTCCTCGGAGATCGTCTGGCTGGATCTGCGCAACCGTTGTGGCGCACGGGGCTATGCATTGACCCGCTTCATCCGGTCTTGGATCTCGTTGCCGGTCGGCGTCGTCAACCTTGCAGAGCGGCACGGCGGTGTTCACGTGACACCGGATATCTTCGAAGCCATGATTGAAGATGCCGCCGAACATCTGGCAGCGTTCAATCTTGCTAATAACCTGACCGAAGCTATCGCGTCGGGCAGGGTCCATATGCTCGGAACATCTGGTACGGTTACCACACTGGCCGGTGTCCATCTGGGCCTGAAACGTTATGACAGGCGCAGGGTCGACGGTACCTGGCTGGAAGATGGAGACGTCTCCAGAATGATTGATCAGCTGCGCGACATGCCTTATGAGGCACGCGTGGATAATCCATGCATTGGTGCGGATAGGGCTGATCTTGTTCTGGCAGGTTGTGCCATCCTGGAAGCTATCCGCCGCCGCTGGAGTTGCTCACGTCTGCGCGTCGCGGACAGAGGACTTCGCGAAGGTATTCTTACAGAATTGATGGCGGCCGATGGTGTCTGGTCGCACCGCAAAAACGGCTCTCGGCATAATCGCGGGCGCCAAGGGAACAGAACATGAGTCAGGGCAAAAAGGGAACAGGCGACCGAGGTCTCCACGTCAAGGTGAAGACGTCCGCTGGTCGGCGCGAATCCTCCACGCGTTGGCTGCAGAGGCAATTGAACGATCCATACGTGCGCCGCGCCAAGATGGACGGTTACAGGTCGCGAGCTGCCTACAAGCTGATAGAGATCGACGACAAGCACAAATTGCTGAAACCCGGTTACCGGGTGGTCGACCTTGGTTGCGCACCGGGTGGCTGGTGTCAGGTTGCGGTGGAAAGGGTGCAGTCCTCCGTGGAAGCGCCCAAGGTGGTCGGGATCGACTATCTGGAAATGGACCACGTGCGAGGAACGACATTCCTGCAAAAAGACTTCCTGGACGACGATGCTCCAGCCGCCTTGCTGGAAGCGCTCGGTGGCCACAAGCCCGATGTCGTTCTGTCCGACATGGCCGCGCCGACCACCGGCCACAAGCAGACCGACCATTTGCGCACGACGCATCTATTCGAGATCGCAATCGATTTCGCGAGACGCAACCTCGTTCCGGGTGGCTCGTTCCTGGCGAAGGTTTTTCGGGGCGGGACGGAAAATGCACTGCTTAACGACCTGAAACGCGAATTCAAATCGGTCGCCCATCTGAAACCGCCGGCAAGTCGCAAGGAAAGCCCGGAACTTTATGTGATCGCGAAGGGCTTTCGCGGAAGTGATCTTGATCCGGACTGAACCGTTTTCAACTCGACCGGGAAGCCGGTTTGCCATGAGAGACAGGGGAACGCCCCATAGCGGGCGTCACCCCTTTCTTTCTGTCACCTGCGTGTTATTGACCCGCGCCAACTTCTCCGGCACAGCCGAAGCGACTCGAAAGATGCAGGCTTTTGATCAAAGCGTGCGTCTCAGCTATTTTTTACAAAGGGGAATTGGCAATGGCATCCTTCTATGTCCCTACCACTGGACAGCAAGCCCTGACGTTTGACGATGTCTTGCTGATCCCTGGCCACTCGGAAGTCATGCCGGGTGAAGTTGACCTGCGCACCCGGGTCACACGGGAACTTGAACTCAATATTCCGATCATCTCGTCGGCAATGGACACAGTTACCGAAGGCCGTCTGGCAATCGCCATGGCTCAGGCTGGTGGCATTGGCGTCATTCACCGCAACCTTTCTCTCGACCAGCAGGCCGAAGAGGTCCGGATGGTCAAGAAGTTCGAATCCGGGATGGTGGTCAATCCGCTGGTCATTGGGCCGGACGCGACCCTGCAGGACGCTCTTGACCTGATGAAACGGTATGGCATTTCCGGCGTTCCGGTCGTTCAAAACGGCGGAGCAGGCGGTCAGACTACTGGCAAGCTGGTTGGCATCCTGACAAACAGGGACGTGCGGTTCGCGTCCAATCCCGACCAGAAGATCCATGAACTGATGACGAAGGACGATCTCGTCACTGTCAACGAGAACGTCAGCAGGATGACGCCAAGCGGCTCCTTCATCAGAACCGCATCGAAAAGCTTCTGGTCGTGGATGACAACCGGAACTGCATCGGTCTCATCACCGTCAAGGACATGGAAAAGGCACAGCTCAATCCGAATGCGTCCAAGGACGATCAGGGCCGGTTACGCGTTGCAGCGGCAACTAGCGTCGGGGAGGAAGGGTTTGCCCGTGCAGAACGTCTGATCGACGCAGGTGTGGACCTTCTTGTGGTCGACACGGCCCATGGCCATTCCCAGAAGGTTCTCGACATGGTCGGCCGGGTAAAAAGCCTTTCCAATTCCGTGCAGGTACTTGCAGGCAACGTGGCAACCAGTGACGCAACCAAAGCTTTGATTGACGCCGGTGCAGATGCGGTAAAAGTCGGCATTGGCCCGGGTTCCATTTGCACCACCCGAATTGTCGCTGGCGTCGGCGTTCCGCAGCTAACGGCCATCATGGATTCAGTGAACGAAGCGGACAAGCAGGGCGTACCGGTGGTCGCTGATGGCGGCATCAAATTTTCCGGCGACCTGGCCAAGGCGATTGCCGCCGGCGCGGCGTCCGTCATGGTCGGCTCTCTTCTGGCAGGCACAGAAGAAAGCCCGGGAGAGGTCTATTTGCACCAGGGACGATCCCACAAATCCTATCGGGGCATGGGGTCCGTCGGCGCCATGGCACGTGGCTCGGCCGATCGCTATTTTCAGGCGGAAGTACGCGACAGTCTCAAGCTTGTACCGGAAGGTATCGAAGGTCAGGTGCCATACAAAGGTGCGCTTGGCAGCGTTCTGCATCAGCTGGCAGGTGGCTTGAGGGCTGCCATGGGCTATGTTGGCGGCCGCAACATTCCTGATTTTCAGGAAAAGGCGCGTTTTGTTCGGATCTCTGGTGCAGGCCTGCGGGAAAGCCATGCCCATGATGTGACGATTACACGGGAAAGCCCAAATTACCCGTCCAACGTTTAAACCACTCGGTATCGGGGCGCTTTGGAACAGGCGCCCCGCAAAGGAACAGCATGAAAGATGGCGGACGCTGGCGGCGGCAATTGAAGTCCTGACTGAAGTGGAAACGCGGCACAGGCCTGTGCAGCTTGCCCTGAAAGACATGGGGTTCCGCGCACCGGTTTGCAGGTTCCGGTGACCGGACGGTCATCGGCAATCTTGTGTTTGACGCACTTCGGAACAAGGCTTCGCTTGGTGCAAGAATGAAAGACGGTTCGGCAAGAGCCGTCGTTCTAGCGACCTATTGCCTGAGTTGGGGCAAAGGCCTGCAGGCGTTAAGTGACGTTCTTGAGCAGGATCATCATGCTCCGGCTGCATTGTCAGCTGATGAAATCGCTTGCCTCTCGCAGGAGCCTGACAGCACGCCATCGCCTTTTGAACAGGCAGATATTCCAGAATGGCTTTGGCCGCATTTTGAGACCGTCTTCGGCGAAAACACCATTGAAGAAGGCCAGGCGCTGGCAACACGCGCCCCGGTCGACATGAGAACCAATACGCTCAAATCTGACCGGGACAAGGTTCTCAAGCGGCTGGCTCATACCGGGGCAAAGGCAACACCGCTGTCACCGGTTGGTGCGCGCATCGAGGCCAAGCCTGATCTTGGCCGCATGCCACATGTTCAGGCTGAGGAAGGCTATCGAAAGGGTTGGTTTGAATTGCAGGACGAGGCCAGCCAACTGGCGGCTCATCTTGCGCTAGCCAAACCTGGTGATCAGGTTTTGGACTTTTGCGCTGGCGGTGGTGGCAAGACACTGGCTCTGGCTGCTCCATGCAGAACAAGGGGCAGCTATACGCCTATGACGCCGACCGTCTCAGGCTTGCTCCGATCCACGAAAGACTGCAGCGGGCCGGTGTTCGAAACATTCAGGTGAGAGATCCGGCAACTTCAAGTCTCGAAGATCTTGTCAATCAGATGGACCTGGTTTTCATCGATGCCCCTTGCACGGGGACCGGCGTATGGCGTCGCCGGCCGGATTCAAAGTGGAAGCTGGCGGAAAAGGCCTTGCAGGATCGTATCGAAGACCAGCGCCGTGTCCTGGAAAGCGCGAGCAGATACGTCAAGCCGGGGGGACGTCTTGCCTACGCGACCTGTTCCGTCCTGCGTGAGGAAAACCAGGCCCAGGCGGACTGGTTCCTGGAGCAAAATCCGTCGTTCCAGTCTGTTTCCGCACTGGATATCTGGAAAACAACTCTGCCGGATGCACGGCTCCCGAAATACGTTTCCGACCGTGGCGACATTCTGCTGACGCCCGGCTCTACCCAAACAGACGGTTTTTTCATTGCCCTGTTTCGGCGGGTGCAGTGAGTTCAGACAGTTTTTGCCGTCAGGATCTATCCTGAGGCGCAGCCCGAGAACGTTCGGCAATTGATCGCCGTCTGTTGCAAGTATCTTCTTTGAAGTCACGGGCTCCAGGCTTTCCTGGTGTTGAATTTCCTGTTTGGTTTCTTTTTCTTGAGCGATTTTTACAGCAGCGTCGGGATTACCTGACGAGGGTTCTTCCGTTGCTGAAGTCGCAGGCGAGCTTACTGGGCCTGCTTCCGGTGATTTCCTTTCGGCGAGAACCAGGCCTTCGACGAGTTCTCGAATGGCCGGCTCCAGACCGTCGCCTCGAGACATGGCCGTCAGGACGGATCTGGCCTGATTGGAATATTTGAGTGCGGCGAGGGCGGCTCCAAGTGCATTCAGAGGTTCTTTTGCTGATTTGTCGAGATCGTGCGCGGCCAGAGCGTGTTTCAGAGCTGCACCATGATCTCCAAACTTACGCGCAATACTGCTGAGCCGAACGTGGGTCTGTATTGATCTCGGAGATAGCTTCAACGCGGCAAGCGCGGCTTCACGAGCATCTTCCAGGGCGCCTTTCCCGGCGAGTGCATCGGACAACAGGTCCAGGGAAGCGGGTCTGCCGGCGCTCGCTCACTTGCCCGGATCGTCAGCTCGATCACTTCGTCAAAGCGCTTACGCAGCAGCAATGTCTGCGAAAGACCAATTAGTGCAGGACCGTAATCCGGATCGGCCTTCAGCGCTTTCCGATAAGCAGCGATCGCTGCTGCCTTTTGATCAACACGCGCCTGTGTGTCTGCGAAAAGAGACAAGACAGCTGGCGTATCCGGCAATAGCTCGACCAGGCGTCGGGCCGGAACGGAAGCTTCTTCGGGTTTGTCTTCTTTCAGCAAAACACTGGCAAGACCATAGAGCGCGTTTCGATTTTCCGGTGCTTGGGCGAGCACATCAGCAAATTTGCCGAGCGTTTGCCATGTCACCGAGCAGCAACTGACAGTT
>LZQR01000351.1_pt1 | contig 11469 bp, 13 predicted proteins | sample 768601 | NCBI WGS metagenome assembly LZQR01 (sample SAMN05207299, study PRJNA324521) | oil field metagenome | isolation source: sample BH-FW-24 from oil reservoir | place: India: Bombay High | collected 2015-12-04
AGAAAAAAAGCATTCACTTGCCACTACTCAAGAGAATAGAAAATATCGAATATTTTCCGAAAAATAAAATAGAAAACAAAAAAATAAAAAACACGCACTTAAAACTCGAAATGAATATTTCTCTAATTTTCCTCATTTACATATGAGATAAAGACTTAATCGTTATAATTACACCTTAAATTCCCGTAATAGAGAATTTTCACGAATAATAAGGAATCTTTGCTTACCCTTTCAAACAAATAGCGCGCATTGAACACGCTTGGGTTTCGAGGGGTTAACATGAGTTTCCTGAAGTTCGCTTCTGACTTGAAGTTTGGGGTAAAAGTCGGCGGTAGTTTTGCTGCCGTTGTTGCCTTACGGGCATTGTAGGTGGTGTTGGCGCATACAGCGTCTTGACCCTCTCGGAGCGTATGGAGGTTGCCAAACAGTCAACTTCCGCCATTGCCCAGTTGCAAAACCTGGCAAGCAAGAAGGAAAGCTTCCTGTCTTCACAGGACCTTCAAACAGCTGAGGCAACAATCTCCGACATCGGTGTGTTGAGTGCCGAACTTGAAACGCTCCAGAACCAGCTCAAGACTGATCCCGAAGCTCAGGTTCCCGTCGCTGAAGCAGCTACCGCTGTAAAGCAATTCCGTGAGGCTTTCGAAGAGGTCGTCGGCCTGACGCAGACACAGACCGCAAAGCAACAGCAACTTGATGGCGCTGTGCAAAATCTTGAGAAGATCTCTTCGGAGATCCTCGGCAAGGCCCTGATGGCGCGAGACGGCGTCAGTCAGGACGAGACAAACGCACGCAAGACGCTGGTGCTCGCCAACAAGGTCGGCCAGGCTGCCGCCGGTTTCCAGGAAGAGGCGCTTACCCTTCAAATCTTTTCAACGCTGCAGCCAACAACGCCAAGCAGCTTTCGGATATCAAGGATCGGGTTGCCCTGCTTGTGCCTTCTGCGAAGCAGATGGCCGCAAACAGTTTTGACGGCGTCGACCCGGGCAAGTTCCAGCAGCTTGCTGCCAAAACGGCCGAACTGGAACAGACACTCGGCAAACTGACCGAGACGAAGGACTACATTGCGATCTTCGACCTGACAGATGCCGCAAAGGCGGGGTTCGAGCAGCTTGTTTCCGATGTGAAGGAAATCCGTTCACAGGCAAACGTGGCCATCGACAATGTCTATGCACAGGCTGACCAGATCAACCAGCGTTTCTATGTCGTCGACAGTGTCGCGGACACGGTTATGCAGATCGAGGCAGACGCAAACGCAGTAAAGGCCGCCGCATTCTACTTCATGCTGTCGCCGAGCGACACGTCTCAGCAGACCGTGACGACCGGTATCGAGGGCCTCGACAAACTGGCGTCCCGGCTCGAATCGAGCGCCAAGGACTTCCCGGCGATCTCCGACATCGTCCCGGCTGTGAAGAGCTCTATCGACAGCTTCGCTGCGAGTTTTTCCGAACTGGCTTCAAACCAGCTCCAGCTCGCCGAACAGATCGACACCATGACGGAACTGTCTCAGACAGTGCAAACGCAAATCACCACCATCTCCACCAATCAGAGCGCTGCTGCACAAGCCTCCAGCACCAGCGCACTTGGCGTTATCAGCCTCGCCCTTCTGACAGCCATCCTGGCCGGCGTTGGGATGGCTATCGCACTCAACTTCGCGGTAACACGCCCTCTCCGCCGGACGACCGAAACCATGTCCCGCCTGGCGGAAGGTGACACGGATGTCGAGATCGACGGTATCGGGCGCGGTGACGAGATTGGCGACATGAGCCGAACCATGCAGGTCTTCCGCGACAACGCTGTTGAGCGTCTGCGCCTGCAGTCGGAAACAGAGCAAGACCAGCACCTGCGTGCAGAGCGGCAAGCCCGCATTGAGGCGCTGATTTCCGGTTTCCGAGAGAAAGCGACAGAAGTCCTGGGCTCCGTTGCAGAAACGGCACAGACACTTGATGGCACCGCTCAGGATCTCAGCGCTATCGCCAGCCAGAACTCCAGCCTTGCCGATAGCACCTATGGTGTAACCGACGAAGCGACACAGAACGTTCAGACGGTTGCAAGCGCCGCAGAGGAGCTTGCCGCTTCTATTCAGGAAATCTCCCGTCAGGTGAACCAGACACGCAGGTTGTCGATCAGGCAACCGAAGGCACACAGGTCACCAACGAAAAGGTTCAAAGCCTTTCGACAGCAGCCACCAAGATCGGCGAAGTCGTCAACCTGATCCAGGCGATCGCAGAGCAGACCAATCTCCTGGCCCTCAATGCAACGATCGAAGCCGCACGCGCGGCGAGGCCGGCAAGGGTTTTGCAGTCGTTGCCGCCGAAGTGAAGGAACTGGCAACCCAGACGTCCAAGGCCACCGAGGAAATCAGCTCGCAGATCTCCGAAATCCAGAACGCAACCAAGGACGCCGTTGTCGCAATTGAGGCGATCACACAGACTATGGAAGAGGTCAACGAATACACCTCAACCATTGCAGCGGCAGTCGAACAGCAAGGTGCTGCAACGAGCGAAATCTCGGTCAACGTTCAGCGGGCTGCCGAGGGCACAGGTTCCGTAAAGACCAACATGTCGGATCTATCGCAGGCAGTCGCCCAGACCAGTCAGAACGCCAATCTGGTTCTCGGCGCTTCAAGCGAATTGTCGCAGAAAACCGATATTCTGAAGAATGAAGTCGGGCATTTCCTGGACAACGTAGCCAACGCCTGAACGAAGCAACCTGATCCCACGAGACTTGGAAAACCGGGGGCGAACTGCACCCGGTTTTTGTTTGTCTGGCCTGCACGTATTCATCGGAACTTCCAAAAGCGTGCCCCATTCAGGGGCGCGACTGCTTCATGTCTTAATTTTCAGCATGAAAATGTCTCGCGACAGAGTTGCCATTTCAGCGAAAGCTGAGTTTTTCTCATGTAAAACAATCACTTGAAGAAGATAAGAATATTCACAATATTCCAATCAATATTCGTTAAAATAACATCGATTAAGCAGAAATTCACCTAAAGTTAGTTTGTATAAATTCATCAATTTTATTCGGTTAGCACTTAAAAAATTTGCTGATACGCTCCTCTAGTCATTTCGTTTCTTTGAAATGAAGGGAGAAGATGATGAATGCTCGTAGTATTAAATCACTTACAGTTGCGGCAACAATTAGCCTCTTCGGGTTGCCAGCAATCGCAGCCGACGTAAGTCTTTCCTTTGACAAGATAACAACTGTCGATGCTGACGGTGACATGTCGGTGTGCACCAAAAGGTATGGATCCGGTTACAAGACAAGCGCATCTGACAAAGGCGCTGAGCACCGTGTGACGGACAACGGACACTCCTTCAAAGTAGTCAGCAACGATGTTTCTCAGAACATGGGGGTCGTTTCGTTTCACAATACCTACCTGATGTCCTTTGATGGTGAAACGGACCCTGTTTCAGCTGAGCTGTGGGCGACAGGTCTGGCCGGCGAACCGGTGTACCGTGGAACTTTCTCGGATGGCACCTGCCGCGGCCACGTTGATATGTCAGCGTCCTGAACCGGCGAAGCCGCAACTTCTATAATTTCCTTCTTGTTTCCGCATTCATTGAATTGGGAGAAAATCACATGAAAATCTCTTGAAACTCTACCAGAAAGCAAACTCGTTTCCGCACGACATCAACCAGGCCGACAGCAAGGCTCTCTGCTACGGCGGTCATTGCGTTGTACACATTGATCCCTCTGCCGAGGTCGAAACGGCCGACCGTAAAACGTCAGAAAAGAAGTAACCCTTCCAACATTTAACCGTTTCCCGGGCGAAAAGGTGAGCCTTCGTTCGCCCCGGGAATCGGTCATCAAGGAGAAAGGGAATGCGATGCCGTCAGTTGAATTTGCCTTGCCCTTCGATACTGTCGATGAGCTTGATCTGGAATGCATCATCACCAAGTTGACTGCCTCGGATACCGCCGGCGGATACAACTGGCCTGTCTCTTCGGCCCGCAAGGTTGAAGAGGCCTACAGGTCGTTCCTCAAATCTGCCAGAGACCAGATGCAATGTGGCGCCGACACGAGTGTGCACCTGCAGCCAACCCACGTCGTCGATATCTTCTGGCACACCCACATCCTCTTCACGCGAAAATACTTCAAGGACTGCGAAGCGGTCTTCGGACAATATCTGCACCATGAACCAGTTTTGCCCAGCCAGTAACCGTCTCAAACACCCGAGAACTGCTGCTCCCTTCAGGCTGAATCATCTTCTGAAGGAGCGCCAGGACCTTTTCAGGTGGCCCAAAACCTTCGAAGCTGACATTCATGCAATAACTGCCAACATTGGCGAAGCTGCCAGCGCGGACGTACTGGCCGGGATTGAAACGGACCTTCAGGAAAAAGCCGAGAGAGCAGCGCGCACTGCTTTGGGACTTTCGGATGGTGTCTCGGCTGTCTTCGGCCACAGTATTATCCAGCTCCTGGAGCAGGTTCTGATCACCCGATCCGAGAACCATCCAGTGTCGACCTTGAACAGGGATTTCTTCTTGTTCGACAAGACCTTGATGAAACTCGGTATCGCACAGGAGAAGTTCCCGACACTGGACGAGCTGATCAGGAAATCTCCTTCGCATCACACTGTCCTGCTAAGTGCCCCAAACAATCCGACCACGCAGGATCTTTCACCCTGTGAACTGGAGAGCCTGGTGAGTGCCAGAGAAGGACTGGTGCTCCTGGACGAGGCTTACGTGCTTTTCTCAAGAGCCCCAGAACACCGCCTCGCCTTTTTGAAGAAGCATCCCAACCTGGTTCTTTTGCGCGGCACCTCAAGAGCGGTCTCGCGGGCATAGGACTTGGTTACATGCTTTGTTGCGAGACAACTGCCGTGGAGTTCCTCCAGTCGCGCGTGAGCAGTATGATAAGTGCCATTCAAGCCGCCATGGCGATACGCTTGTTCGGCAAATACGATGAGCTCCGGCGCATGGCAGCCCGTCTCGCAGGCATGCGCGACGACACTGGACGCAGGATCGCGCAGGAGACCCGATGCCATCCGGTTTCTGGCAGTTGTGACTTTCTTCTGATACGCACCGGACGCAGCGATTGCAGCGAAATCGTCCGCACGATGAATGACAGTGGAATACCCGCACTCGCCTATCAACGGCTGCCCGGCTATGAAGACGTGGTGAAACTGTTCCCCGCCGCTTTTGAGCAAGGCGACGACATCGTCAGGATTCTGTCTTCATAGCAGCAAGCACGACATCGGCCGCAGCCCCGCGCTGGCTATGCCCATCCGGCAAGCGCATGACATCATCAAGCTTTTGCAGATGCTCGATCTGTTTCTGGCGTTCAGGACCGCTATTCAGAAGCTCAACGAGATGGTTCGCCAGCACCTTTGGCTGCACTTCCTCATCAAGGAACTCCGGGATGGCTTTTGTTCCCAGGATGATGTTTGGCAGGACAAAAGAATCAACGCTCGAGAATTTGAAGACCCGATTGAGTTCCTTCATCCGTCTGAAAAACCAGTCGACCTTGTAGGCAACGACCATCGGAACGCCTGATAGAGCCAACTCAAGTGAAACAGTGCCGGACGCGGCCAGGGCTGCGTGCGCCTTTCTGAAGGCCGCCCGCTTGGCGTCCAGTCCGGTTACAATCTCGACCGGAACAGGCCAATGGGCCGTATCCTGCCGGATCTTGTCTTCAAGGTGCGCGACTGCCGGCAGAATAACCTTGAGCCCGGGCAACTTTTCTTTGACGATCGCAACAGTCTTAGCGAAGTCGCCTAGCAACCTGTCAATTTCGCTTCGCCGGCTCCCCGGCAGCACAAGCAGGATCTTCTCGTTTGCCTCTACAGGTGCTCTTTCGCCAACCGAGGGGCGCAGTTCGGAAGCGATTTCACTCAAGGGATGGCCAACGTAATGGGTGCGTGGGCCACCGAGCTTGCGGTGCACATCAGGTTCAAACGGCAACAAGGCCAGAAGGTCGTCGACGTAGACGCTCATCTTGCGGGCCCGGCCTGGACGCCAGGCCCAGACAGAAGGCGAAACATAACCGACGATGGGTATGTGCGGCGCGCGCTTGCGCACGCGCTTGGCAACGTTATGCGTGAAGTCCGGACTGTCGACGATAACCAGAATATCCGGATTGGCCGCAACCACGGCATCCACGGTCTGGTAGACCCGCCTGATGATCAACGGCAATCTGGCGAGGACTGCCGTCAATCCCATGACGGAAACATCAGACATGTCAAAAAGCTTTTGAGGCCCAGAGACATCATCCTTTCGCCGCCGACACCGCAGTAACGAACACCTACGCCCAAACGTTCGTTGAGCGCCTTCATCAATTCCGATCCGAGCTGGTCACCAGATTCTTCGCCTGCAACCAGGCAAATCGTGGGCATTTTTCCTGTCATCACGAACGCTCGTCCGCTTGTCCCTTTGAGGTGACCCCGAACCTGGTGCCGTGCTCTATACCGATGACAAAAAGGCCGGCATTATCTGCCTTCTTGAGCGTCTCTTCCTTTTCCGCGATCAGTGCGCCACTCGCCTCAACTGCAATGCCGGCAAGGCCTGCTGCAGCTGCGAGGTCAATAGTCATGGGGCCGACGGTTGGAAGATCCACCCGCAAATCCTGGTTCGGCTTTGCTGTCTTTACCAAGACACCCGCGCGGCCTTTGGAACGGATCCTGCCAATACGCTTGAGCTCTGCGCAGCGCTGCAGCATGGCGTCGGTCCCTTCTGCCCCCTCAAGCGCAACAACCCGCCCACCAACAGCAATCGCCGCCTGACCGATATCGAGTTCACCGAGCTTTTCCGTCGCCCGCAAGGCCAGCTCAGCGTCCCGCCAGTCTCCCTGGTTCGGCTGAACTTTGCCAAGCACACCACTTGAGGCAAGCAGTTGCGGCGCCACATCCTTGATCCCCACAACGCGATACCCCTCAACTTCAAACAGCCGGATCACCTTGGTCAACAGACTGTCATCACCGCCGGCCAGTGCCCGGATAATCGTCGCAATCGCTTCAAGGTGCCCAAATCGCCAAGTATGGACGTGAAATCAGGGCGCTTGGAGACACCTCCGATCAGAAGCACGTCCCGGCACCCGGTCTTTTTCAGAAATTTGTAAAGCCGGCCGATTTCACCCCAGCCGAGTTCGGTATCGGCCTGCGCCCGCGTGCGTTCATCAGCCTCGCCCTTGATGGCGATAATCCTGAATTCACGTCCGGCGCTGTCGAGCGCTTCAGCGATCTGACAGGGCAGACTGCCATTGCCTGCGATCAGGGCAAGGCGTGGCTCCAGTCCCGTATCTGCCTGTTCATCCGTCAGTCTTCGCTGCGCGGTGTGCAGAACCGGCGGTCTTCCTTTTCAAGGATGAAGTCGGTAACCGTCTTGACCAGGGGCTGATCGGCACCTTCTGCAGCAACAGCTTCTGCCCGGCTGCGCAAGGTTCCTTCGGTGCTCTCAAACAGCGCGCGATAAGCTGCCCGCAAAGCGTGGATCTGCTCCCGAGGCAAGCCCTTGCGCTTGAGACCGACCAGATTGAGACCGGCAAGACGTGCGCGGTCACCGATCACGGAACCATAGGGAATGACGTCGAATTCGACCCCGGTCATTCCGCCGACGATCGCACCGGTTCCAACGCGAGACCATTGCCGGACCGCACTCAAGCCGCCCAGAATGACGAAGTCGTCAAGCTCGACGTGACCTGCAAGCGTGGCGTTGTTCGCCAGAATTGCGTGATTGCCGACCTGACAATCGTGGCCGACATGTGAGCTCATCATGAACAGGCAATTGTCACCGACCCTGGTATAGCCACCGCCACCTTCCGTACCGGGGCTCATGGTGACATGTTCACGAATCTGATTGTTGGCGCCGATTTCAAGAAAGCTCACTTCACCCGCGAACTTGAGATCTTGTGGCTTGTGACCAATGCTGGCGAAGGGAAAGATATGTGTTTTGGCACCCACACTCGTGTGGCCCGTGACGACGACATGCGACTCCAGGATAACTCCGTCAGCAAGTTTCACGTTCGGGCCAACTGTAGAATAAGGCCCGATTCGAACGCCCTCGCCGATTACGGCCCCGTCTTCGACTATGGCCGTTGGATGTATGTCAGTCATATTTCCTCACGCATCTACCAGCATGGCGCTGACTTCAGCTTCTGCGACCTTGTTGCCATCTACCTTGGCAACGGCGTCGAACTTCCAGATGTTGGAGCGTTGCTTGATCTTCTTGACGTGGAAATGAACCTGATCACCAGGCTCAACAGGTCGGCGGAACTTCGCCTTGTCGATGGTCATGAAATAGACAAGCTGCGGCGGCGCATCGTCGCCACGGGCATGAACGCAAAGGGCCCCGGCTGTCTGTGCCATGGCTTCGATCAGAAGAACACCCGGGAAAACGGGCCGCTCCGGAAAATGTCCGGTGAAGTGCGGTTCGTTGATGGTGACGTTCTTGATGCCGATGCAGCTGTTGTCGCCATCCATCTCAATGATCTTGTCGATCAGAAGAAAAGGATACCTGTGCGGCAGCAGCTTCATGATCCGCATGATGTCTGCGCTGGCAAGTGTTTTGTTTTCTGCGTCTTCCATATAATACCCCTTGGCGAATTACCGCCGCAAAGTCCTGTTTGTATTCCGTTTACGATCCGCCGCCACGCTCTGCAAGCTTTCTGACGGCAGCGACTTCACGGAACCACTTGTTGACCGGCTTTGCGGGCGTGCCGCCGTAGCGTCCCCCGGCAGGCAAATCATCGTTGACTACGCTCACCGCGGCCACCTGCGACCCCATGCCGATCGTTACATGACCACGCACGCCGGTTTGCCCGCCAATGGCGACGAAATCCTCGAGCGTGCAGCTTCCGGAAAGACCGACCTGAGAAACGATCACGCAGTGACGTCCGACCACGACATTGTGGCCAATCTGAACCTGGTTATCGATCTTCGTGCCTTCGCCGATGATGGTATCCCGGTTTGCGCCACGATCGATGGTGGTGTTGGCGCCGATTTCAACGTCGTCCTGAATGATCACGCGGCCAACCTGGGGCACCTTGAGATGACCCATCGGCCCCATCGCATAGCCAAAGCCATCCTGACCGCAGCAAACACCAGGATGCATATAGACGCGGTTGCCAAGCACGGTGTGCTGAACCGTGCAATTCGAACCGATCACACAGTCCCGGCCAATCTTGACGCCCTGTCCGATGACAGCGTTGGCCCGGATCACAGTGCCCGCACCAATCTCTGCCCCCGCACCGATCACGACACCAGGTTCGACCGTGACATTGTCTTCCAGTGACGCAGCCGGATCGATTACAGCCCGTTCTGAAATGACTGCGGCGCCAGGTTCTACCGGCACCATGGCTGCAGGATAAAGTTTGGCGAGAACCTTCGCCCAGGAGCGATAGGCATCTGAACATACAAGAACAGCAACGCCCTCCGGCACCTTGTCCTTGTGTTTCCGGTTGACCAGGCATGCAGCTGCCGTGGTCCCGTCCAGTTGTTTCAGGTAAGCGGTGTTGTCGAAGAACACCAGAGCGCCGGGCGTGGCATCTTCCAATGGCGCTACACCTGTTATTTCCAGGGTAGGTTCGCCGCGAGCGATCTCAGCTTCCGCCCACGTTGCGATGTCTGAAAGAGAGACCGGAGCCGGAGATTCAAAAAATTTTGGCTCGGACATGATGTTATCCTTCTTGCCAGCCAACAAAAACGGCCGCCGAACGTGTCGGCGGCGTTTTTTATCCTATGTGACCGCAGTTTAGAAGCGCGTACCGCCGCTCAACCGGAAAATCTGCGTTTTGTCGGAGTCGTCTTTGACGATCGGGTAAGCAAAGTCTGCCCGCAGAGGTCCGAACGGAGAGTTCCAGCGGATACCTGCACCAACCGACGCACGAACGTTGAAGTCGTTCGAGTCGATCTGGCCACCGTTGGTTTCCACCAGGTTCACCAGGCTGCTGTCTGCATCCCACAGCGAACCGGCATCGGCAAACACTGCACCACTCAGGCCGAATTCCTTCGGGATGACCGGGAACGGGAACCGGGTTTCGGCAGTTGCCGCGAAGTAGAACCGACCACCGATAGCGTCTTCGGTCGTTGCGTCACGCGGGCCGATACCCTGGTTCTCAAAGCCACGAACGAGAGTGCCGCCAAGCATGAACTGTTCGGACACACGCAGACGCTCATCACCAAGGGCCATGATGTTACCACCACGCACCGACAGACTACCGATCAGACCGTAGTCAGCCAGGATTTCCTTGTAGGCGCGAGCCTGAGCTTCGGTCTTGATGTAGAAGCTGTCGCCACCCAGACCAGCAATTTCCTGACCGAAGGAAGCATAGATACCGTCGGAGGGATCCAGGATCCGGTCGAGCGTGTTGTAACGCAGCTCGTAGCCAACCAGAGACGTCAGGTAGGTGCCGAGGGAGTCACAGACCGCCAGGGAAAGGCTTGCGGTGTCACAGTTGTTGATGTTGGTCGAGTTGTTGTCCGGATCGGAGTTCTTCTCCTGGAAGATGTTGTAGAACAGACGGACAGTCAGCTCATCTTCCCGAAGCGGCAGAGTGAAACCGAACCCGCCACCGGTCTTCTTCTGATCGAAGGAACGGTAGTCGTTGGCATCATCCACCTTGCGATAGAGGTCCAGATCAAGGGCAACACGGCGTCCCATGAAGAACGGTTCAACGAAACGGAACTCGTAGGACTGGGTGTCCGTACCGCCGCCAACAGCGAGCTTCACGAACTGGCCACGGCCCAGGAAGTTCTTCTCGGTCAGCGAAATGTCACCAATGACACCGTCAACCGTCGAATAACCGACACCGAAGGAGATTTCACCAGTCGGCTTTTCTTCGACGCGAACGTTCACGACCACGCGATCAGGTGCACTGCCCTGCTGCGTCGTGATGGAAACCTTCTCGAAGAACCCGAGATTGCGCAGACGGCGTTCCGCCTTGTCGACAAGCGCACGGTTGAACGCATCGCCTTCAGCAATGTCGAACTCGCGGCGAATGACATACTCACGGTACGGTCGTTGCCAATCACGTTGATCCGCTCGATGTAGGCGCGAGGACCTTCTTCGATGTAGTAGATCAGGGAGATCGTGTTGTTGTCGTAGTCACGAGCACCACGCGGACGGACACGAGCAAAGGCATAACCTTCTTCCGACACGCGAAGCGTGATGTCTTCGACAGACTGCTCGACGCGCAGCGAGTTGAAGGTCTGACCACTCTTGGTACGGATCAGGCGGCGAAGATCTTCCGGATCAACGTCGGCAATCGTGGAAACGATCTCGACATCGCCAATCTCGTACTTCTCGCCCTCTTCCACCGTGAAAGTCACGTAGAAGATGTTCTGCTCGCGATCGAGGTCTGCGCTGGTGGAGACGATACGGGAAGTCTCTGTACACTACGCTCTGCATCGATGAGTACAGCTCGTACGTCTGACCCTCTTCCACCGTGAAAGTCACGTAGAAGATGTTCTGCTCGCGATCGAGGTCTGCGCTGGTGGAGACGATACGGGAAGTCTCTGTACACTACGCTCTG
>LZQR01000352.1_pt1 | contig 11467 bp, 11 predicted proteins | sample 768601 | NCBI WGS metagenome assembly LZQR01 (sample SAMN05207299, study PRJNA324521) | oil field metagenome | isolation source: sample BH-FW-24 from oil reservoir | place: India: Bombay High | collected 2015-12-04
CTGGCTCTGATAGCACTCGAATCAAGGTCTAGTACTTTCGCACTGAACGGGATGTAAACTCGGTTTGTGCTCTTATTGATTAACGTATCGCGGATAACGTTGTAGTTGCGCAATTGCACCAATAGGGCAGGAGAAAGAGGCATGGTTTCGCCATCTACCTGTTTTGGTGTCCACAAGTTAGTATCGTAAACGGTGCGAAGTTCTTCTGAATAAACGTGTCTAATAAACCACCTGATGCGAACAACAGCTCGAAGTCTTCAATTGAGATCTCTTCTGTCGCGTTCAGATCAAATGGGTATTTACCAAGCCCTAGCTCTTTAAACTTGGTGTAAATCTCGCTGTACCATTGGGTTTGAATGCCTTTTGCGGACTCAGCAATCATCACTGACCAGCTTTGCTGTACCACATCAAGTAACCAGCTACGCACTGGCTCTGGAGACTTCTGCGCGATCTGCTTCAGTTTGATAAGCGGATCCGCTTCTGTACTGTTCATGCGGTGTTGCGCTGCTGCAAGTGCGGCCATTTGTGGATCTGGTGCATCAGCGATGTCTTTCATATAAGTACGAACACGGCTTAACGCTGCAATGGTTTCATCCCATGGAGTAGGGGAGTTAGGTGTCTCACTGACTTGAAGTTGGTTTAACAAGTGGAAGGCTTGCTCAACACGCTTCATCAGTAAGTAATCTGGCTGTACGGCTTCTTCTACTGCTTCTGAGGCCGTATCTGCAACTTCCGCTAGCTTAGGGTTTACATTGGCAATTAATGCATTCTTTTCACCAACCGGAGAAAACTGGGTGTTCGCGTACACTTGTTTTAATACCGTGGTCATTGGAGAAGACGGACCAGAAATAAGGTCGATTGCATTCGTCAAGTCGCCCACATTGCTGTAATGCTGTACTTCAGTTCACTCAGTGCATTACGCCAGTAGTTGATGTAGTCATCGGTGTATTTCTTACGTACCTGTGTCTTAAACGCATCCTGCTCTTGTTTCGTAGGGATCACGTGATTAGACAAGCCAAGAACCCAGTTATCGCTGATAACTTGCTGTGACATCAGGTCCACACGAGGGCGATAGAAGGTGCTAAAGCCAGTAGACGTGTAGACTTTGTCAATCACTAAGCGGTTGTCGTCTAGCGGTTCATTAAACACGTTGTTGAACTCAAAGCCAACAGCGCGTTGAAGATCTAGCGTACCAAGGTCGATAGCATCGGCTTGATTCAAAATACCCGCATAAACAAGGTCGACGTTAGAGTTCGCAAGTAATGAACGGCGAGTGGCACGAACTATGTCCATATTGATATCAACAGGCGCAAACTGAGTACGGAAATAAGCGTCTAAATAGCGCATTGCCTGGTTCACGACATCCGGCTTATCACTCAAATCATTAAGGGTTTGCAAGGTCTGGCGACGTAGGAACTGAATGTCACGTTTTGAGCGATCGTTCAGCATCAAGTAGCTTTTAGCAATGGCAGTGTCGCGGCAACGTCATGTTGGTTATGCGTCAACTCTAGACGGTAGCCTTTTTCAACGACGGGCATAAGCTGTTGTGCCACTTCTTTAAGCAGTGCTTCGTAAGCCAGACGTGTGCTTTGGTCCAAGCGGCTAATGTTCAGTGGAAGTACTTCTTCATCTAGAGCTCGAGAGCCTTCTAGCCATGCACTGTACGAAGGTTGAATAGCGCGAGTGGCGTTTACGAGAAGCTGATTGAAGCTTGCTTCTTGTTCAACCTGACCATTGTCATCAATACCAAGCAATTGGTTAATCACACGCAAGTTACTGTCTAGTGTGGTAACGAAGAAGTAGGTACCGCCAGCCAACAAGATCACGGACGCTAACATGGCCAAATGACTTTGACGTTGGATCAAGCGTAGATACGTTTTGTTTTCACCCGCAAAGTCGCTCTCAGGCAAAATCTGAGAGTCAATCAGGAAGCGAGAGAAGTAAGGCGTTTCTGTCAGCTGTGTGTGCTCTGAAGCAATGATCGGCAAATTAAAGTAATTGCTGCAGCTTTTTGCTAACAGATTGTACTTACGACCACCTTGTAAGCTAGAGCAGAAGAAGATCTCACGAATGTCGAGCGAGTAAGTGCCGCTGTTCGCATCGCAAAGACGCTCAAGGACGTAACTGATTTCTGCTTGGCAAAGCTCGAACTGTTTCGGGAATGACAGAATAGCTTGTTTTTCATCGATGTCTGTCGAATTTGCAGAAGCGTCCAGAGCATTGCTTTCCAGTACTTTCACCAGATTACGGTAACCATCTCGGTAGTACTCAGTGATGACGCCTTTCGCTTCTTTAAGAGGAATAGAAAGGAATTCCACACGAGTTTTCAGAGAACTGAAATGTACGTACTCCTTGAAACCGTCCAACTTATCAAGCTTAGACATCATCAAATAAACTGGTAGTGCCGATGATGTTTTTTCGCTAATAGAACTTAGGCGCTGCAATAGTGCGGTAATGGTGTAATCTTTTTGCTCTGGTTCTGAGACGATCATGAACTCAAAGTCAGTAAAAAATAAACAGCCAGAAAACGGTTTTCTTGGACGGTGACGAATAACCTCATCAACAAACGTGTTCCACAATGAAGCATCACTACTGGATACTTCTTGGAATACGAGGCGTTGGTCTGGTTTTACATAAACCGCACCGTCAGATTCATACCATTCAAAGAAATCGTTTTTTGCAGTGCGAGAACGATCCATTGGTTTAATTGCGCTTGAATTAAACAAAAATTGACGTCGGCCAGACCCCTTATTACCAATCATTAGGTAGATTGGTTTCTTGCCTGAATGAGAAAGAAGAGGGCGGATAACCATAGAAAGGGCTTCTTCCTCGGTTTCCAAACGTTGGGCTTTCGAGTTGTTCTTTTTCTTAAACCATAGTGACAACTGGAATATAAGATAAAATGCAGAAATGACGCCAAGGCCAATCCATAGATATAGCTTATCTGCATCTTCAAGTAAGAATAAATACACTGCTGCAAATATCGCGGCTAATAGCAAAGCCACTATGGTAGAAACCAAATCGGGTTTCTTAGTATTTTTGTTTGAACATAAGCCTATAGTTTCTTTACTTGTATTGTTATTTATTGTCGTTTGTTGCAGTTTGCAACTGGTTAATCTTATATAGGTAGGTGTTCAGTAAAGGAGGGAGCGTTCAATTTCCTTTTGCTGCGCATTCTTTTCTGCGTACTCAATCCGCCCAAGAAGCGGGAACAGCGAATTGCTGTATTCATACGCTTTCTTCGAGTCCTTGTCGGTGTTCTGTTTCGCTACGTTGGCAAATACCGTCCTAGCATAAGCAAAGCGTTTGTATATAACATCGAATTCATTTTCGAAACGAGAACGTTGGTCTAAAAAATTCTCTCGAAGTTGCTGAGCAGATGATGAATCTGGGTAGATCTCCGTCAATTCACTAGTAAGCTCATCAATGGTATTCACTTCGCTGACTTTTACAGGATCGATTGCCCAATCGGTCATTAATGTATCAAGGCGTTCGACCGTCGCAGAACGTAAAGCGATGCGGTGTTCTTTGTTCTCAACGCTCAATGAATCGACGATTGCTGCTAGCTGTTTTAGTGACGAGTGTTCAATGTCATCTTTCAGAGTCTGGTATTTGTGCTGCTTGTAAACAAAGTGGGAAGCAAATGCAACGACAAGCAATCCAATAACAGAAAATACAACCGCGCGGCTGGACTTAGGCGCTTCTTTTACTTGCGGCTGAGGCGTCGGCTTGGTTTCCGTTTTTGGTGGCGGCGCAATATTGACTTGGATGCCACTGGATTCGATGGTGTTTCTGGCTTCTCTTGTTTGACTTCTAATGCTTTGGCTTCCTTTGCTTTTGTTTCTTTAATCTCTTCAATCCATTGGTTCAATATACGACGAATGCGACCGAATGATGGCGCTTTAATCCCATAATGTAGGCGCAGTTCTTCTTCGATGCGTAAACACAGTTGATGCGCCGCTTCAATAAGCGGGAGCTCTTCTGGTAAGGCTCGATGCTTTTTAATTCGCTTCTCAGTGTATTCGACCATCCACTCGATGGCACTGATACGTGCATTGGCCTTCGCGTGCTCTGGGTAGGCGGTGTACCAATACACAACACATAAGTCGAGCAGTGAGTTCAAGCCTTCAACCAAGCCTTTCAAGCCATCGTTGTGCGTAGCCGCCACGGTAAAGTAGCAACTACAACGAAAATCTTTCCCCTGAGTACTAAGAATTTTCTTAGAAAGTGTTTGAATCGTTTTCCATGATACTCGACCAGTCACTTTATTCAGGTTATTTATCTGGCGCTTAATTTCGTCAAAATCATCTAAGCCATTAGGGTTTGAGCCGCTTGGATTACTTTCATCGATCGGCCTTCTAGCGAAGTCGCTGAAAAACATATTTTCCAATTCCAACTGATTATATGAAAGGTAGTCAGCCGACTTTTTAATTATAAAGACGGGACTATCATCTTTTTTTGATGGATTTTATAGGCAAAAGAAAGAAATAGAATAATAAATAATATCTAAATCAATATAATTTGATTTAGTGTGACATGCGTTCACAAAATTGAGGTTTTATGCTGATTTTTTGGCATTACACAAAGTGATGTGCATTCCAATAATTGAGAAAATGTTGCAGGTTAATACGTTTTTTAATATTTTTATCAGTTGTGAATGTGTCTAAATATCTGAAGTAACGTCATATTATTAAGATTAAGACTACCTTGATTAGTTCCCACTTGAATAGTTTTGTTAATGAAAGTTTACAGTTTGCTTTCACGATGCGAATGTATGCGTTTCTAATTAAGTTGAGTCTAATTTAGGAGGTGTGATTAATTTTCTGATTTTTTGATGGAATAGAGTCAACCGTTTAAATGAATATAACACTAGTTAAATTGCTTTTATTTGTAGGTGAATTGCCTTATTTGATGGCGCTATTTTTTACCATATTGAAAAAGAAAAGAGACTTGATATCTTCCGCCCCTGAACATTATTACAAGGTTTTCCAAGAGGGACGAAATGCTAAAACCAAGTCAAGTTGGGCTAATCTCAGCCATGTGCCTATTTTCTACTTTTGCGGTTGCTAAAGGGGAACGATACGGCGGCTCAGTCAATATGCTAACGATTGAAAGTATTGACTATGACGAAGGTTCTAGTGGTGACGTAGATACACTGCGATACGGACTGGTACACACTCGCCCTATTGATGAGAACAACAACCGCTGGCGCTGGTGGCTTGGCTTGAACTACCTTGCAGAAGATGTTGATGCACCTTCAAATGGCGTGTATCAAGAAGTGACCAACTACGAGTTCCGTGTCGTCCCACAATACGCATTGAGCTCTTGGAGCATCTTTACTCCTTACATCGGTGCTGGTTTGTCATTAGGTTACTCTCAATACTCCAACCGCTGGAAGGTAGACCCAGACGGCTTTCGTTACGAACCGATTGAAGATATCGACCAGTTTGAACTTGGTGCGGTAGTCACGCTTGGCACTGCAATCAAACTTGGCAGTAATCCAGATGCACACATCCAAATCATCCCTCAAGCTTCCTATATTCTTCCTGTAGTAAATGATGGAATTGGTGGGTTAGAGCTGTCTGTTTCTCTATTATTTTAAGGTTTAGCAATGCAAACACATCAGCTAGTCCTATTCATTTCAAAGTGCCCGGAGGAATATACGGGCGCGAAGCATGTTGAAATGCCAGAAGGTGGTGGTTCAGTCGGCCGAGCACCGAGCTGTACACTACCTTTGACTGATCATAACCGTTTCATCTCTGGCACACATTGTCTGATCAGCGTATACGGAGACACGTACTACATCAGCGATGTGTCGACCAACGGCACAATGGTGAATGGCAACAAAATACTTAAGAACCAACCTGTGTCCATTGTTGATGGCGATGTGATTTCTCTGGGTCAATACGAAATTGGTGTTTCGCTAGAGCATGTCACAGCAGCGCAAGATATTGCTTCTGACATTGCGCCAGAACGTGTATCGAATGATCCACTCGTCAATCTCGGTGAGGCGGTTGTAGAAGAGGAAGAAAAAGTCGGTGCATTAGAAGACTTGTTCATGGAGACCAAGCAAGATGATGTCAATACTGACGATCCTATTGCTCATCTAAAGTTTTCGATGCAGCGTGAAGACGACCATCTTATCCGCGATGTCGAAAAGCCAGAACCTGCAAAGGCTAAGCCAGTCGAAAACACGCGACAAGTCGTTGATGACAGCTTCAGCATCCATTCTGAATTCGATATTCCAAACTTAATCCCGGAAGATTGGTTGGGAGGCACTGCCACGAATAAAGCATCTGTCGAACCCGCGGCAGAACAAACTAAACAAGCGGCGTTCATTCCAGAAGATTTTGCGCAAACGGAAGCCGTTCCACTTCAAGCTCGTAGGTGGAACCAGATGTTACCCAGCCTCAAATGCCTCAATATCAAGCGCCACATAATCACGCAGCATCAAATGTTGCTCAAAGAGCAGAGCCTGTTGGGCAGAAATGGGAAGAGGTAACGCAAGCTTTTATTCCATCAGCACAACCTACTCAGCCAGAAACGAAAGCGACAGAGAACCAAGTCGGCTTTGTAAGCAATGATTCACTAGGAGCCGAGAGCGCTACGCATTCTTCCGATATCGGTAAAGCATTTTATGAAGGTTTGGGTATTAGCAACCCAGATCTGATCAGCAACGAAGCTCTGTTGTTTAAACAGATGGGGACATGTCTTCGTTTATGTATCGATAACCTGCAAAAAGACCTGCATGAAGTTGAGTCACTCAAAGGTGAACAGGGTTTAAGTGAAGCGGATTCAAACTTAGCGGAGCTGATGCTGACGCTAAATAGCCAGAACTTGCTGTCTCCGAATGAATTGGTGGAGCAAATGTTGGATGAGCTCAACGATCATCAAATTATTTTTAACAAGGCTCTCAATGAGTTGCTGATTGAACAATCAGAGACGAATGACCCTGTCACGTTTGCAAAGACGTCGCAAGTAAATCCATGTTCACCACCAAATCAAAGCTATGGGGTGAGTATCTTGAGTTTTACGCCAATAACCGTCGCCAAATGAATGAGACGTCATTGAAAGGCTTGATCAAGAAAAACTACACCAAAGCGATTAAGGGAAGCCATGCGTAGTATAGCTATATTACTCGGATGCGCTTTGCTATCCGGTTGTTCCATGTGGGGACAATTTAAAGAATCAACAGGCATTACGCCAGAAACGTCCTCAATCGAATTAGTGATTGAGGCGTCTTCGGTTCTGAATGTTCGTGAAGGTGGGCAATCCTCTCCAGTTATTTTGCGAGTTCATGAGCTGACATCACCCGTGTTGTTTCGCAGCTTAGACTTCTTCGCTTTGTTTGAGAACGATAAAGCATCACTGGGTGATGAATACATCAAACGTTATGAATACCAAATGCAGCCTGGTGAAAAGATCCACGAATTCTTGGAGCTTGACCCAGCAACCCGTGCGGTTGGATTCTCAGTCGCGTTTCGCGATATCGACGGCTCTTCTTGGCGTAAAGTCGAAGTGATTGAAGAGAAGAGCGAGTACTACATCAAACTCAAGTTAGAAGGCAGTGAGTTAATTTCTGACAACACTCGCGGCATTGAACAAGTTTACTTTTAAGGAATAAAAGCATGTCTTTATACAATCCAGTTGTTTGGCAAGATGGAATGTTCATGAAGCCGCAGCACTTTCAGCAACTCGATCGTTCGCAAAGTAAACTGTCGAGCATGCTGAGCGCCAATGCGTCGCCTCTACATTGGGGAATTAAGCGTTTAGAGATCAACTCGCAACTGCTGGCGTTGGGCAAAATTGGTATTACTCGTGCTGAAGGTATTCTTCAAGACAGAACGCCATTCGAGTTGCCGCTGCTAGCTGAACTTCCAGAAGTGAAAGACGTTGATCCTTCGATTGCTGACAAGGTGGTTTACCTTTGTTGTCCGCTACCTTCTGAGCGCTCTGAGCTATTCGGCACCAAGAAAGACGGCGCACGTTACACGATGGAATCTCAAGAGGCGGTTGACGCTTGTTATGATTCGGAAGACATGGCGAACATCGTAGTGGGTAAGCTTAACTTCTGTTTGATGTATGACCATGAAGATAAGAGTGCTTACACATCGATTCCAATTCTAAAGATCTCAGAAGTAAAGCCAGACGGCAGTGTCATATTAGATGAGAGCTTTATCCCGACTTGTATTGATATCCACGCTTCGACCGTACTGAACAAGTTCGCCACCGAATTCGCATCTATGTTGAAACACCGTGCAGAATCTATCGTTCAGCGCTTAGGCGTGGTTGACCAGCAAGGCGTATCTTCGGTTTCTGATTTCATGCTGCTACAAGCTCTAAACCGATACGAGCCGCTATTCTGGCACTTTGCAAGCGCTGAAGGGGTTCATCCTGAGTCGTTTTATCGCATTCTTCTTCAGGCGGAAGGTGAGCTTTCGACTTTGTGTTCAGCGTCTCGTCGTCCAGTCGAGTTCACCAAATACAACCATGGCGACCTAACCAGCTGTCTATCGCGTACATTGGATAGTGCGAAGATGACACTAAGTGTGATGTCTGAGCAACGTGCAATCCCACTGACGTTGAGAGACCAAAACTATGGTATTAGAACGGCAGCGATTCCAGACAGCAAGATTATCGATACCACAACCTTTATTCTTGCGGTTAAAGCTGATGTTACTTTGGATGTTCTACATACTCAGTTTGTTAGCCAAACGAAGATCGGTTCTATCGATAACATTCGTGACTTGATTAACCTTCAACTGCCGGGCATCGAGATCAAACCAATGCCAGTTGTACCTCGAGCATTGCCTTACCACGCAGGTTACACCTACTTCGAACTGGATAAGACAGGCGAAGAGTGGGCGGCACTGAAAAACACGGCTGCGATAGCGGTTCACGTAGCCGGCGACTTTGCTAACTTGTCATTGCAACTATGGGCTGTTCGTCTATGAGTTATGCAGAAACCGACGTCACCGTAGTCTTATTCCAACCAGAGCCTGGCAAACCGATGGAGGTGATGCCAGCGCCTGACTTATCTCGTAACATCGCGGTACAAGACTTAAACATTGAAAACATGGGCATCAACCCTTTGGTCGATCAGTTCTCTTGGTTGATCGCCAGTTTGTCTTGTATGTCCTCAATTCCTTGGCTTGATGACCCAATGCCGTTCCGTGAACAAGTGGCTCGCGAGATAAGAAAAGGCGAACGTAAGCTCAACGAAATGGAATTGGATCGCGCATCTATTTTGGTCATCCGATACTGTTTGTGTGCTGCGATTGATGAATCGGTTTGCCGACAAGAGTGGGGCGCTAACAGCCATTGGAGCCAGAACAGTTTGTTGTCAGAGTTCCACAACGAAACATCTGGCGGTGATAAGTTCTTCGTTATTCTCGAGCGTTTAAAAGCAGACCCGCGCAAATACCGTCACGTCATCGAATTCTTGTATTTGCTGCTTCAACTTGGCTTTCAAGGCAAATACGGCCGCGAAGAGCGCGGTAACGAAAAGCTCGCAGAAATCGGCAATACCATTTATCGCTTAGTGCGTGACGAACGTTTGGCGGAGCAAGAGAAAGTCTCTCTGGTTAACCTTAAGGCCAAATACCTTAAAAAACCGTTAAAAAGGGTGATTTCACCCAAGCTGATTTTAGGCGTCAGTGCGATTACCTTCGCAATCATGTATGCCGCGACTTACATCGTCATAGATTTAAAGTTTCAGCAATTGCTTGAAGTGTATCGATAAACAGAAGATCTCGAAATGAGATCTTCTACCAGTTTTAAGCTTTATCGTGAATGTCACTAGCGGTTTAGTGAAATTCACTAGTCATTTAGAGAGATTGCAATATGCGATCTCTTTTATTATTCAATCAACAAAATTCAAATGGATTGGTTATGGGCGTAACAGTTGGTGCAAATGGACTTTCGGTAGTTCATAAAGGCTCAGGTGGTGAAGCGAATGCAACGCTCCCAGATGTTTGTTTAACGAAGGTCGGCAAGCCGATCGTTCCTATCCCTTATGGCAACAATGCTAAATCAGCAGACCTTGCTGGTGGCACAACGACTATCTCGATGGATGGCGGCAACAGTGTCGCGATCAAAGGCAGTACATTCTCAAAAAGTACCGGTGATGCGGGCGGCGATAAAAAAGGCGTCGCATCCGGCACCATAGAAGCCGAAGCAAAATTCATCTCAGCCTCACCAACGGTTAAGTTTGAAGGCAAGGGCGTATGTCGTCTGTCCGATCAAATGACCATGAACAAAGCCAATACCATGTGTTTGGGTGGTGCACAAAACCCATCGGTTTCTGTTACGGAAGATCAGGAAGGGACGTATACGGTTGACTTGTACCTCTCTTACTCAGATGGTGAACCCGTTCAAGGCGCAACTTACACTCTCACAGATCAATCTGGCGCCATATTTGAAGGAACATTAGACAACAACGGTAAGGCTTCGGTCGGTGGCGTTGCTCCGGGTGAGTTTGATGTAGAATTTGGGGAAGATACCAGAGACTTTATACCTAACGAACCCACTAAACAGAACCCCAAGTATAACCCAACTATAGACACTCAAGAGCTGCTAGATAATGCTAAGCAAGGGGAGGTTGGCTTTTGGGAGAATGCATGGAGAAAACGTCAGGTGTAGCAAGCTGGATTTGGGGGGTGATTCTCGGAGACTTTAATGAAGATGCTACTGTCGAGCAAATTATCGCGAATACTGCGATCACGATGATTCCCGTTGTCGACCAAGTAGGCGATTTAAGAGATCTCGCTGCTAATGTACTCCGCCTTTTAGACGAAGAAGCTCGTGAAGACACCGAGAATTGGCTGATGTTATCACTAACCCTTATTGGTGTATCCCTGTTTTGGAAGTGCAGTGAAGGCACATGCAAAGTCGCAATAAAACTTGGTAAGCAAACGCCTAAGGATGATCTTCTGGCTGTATTGAGAGCTGTTGGAAAGGGAGACCCTGAAAAGTTTCTGCGTAACCTACAATGGAGTGACTATGCCAAACAATCGGCCCAGATACTATCTGATGTTATAAAGCCTTGCTGTGAAGTCGGTTTAGAGTTAGCTTCTGCTGCTAATAAGATTGGAGCGGACGAACTTGCAAAATACTTTGCTGACTTAGTTGATGAACTGAAGATAGTCGACAAAATTGGAAGTGATAAAATTGCTGAAGCAATGAAGAGTTTTGAACATCTGTTTTCTTCAATATTAGGAAAAGCGGAAGACGTCTTTCCTGCTAGAGTTCACCACAGTGGAAATAAAGGCAGTGCCAAAGTGGGAATAAAACGGCAAAGTCTAACCAAAAAAGGCAGGCGCTACAAACTGTAGAATCTGTAAGAAGGTTCCGAGGGCCGGCGACAGACCGACAAAATTGGAAGTGATAAAATTGCTGAAGCAATGAAGAGTTTTGAACATCTGTTTTCTTCAATATTAGGAAAAGCGGAAGACGTCTTTCCTGCTAG
>LZQR01000353.1_pt1 | contig 11441 bp, 14 predicted proteins | sample 768601 | NCBI WGS metagenome assembly LZQR01 (sample SAMN05207299, study PRJNA324521) | oil field metagenome | isolation source: sample BH-FW-24 from oil reservoir | place: India: Bombay High | collected 2015-12-04
CCTTGTCTGAGAAAAGGCTAGCCAGTGTCGACTTTTCATTAGTGTGTCACGTCGAAGGGTTACTGGGAGAGCACACTCGAATTAGCAAAGGCAGTTTAGGGCTGGCAACCTCAACCGCTCAGCTTTACCGAATCATTTAGCGATCATCATCAGTGGTTAAGTGCGTACACTGCGAAAAAGCAATACGGTCAGGCATTCGTATGCGAAGCGGCGACGGTGGCAGTGGTGAATACCTTGTCTGAGAAAAGGCTAGCCAGTGTCGACTTTTCATTAGTGTGTCACGTCGAAGGGTTACTGGGAGAGCACACTCGAATTAGCAAAGGCAGTTTAGAGCTCGTATTGGATGACTTTATTCAAAGAAATGAACATCACCGAAGCTCGGTCGTTCCGAATTTTGAAGCTTATCTATCCCAGCGCACCCAGTTGTTGAGTTCTGCTAAGGAAGATTTCCGTCTTAGTGAGTTTAAACCTCGCCCATTAACGTCATTTGTGCGCAACAAGCTGATCAGTGAGAGTTACTTACCTCTTATTGGTGACAACTTTGCTAAGCAAATGGGTACGCTAGGTGATAAAAACGTACTGACTTGATGGGGATGCTACTTCTTATCTCTCCGCCTGGTTACGGTAAAACGACGTTAATTGAGTATGTTGCACACAAATTAGGTTTGGTGTTCATGAAGATCAATGGCCCATCCATCGGTCATCAAGCTACATCCCTCGACCCCGCTGACGCCCCTGATCAAAATGCGGCTCGCGAAATTGAGAAAATTAACCTCGCTTTCGAGATGGGCAACAACGTGTTGCTGTACTTGGATGATATTCAACATACCCATCCCGAATTCTTACAGAAATTCATCTCACTCTGTGATGGCACGCGTCGCATAGAAGGCACTTGGAAAGGGAAAACGAAAACCTACGACATGCGCGGCAAAAAGTTTGCTGTTGTGATGGCGGGTAACCCGTACACCGAGAGTGGCGAAGCGTTCCGAATCCCAGACATGTTGGCTAACCGTGCGGACATCTACAACCTCGGTGATATGCTCTCTGACCAGAAATCGATCTTCGATTTAAGCTTTATCGAAAACTCGCTCACCTCCAACAACGTGCTTGCGCCTTTAGCAACGCGAGACCTGAATGATTTGTACCGCTTTGTCAGAATGGCAGAGGGAGAAAGCATCGCGCTGAGTGAGATGAGCCATTCTTATTCTGCGATCGAATCGGGCGAGATCGTGACAACCTTGCAAAACTGATCATGGCGCAGCAAATTGTCTTGAAGGTGAATCAGCAGTACATCAAATCAGCCGCAACCGCGGATCAGTATCGTGTCGAACCTCCGTTCAAGCTGCAAGGCTCGTATCGAAACATGAATAAACTGGCGGAGAAAATCTCGTCAGTGATGACTGACCAAGAGATGAACACACTGCTTCAAGATCACTATCAGGGTGAAGCACAAACACTGGCCGCGGGCACTGAGGAAAACCTACTCAAGCTTGCAGAGCTGCGTGGTGACATGACGGATGAACAGCAAGCACGTTGGTCTGAAATCAAAGAAGGGTATCAGCGTCAGCAAATGATGGGTGATTCCGAAGACCGAGCAGGACAGGTTGTGCAGCAACTTGCTATGTTGAATCAGCATGTTGCTCGATTTGGTCGTCATGATCAGGAGGGGAGCTAAATGAATCGACAGAAATGGTCTGCGTGGCTAGAGGCTTCGATACAAGATTACCGCCTAGATGATAGTGAGCGAAGAGAGCTCCAATCGGAGCTGCAGGACTCGGTATTAAGTCATGAAGACCGCGCCTACCTGCGTAATATGAGCTTCAAGCTCGTGCAGCAAGAAATCCAAAATCAAGGTGATGCAGCCGCTTTAGTTCGTTGGTTGGAGCGCGTGGTCAAGGTTTAGACAATGTTATGAGTGAGAACTCGGCAGACACCGCGTTGAGTTGGTTTTCTCCGGGCAGAGCCTGTGCATCCGGCATCATTGAACAGCTGAAGCTGGCTCGTCACTCGGTGGACATTTGTGTTTTCACTATCGCGGATAACGACTTAACCGATCAGATCCTCGCCGCGCATAAAAGAGGCGTGACGGTCCGAATCGTGACCGACAACGACAAAATGTACGATAAAGGCAGTGATGTTGAATACCTTGCAGTACAGGGTGTGGCGGTCAAAATTGATACGACTCGATACCATATGCACCATAAGTTCGCGATCTTCGACCAACAGCGGTTGATCAATGGCAGCTTTAACTGGACACGCAGCGCTTCTAAATACAATCAGGAAGATATCACGCTTACCGACGACCGCAGGTTTGTTTCTGCGTTCTTAAGACAATTTGAAACGCTATGGCAGAAGTTTCCTTGCCATAAGCCGTCATAAATATAGGGAGATCCCATGACCGAATTGATGAATTCTGAACATCAGGTACTTGAGGTGGACGCTACCCCTCAAATCGTCGCACTCGCAGAGCAATTTGATGCGTTTGATAGCGTAGCGACGATCACTTTTGGTAAAGAGGCGCTGGAAAAATCACCGCTTTCTCTGACGAAGTGTTAGAGCAAGTTCGTGTTCGCGACAGTGGTGAAGCGGGCGATATTTTGCATGCAATGGTATCGTCCATGGACAGCGCTGAATTTTCAAATTTAGGCAAAACCAGCTTGTTATCGAGGCTTCCTTTAGTCGGTGAGCTTTTTGATTCATTCAAAAAATTCTCGGCAAGTTTTGATTCAGTGAAAAGCCAATTGGAACAGCTTTCAGGACGTTTAGAAGCACAAGAGATGAAGTTGGCTCATGATATTAGCCAGCTCGATACGCTCTATGACCATAATTTAGAATTGCTCGGCGGATTAGAGCAGTACATCGCCGCTGGTAAGTACAAGTTAAACCAGCTTACGCAAAATGTATTACCAAGCTTACTGGCACAATCTGAGCAAAGTGGTGACGCGTTAGATGCCCAGAAATACCGTGATGCGACTCAAGCCGTTGCGCGTTTAGAAAAGCGCGTGCATAACCTTGAGCTCACTCGCCTGGCTGCTATTCAAACCGCACCTCAGATTCGATTGTCTCAAGAAGGCAATAAAATGCTGATGGAAGACATTCAAGATATCGTGCACAACACTTTCCCATTGTGGAAGCGCCAATTCTTGATTGCGATTTCCAATTATGAAAAAGAGAAAGCGTTGAAGGTAACGCGTGCGGTGAAGGATTACACCAATAAGCAATATGTGCAAAACGCAGAGAAACTGAAGGCGTTAGAAGAACAAATTGCAGAAAACTACCAGCGTGGCATTCTCGATCTCGATTCTCTAGAGACCGTGAATCAACTGACGATAGAAACGTTGAACAATAGCTATCGCGAGTGAAGGAAGGCAGAGCGCAACGCGAGCAGGCTCAACAAGTGATTGAGCGAGCAGAGGCAGAACTTAAACAAGCTCTTGAGCAAACCTTGTAAGGTGAACCATCGAGAAATCACTCCCTTACTTATTTTTTATCTACTTTTAACGAGTAATAGAAAATAGGGAGTGATTTTTGGTAAAAGAGACAGCGTGGCTTTATCCCGAACTTAAGAGAAACCACATCAGCGGTGATTGCGCTTACATGTGACCAGAACCGTGGAACATGCCAACGAACATTCCGCCAAATATCATCCCTAAAATGCTGAAGATGATCCCTAGAATGATCATCGCAGGAATTGAAGCGATAGCGAACTTGACCATAAAGATCACCATCGACATAAATGGCATTTTAATATCAACGACCGTCACTTCTTGTTTTGAATTTTCATCAGACACGAGCGTTCTCCTAAATTTGCATTCTGAATATGCAGCCAGTTTATTACACCTAAACACAAGAAAACGTTGAACTACTTTGCGCTTTTCTCTTTATGGGATAAGAACTGATTAATTTGAGAAATACGGCACGCTATGAATCGCTATCAGAAGCGGGTAAAGCCTTTTCAGAAGCGGGTAAAACCTTTCAACCAAGCGCCGGATAATCGGTATAGCCGTGTTCATTGCCACCAAATAGTGTTGAACCATCCAGTTCTGCCAGAGGTTGTTGGTGCTGTAAGCGCGCCACCAAATCTGGGTTAGAAACAAACGGGCGTCCAAACGCGACTAAATCCGCATAACCTTTTTCAAGTACCTCGTCAGCACGATCTTGGGTGTAACTGCCAGCCACGATAATCGTATTGGTGAAGTATTCGCGCAGTTCGATGCGGAAGCTTTCTGGAATCACTGGTGCGTCGTCCCAATCCGCTTCAGACAGATGCAAGTACGCAATATCACGAGCTTGAAGTTGTTTCGATGCCTCGAGGATGGTTGGCACAATGTCTGGGCAGTTCATGTCCTTGAAAGTGATGAATGGCGCTAGTCGCACTCCCACTTTGTTGGCCCAATGGCTTCGCTCACCGCATCGACCACTTCTAACAAAAAGCGAAGTCGGTTTTCGCGAGTTCCGCCGTAGTTATCGGTTCTGTGGTTTGAATTGGTACGTAGGAACTGGTCAATCAGGTAACCATTACCGCCGTGGATTTCGACGCCATCGAAGCCAGCTTCAATCGCACGTTTCGCTGCATGGGTAAAATCATTCACAACACGGTCAATATCGGCTTGAGTCATGGCTCGTGGCTCTACACAATCGACCATGCTGCCATTGCCTTGTTCGTCGGCAATCCACACTTGGGTTTCTACCGGTTTTAGTGCTGATGGGGCAATAGGCTGTTCGCCTTTTTGGAATGTCGGGTGTGATACACGGCCAACATGCCATAACTGACAAAACATCGCTGCGCCTTGCTCTTTTGCTGCTTGAGTGACGGTTTTCCAGCCTGCCACTTGTTCATCAGTGTAGACGCCTGGTGTGAACGAGTAACCCTGCGAATCGTCTGAAATCTGGGTGGCTTCAGAGATGATTAACCCTGCGGTTGCGCGCTGCTTGTAGTAAGTCGCCATCATTTGGTTTGGGATATTCCCCGGTTGGCTGGTGCGCGCTCGGGTCATTGGTGCCATGACTACGCGGTTTTGTAGATCCAGTTGTTTTAGCTGTGCTGGTTCAAATAGTTTGCTCATTATCGGCTCCTTACTTAAGCAGTGGCACTTGGGTTTTGCTGCTTACCGATTCCATCCAATCTTTCACGGTGTTGTCCCATTGGATTTCTGCGGCACTGAAGAACCCGCGCAAAATAGAAAATAGGATCGCTTCGTCTACCAAAGCCACATGCTGATAAGAGTCGAGATTCAACACACTTTTCACACGTTCAATGAGCGCTTCGACCTCTTTGGCAATGTTTGGAGTGTCCTGCAGGAGTGCATCAAAATTGAGTGCGTCAGTTTCCTTTTTTGCGCGCCAAGCTTGCTGTGCAGACTGAGTGGCAAACTCTGGTAAATCCATGTTTGACCAACGTGGGTAACCCACTTTTTGCAGCGGAAGAAAAGCGATTTTTGCCAATCCAGCGCTTGTTGAGATGGTTGGCTTGTTTCACTTGATGTAGCCAGTTCAAGGAAGTAAGCGATGATATCTAGGCTTTCTGCCATCGCTTCACCGTTGTCTTTAATAAGAAGTGGTACTTGTTTGGTTCCAATCAGGTCTGTTGTGGTTTTGTCATCGTCATAAGCAATATTGATGACGTCGAGTTGGATATTCAGCATGCCAGCAACGTAGCGGACGCGAGCACTGAATGGGCAATGTTCGTAAATGTAGAGTTTCATAGTGTTTTCCTAGTGATTTAATTGGGCAGCCCCGCTTGTTCGGGAGACGTTAAGTCAGGGCTACCAGTAGGGATGAAATTAGTTGTTGAAGCTCGGAGCTAACTCAGCCTGTTTGCTAAGCGTATGTTGTTAGCCAAGCAGTGCGCCACCATCAACATCAATCACGGCGCCAGTCATGTAGCTGTTTTCAATCAGAAGTCGGTAAGCTTTTGCAACGTCACTGGCTTCGCCAACTTTGCCCACAGGTAAGCTATTTTGTGTGCGTTGGTACATAGCATTTCTGTCGTCTTCGCTCATGCCTTGATACGCCTCAGTTTTAGTCAAACCAGGGCTGACCGCATTCACTCTGATCGGAGCCAATTCTTTCGCCAGTACTTTCGTGGTCGCTTCAATGGCCGCGTTGATGGCAGTTTTGACGTAGGTGTTAGCAACAACTTTGCGCGATAACATGCCAGACGTTAGCGTAATTGAGCCGCCTTTCTTGATGTAGCGTGCGCCATGTTTTGCCGCGTTGATTGCGCCCCAAAACTTGGTATCAAAAGCGTATTTTGCTTGGGAAACTTCCACGTCCACCACTTTGCCTGCCGGAGCATAAGAACCTGCTGTGACGATCAGGTGGTCAAAAGCACCAATGGTTTCGAAGTAGTGGTAAACCGATTGTTCATCGCTGATGTCTAGCCCTGTTTTGCGGCTTGCTACGTGGATAATCGAATTGTCGTTTGCAAGTTGTTGGCTAAGTTCAGCACCAATACCTGATGTGCCACCTAGTACGACGTAAACAGTTTTTTCTGTTTTCATGATTTGTTTCTCCAATCTCGTTTCGTTGGAGCCAGTATATTGACTGAAAGAAATTTGATAATTGGGTAATATTTGAATTGATTATTCAGCTCAGTCGAATAATGAGGTTTTAGGAGAGAATGTGGACAAGTTTTCGGATATGACGCTGTTTGTCAGCGTAGTGAAGAACCAAGGGCTGGCGGCGGCTAGTAGAGAGCTCGGTTTATCGCCGGCAACAGTAACGGCAAGATTGCAGTCGCTGGAAGATCGTTACGGGGTGAAATTACTTAATCGTAGTACAAGGCATATCTCACTGACGGACTCTGGCGCTATGTACCATCAGGCATGCTTGGAAATCATCGACAGCGTTAAAGAGACGGAGAACTTACTCCAAACTGGCACCAAAGAAGTGCGCGGCACACTTAAAATCTCGGCTCCTCGTGATATTGGTAAGCAATATATTTCGCCAATACTGTCGGAATTTAGTCAGCTCTATCCCGATGTGATTCCTTATCTGTATTTGAACGATAACTTATCCAACTTAGCTGAGTCCGGTTTGGACATCGTTATCCGATATGGGGAGCTTGCCGACAGCAACCTTATCTCTCGCAAACTGGCGTCCAGTCGCCGAGTGCTTTGCGCTTCTCCTCAGTATTTGGCAAAGAAAGGCACGCCGATCACGCCACAAGATTTAGCACAACACGATTGTTTAGCCATGGTTCGCAGCAATGAAGAGTTGAAAACATGGCACTTTCAAGATGAAGAGCAGCACAACGTTATTACTGTGGTACCGAAGCGGTTTTCTGATGATGGCGAAGTGATTCGTCAGTGGGCGTTAGATGGCGCGGGTATTGCGTTGAAATCGATTCTCGATGTGCAAGAAGACATCAAACAGCAGCGTTTAGTGACGGTGTTAAATGGCTATATGAAGAACTTCAACGCCTCGACTTCTTCTGCAGGCGCAGATTTGAACGTGATTTACCTGAGCCGCCAGTATCAACCCAAGCGACTTCGTTTGTTTTGGACTTCTTGATTGAGCGTTTTCATAGCCAGTTTCCGGAATAAGCAAGACTTAGACGGCAACCCGTAATTGAGGCCATGTGATTAGCCAGTTTTTGGATTCTACCCGAGATTGAAACAGCACTAATGTTCGCTTGGGATTATAAGTAATCTGGCCTTCAAACAAAGACTCAAACCCGAACGCTGAAATGCACTCTATCTGGTTCTTTTCGTTCAATCTGGCAGCGACCGCTGTCTCTTTTTCTGGCCAGTAACTCATCGCATCCACGGTACTTTGGTATGGCTCATCACCATTCCTTAGGTGCATGTTTGCTTGATTGCGAACTTGCCAGTTGAGCTCTGGCATTAAGGTGTTTAGTTGAGCTTCGTATTTGAGGTAGGCTTGTTCGTCCAACTCATTCAGATCTAAATAAACCACATCAAGATCGTTTAATGGTGTTGGATTATGCTTTTGATGAAGGTGGTCCCACACTAGGTTTCGTACAAAGCCCGCAGCAATGTAGCAATCTGGTAAATCTAGCGAGCGGACGCATTGCAATGCTTGAACGCGAATTGGATCCTTTGCCAACAACTGAGCAAGTTTATCTCCAAGCATCTGCATTACTCGCTGGTGGCAGTTCAATGCCCAATTCATCTCGTTTCCGCTTACTCAAGCCAAGTGCAACCAATCGATAAGATTCTGATAAATAGTACTTTAGCTCTTCGTCTAGGCGTCCTGAGGTTTCTGTTTGCTGAATCCACTTCATGCCACGGTTTGCGAAATAAGGGGCAGGAATATAGCCCTCATAATCACTTAAAAAATCGAAGTTTAAAGGAGAAGTCTTAAACGTAAAGGCAGGCTGCTTGTCTTTACTCCAGCCACCAATAGCAAACACCTTTCCACCGACTTTCCAAACGTGTGCATCACCCCATTGAACTACATGGGAAGTGGCAGCGAATGAGCCGCAGAATTGATTAAATTCATCGTATGTCATGATGACGTCTCAACCTATCTTGGTCACGGATTTTGCTAGACTAACACAGGTTGAGAATAAGGTTAGGACCTTTACGGAAAAGTGCTCACCAACGCTTAGATTCCGACATGCTGGTGGAGAGATGGTCGATAAAGGCTCTTAATAACGGTGTGACTTGTTTACGTGTGCCGTAGATGGCATGAACGCCTAACGTTTTTGGGTGCCATTCTGGTAACAGCTGAATCAACTTACCCTCAGTGAGCAAATCCTTCACGGTTGGGAAAGGCTGTAAGCTGATTCCGTTACCATTTAAAGCGGCAGCAAGCAGTACTTCCGGGCTATTCGCGCTGATATTGCCTTTGATGGAGACTGATTCATCACCGTTTGGTCCAGAGAATATCCACTCAGAACGACCAAAATAGCTAAACGAAAGACAATTGTGGTGTCCTAGGTCTTGGGCGTTTAACGGTGCACCTTTTTGTTCGATATATTTGGGGGACGCACATATCACCGAGCGGCATTCACCTAATTGCTTTGCTACGACATTAGCAGGCAACTCATTGGTGGTGCGTATGGCAAGATCAATGCGTGATTCCACAAGGTTTACGGTTTCATCTGTCGACACAATGTCAATCGCCACATCAGGCCACTGTTCAACAAAGCTTGTGATTGCATCAATGAGGAAGCTACTCACAATGGAATAGCTTGCGGTAATACGCAATTGACCTTTTAGATTCACTCGATTTGGTTTCGGATTCCGCTTAGGGAATCTTCAAGTGCAAGTAGCTCTCGTGCAATTTCAAGCGTCTCTTTCCCTGCACTGGTTAAACTGAGGCTTCGAGTTGTGCGGTGGAGTAAACGAGTATCCATCCACTTTTCGAGCTCACTTAAATAACGTGTCACTTTGGTTCGCGAAAGATCGAGATGCTCTGCTGCTGCACTCAAGCTTCCTCGCTCTACGATCGTGACAAAGACATTCATTGCCTCAAGTCTGTCCATTCTGTTGCTTCACCTCAAGAAAATCGTCGTCACAGTATATGCCCGGATTTCGCAATAGTGAAAGTTAATTTGCTGTCTATTTCATCTAAAACCAATCAAATACGATGACCTCAACAATAAACGAGCCGCATGAGTTGGTTCTCTAACACGGAATAAGATGATGAATAAGCGTTCAATTACTCTACTGATCACAGCACTAGCGGCATCGAACTATGTGTCGGCTGCAGACTTAACGATTAACCACTACAACCCCGGTGAAAATGCGATCTTTCCTGCAAGCTCTGTTCTTGTTTCTGGTGAAAAAGAGCTGATGTTGTTTGACGCACAATTTAGTGTCAAAGATGGAAAAAAGTTGGTGGAACAGATTAAAAAGAGTGGCAAAGAGCTGTCGATGATTTACATCAGCAGCGGTGACCCAGACTATTATTTTGGCCTAGAGCTATTGTTGCGGCCTTCCCTGATGTAAAAGTGGCTGCGAGCGAAGCGGTTGTTAAACATATCGAGCGAACAAAAGACGCGAAACTGGCGTACTGGGGACCGATTTTGGAAGAGGGGGCACCATCAAAAATTGTTGTGCCTACTGTACTCAATGACACCACTCTGACGCTTGAAGGTAAGCGCATTGAAGTAAAAGAAATCAATACTCATGATGCTTACCTTTGGGTGCCTTCGGCGGAAACGGTATTTGGTGGAGTATCGGTTTACAGTGGCGTTCATGTTTGGATGGCGGACACTCAGTCAAAACAAGAGCGTGCTCAATGGTCTCAATCGTTGGAGCGTATGAAAGCACTGAAACCAAAAACCGTGATTCCGGGACACTACCTTGGTGATATACCGAAAGGTGTGGAAGGTGTTCAATTCACCATAAACTACATCGCAGACATCGAGCAGACGTTAGATAAATCAAGCAAGCCATCATCAAGCGAGATTTCGGCAGCATGAAGGCTAAGTACCCACAATTTGCTGCTACAGAAGGCGATCTTGAACTGGGCGCGAAAGTGCTAACTGGTGAAATGGAGTGGCATTAATCTAAGCTTGTTATTAGCCATACTGCCAAAAAACAGCCCCTAATTGTGAGGGGCTGTTTTTTATTACTTAGCAGCTTGCGGACGTGGCTTACGACGTTGTCCTGATGGCTTGTTACCGTTTGAAGCTTTGCGCCTGCTGGTTTGCGGTTGTTTCGGCTTGCGGTTCCCTGATGGTTTGCCACCGTTACCGTTTTTATTTGCGCCCGGTTTGTTCGCTCCAGACTGGTTTGCTATTCGGCTTGTTACCGCTTGGCTTGCCGTTTGTGCGAGCTTGGCCGTCACGGTTGCCTTTTGGCTTACCAGCGCCGCCTTTGCCTGATTTGTTTTCGCCCTTGCCATTTTTGTTGTCACTGTTGAAACGACGCTTTGGTTTGTTGTTACCGCCGCTGTTTTTCTTCTCAGCAGTTTGGCCGTTTTCACCTTCTGCTTTTGGCTTCTTAGGCTTTTTCGGTTTCTTTGGCTTGATAGGGCGAGTATCAAGCTTCGACTCTGGCAATACGTTAGTTGGTGCGTAGCCTTCCAGTTCTTTACGAGGCAGCAGTTGTTGAATTAAACGTTCAATCGCAAACAACTCGGATGCTTCAAGTGCGCATACTAAAGAAATCGCTTTACCCACTTCACCAGCACGACCGGTACGACCGATACGGTGAACGTAGTCTTCTGCCACTTTTGGCAGCTCAAAGTTAACCACTTGAGGAAGCTGAGGGATATCGATACCACGTGCAGCGATGTCTGTTGCAACAAGTACGCGAACTTCGCCAGATTTAAAGTCAGCCAGTGCTTTGGTACGTGCGCCTTGGCTCTTGTTACCGTGAATTGCTGCAGCTGTAATCTTTTGGTCGATTAAGACTTGGCTGAGCATCGATACCACGTGCAGCGATGTCTGTTGCAACAAGTACGCGAACTTCGCCAGATTTAAAGTCAGCCAGTGCTTTGGTACGTGCGCCTTGGCTCTTGTT
>LZQR01000354.1_pt1 | contig 11438 bp, 13 predicted proteins | sample 768601 | NCBI WGS metagenome assembly LZQR01 (sample SAMN05207299, study PRJNA324521) | oil field metagenome | isolation source: sample BH-FW-24 from oil reservoir | place: India: Bombay High | collected 2015-12-04
CGGTGAGCGGCGCACGGAAACTCCATTTAGCCCATTTGTCGACCAAGTTTTTCAGCACGGCCGGCTTCATCCGGGCGGAGCAGGACATCCAATTTGGAACCACTCATTCCCGCATTCTTTGTCATCCCGGTTTGACACGTCAGCGGCAAGACCGGAATCCAGTACGCCGTGGGATCAGACTTCGAAAACCTTGCGAACCCAGTGAATACTGGATCCCTGCCTTTGCAGGGATAACAAGATTGATGAGCTTCAGGACAACACGGCTGAATGCGGTTGTCGTGATCGAACTCTGGAGGATTGACCCTGTGAGTGGGGATCATGTCTTGGCGACGCGTCGCGCGCCTTAAAGAACCTGAGGCAACCAAAACAAAAAAGCCGGGTCGTGAAACCCGGCTTTTCAAAAGTCATTGCAGTCCGGCTCAGACCCAGGGACGGTCGTTGCCCATCTTGCTTTCAAAGGTGTCGATTTCACCGGCCTTTGCCATAGTCAGGCCGATGTCGTCGAGGCCGTTGATCAGGCAATGCTTGCGGAAGCTGTCGATCTTGAAGGCGATGTCGCCGCTTTCAAGACCTTTGATTTCCTGGCTTTCCAGATCGATCGTCAGCGTGAAGTTGGCGCCGCGCTCTGCCGCATGCATCAGGGTTTCCAGCTCGTCTTCGGAAACCTGGATCGGCAGAATGCCGTTCTTGAAGCAGTTGTTGTAGAAAATGTCGGCGAACGAGGTGGAGATCACGCAGCGGATGCCGAAATCAAGCAGCGCCCAGGGCGCATGCTCGCGTGAGGAACCGCAGCCGAAGTTGTCACCGGCGATCAGGATCTTGGCATTGCGGTAGGCGGCCTTGTTGAGAACGAAGCTGTCGTTCTCCGATCCGTCGTCGTTTGTGCGCATTTCGTGGAACAGCGCGGTGCCGAGGCCGGTGCGCTTGATCGTCTTCAGGAACTGCTTCGGAATGATCATGTCCGTGTCGATGTTCACGATCGGCAACGGCGCTGCGACACCGGTCAGGGTCTCAAATTTTTCCATTCTTCTTCTCTCCTGAAAGGCCTGAAAACGGATGCCCGCTTACGCGGCAAGGCTGGTTGTCTGATCGACACCGAGCATCAGATTGAGGTTCTGGACCGCAGCGCCGGACGCGCCCTTGCCCAGGTTGTCGTAGACGGCAACGATCGCGGCCTGCGCCCTGGCGTCATTTGCAAAGACGTGCAGATGCAGCTTGTTGGTGTCGTTGAGCGCCTGCGGGTTGAGGCTGTCGGATTTCTCGAGCGCTTCCAGCGGTGCGACCTCGACAAAACCGCCGGGTGCCGAAGCGAAATGATCGGCGATCGCCGCATGCAGCTGCTCGCCCGTCGGCACCTTGGCAAGACCTGCCAGGTTCAACGGAACCACCGTCAGCATGCCCTTGTAGAAATCGCCAACAGTCGGAGTGAACAGTGGAGCTGCGTCGAGCAGGCCGTATTCCGTCATTTCCGGAAGGTGCTTGTGATTGAACCCGAGCGCGTACGGCGCAAACGAATTTGCACTGGTTCCGGCGGCTTCGTAATCGGCAATCATGCCCTTGCCACCACCGGAATACCCGGAGATGCCGAAATAGGTCAGGTTGAAGTCCGACGGCAGCAGCTCTGCGGTGATCAGCGGACGAACCGCCGCGATCAGGCCTTGCGGCCAGCAGCCCGGATTGGCAACGCGCATGCTGCGGCGATGATATCGGCCTGGTCGAGGTCCATTTCGGCAAAACCGTAGGCCCAGCCCTCGGCAACCCGGTGGGCGCTGGAGGCATCGATCACACGGGTGGTGTCGTTCTCGATCAGGGCAACACTTTCCTTGGCCGCCGCATCCGGCAGGCAAAGAATGGCAATATCGGCCTTGTTGAGGTAGTCGGCCCGGGCTGCCGGATCCTTCCGGCTTTCGTCCGGAATGGAGATCAGCTCAAGGTCGCGGCGCATGGCAAGGCGCTCGCGGATCTGCAGACCCGTCGTACCGGCTTCACCATCAATAAACACGCGCGCAACCATCGCCCGTTCCTCTCCCTCTCATGATCGCCGCCAGTTTCGAACCCCAGGGCCCGAAAGCCGTCAGGCAGATCGGTGCAAAATCGCAAGCGTCATACACCCAATCGCGCGGCTTGTCACCGCCGCGCGACGCTCCGTTATCTCAACGGGCCCTTGAGTGATACTCATCATTCGGGCGCATGTCGGACGCCGCAGCCACCCTGTTGGACATGTTGAAGAAGCCCGTTACCGAGGCGATGTCCCAGATGTCGCGATCCGTAAACCCGACATCGCGCAGGGCTTGCCGGTCGCTTTCCACGATTTCCGCCGGCTTCTCCGTCAACTTGACGGCGAAGTCGAGCATCGCCCGCTGCTTTGGCGAAAGGTCCGCAACGCGGTAGTTCATCACCATCAGTTCCCCCAGCACGGGGTCCCCGGAAAGCTCGCGCACCGCAGCACCATGAGCCGTAAGACAATAAAAACAGCGGTTGACCGCTGATACCGCAACGGCAATCATCTCTCTCTCGAGCTTGGAGAGTGTACATTCGCCCAGCATGAGGTCGTTGTACATGTCGGTGAAGGCGCGCAGCTTCGTTTCGTCGAACGCATATGCCTTGAGGACGTTGGGAACGAGACCCAGCTTCTCCTGGCACAAGTCGAAATAAGCCTGTGTCTTTTCACTCAATGTTACATTTGAATCGATTTGCAAGGCCGTGACTTTACTTGACAATTTGCTCCTCCCGTCATGAAACCGTTTATGTCGCTGAAATATGAACTTAAGTCTTAGAACGAGCGAGCGACAGAGCCAAACCATACGATCGCCTAAGGGGATGGAAAATGCCGGACAAACACGACGTCGAGAAACTCAAACTCATCGACGCGGTCCAAGCAACCTTGAATCAGGAAGATCCGGCTCTCGCCGAGTTTTCCCGCGCCTTTTATGACCGGGGCGCAGCGGAAGACCTCGTGGCCTACACCGCGGAAGAGCTGACCGGCTTTGCCCGGGACGCCTGGCAGGATTTCCAGAACCACGAACTCGGCACGCATCGTGTCAGCATCGCCGATCCGGCGTTCAAGGCACAGGGCAGCAAGGTCAAGGGCGTCTCGATTATCGAGATCGTCAACGACAACATGCCCTTCCTGGTCGATTCCGTCATGGACGAGCTGCAGGAAAGCAAGATCGAAGTGCATCTGGTCCTGCACCCAATCTTCATCGTGGAACGGGATGACAACGGCAAACTGACAAGCGCAACGGCCCGCAAGAAACCACCGAAGCGGACCGATCGGCAGGAAAGCCTCATCCATATCCACGTGACACGGATTGATTCGCCCGAAGCCCGCGCGGCCCTCAAGGCACGACTCGACAAGGTTCTGTCCGATGTCCGCGCCGTCGTGTCGGACTTCAAGCCGATGCAGGAACGCCTGGCGGAGGCCATCGACACCTACAAGACCACGCAAATTCCAGGCAGCAGCGACGAGTTGTGGGAGGCAATCCACTTCCTGGAGTGGATGGAGAACGACAACTTCATTTCCTCGGCATGCGCGAATACATGTTCGAAGGCGGCGTCGAGGAGGGCGAGCTTTCCCCCCATGAGGGCACGGGCCTCGGCCTCTTGTCCGACCCTGACGTGCGCGTTCTCCGCCGCGGCACGGAGTTCGTGCAGATCACGCCGGAAATTCGCGAGTTCCTGAAGAAACCCGAACCGCTGATCATTGCCAAGGCAACGTGAAGAGCACCGTGCACCGGCGCGTACACATGGATTACGTCGGCGCCAAGCTTTATGACGACGAAGGCAACATGAACGGCGAACTGCGCATCGTCGGCCTGTTCGCCTCGACCGCCTATACCGAACCGACCAGCACCATCCCGTTCCTGCGCCGCAAGGTTGCCAGCGTTCTGGCCCGCGCCGGCTACGGGTCGGAAAGCCATTCCGGCCGCGCCCTCCGCAACGTTCTGGAAGCTTTCCCGCGTGACGAGCTGTTCCAGATCGAACGGGAGCGCCTGTTCGACTTTTCCATCGCCATCCTGCAGCTGGACGAGCGCCCGCGCATTCGCGTGCTGTCCCGCCCGGACAAGTTCGACCGCTATGTCTCCATTCTGGTCTTCGTCCCGCGTGATCGCTATTCCACCGAAGTTCGCCTGAACGTCGGCACCTATCTGGCCTCGGTCTATGAAGGACGCGTGTCGGCCTGGTACGTTACCTATCCAGAAGGTCCGCTGGCGCGGGTTCACTACATCATCGGCCGCGATCGCGGGGAACGCCGACGCCCCAGCAGGAAGAGCTGGAGGCCGCCGTTGCCGACATGGTGCGCACCTGGTCCGACAGCGTGCGCGACGCGCTCAAGGACGAATTCGCACCTTCACAGGCCCGCAAGCTGGCCGACCGTTACGCGCTTTCGTTCCATGGCGGCTACAAGGAAGTCTACAACGCCCAGTCCGCGCTGTTCGACATCGTCAAGCTGGAAACCCTGTCCGACAAGAACGACACCACCATCACGTTCCACCGCCAGGCGGGCACCAGGGACAGCCGCCTGTCGCTGAAGGTCTATCACCGCGGTTCGCCGATCCCGCTGTCCGCGCGCGTGCCACTCCTGGAAAACATGGGCTTCCGGGTGATCAACGAGCGGACCTACCGTGTCACGCCGGCCGATGCCCCTTGTCCTACCTGCACGAAATGACGCTGGAATCGCGCAGCGCGAAGACATCGTCTTTTCCGATCAGCTGCAACCCCGGCTGGAAAGCATGTTCATGGCAGTCTGGACCGGGCTGGCGGAGGACGACGGCTATAACCGCCTGGTGCTGACGGCGGAGCTTGCCTGGCGCGACGTGGCGGTGATCCGCGCGCTGTCGAGATACCTGCGCCAGGCCGGCATCCGCTTCTCCGAAGACTACATGTGGTCCACGCTCAACAACTACCCGAAGATCGCGGCCAAACTGGTGGAACTGTTCCACCTGCGCTTCAACCCGGATGTCACCGAAAAGGATCGGGACCTCGGCACGGAACGGCTGGAAAGCGAACTGACCGCCGATCTGGAGGACGTCGCCAGCCTTGACGACGACCGCATCCTGCGCCGGTTCCAGAACACGATTGAATCGATCCTGCGCACGAACTTCTACCAGCTCGACAAGAAGGGGCAGCCCAAGCCGACCTTTGCCTTCAAGATCGACAGCCGCCAGATCGACGACCTGCCCCAACCGCGTCCGTTCCGGGAAATCTTCGTCTACAGCCCCCGCGTGGAAGGCGTGCACCTTCGTTTCGGCATGGTTGCCCGTGGCGGCCTGCGCTGGTCTGACCGGCCGCAGGACTTCCGCACCGAAGTGCTCGGTCTGGTGAAGGCACAGCAGGTGAAGAACGCAGTGATCGTCCCGGTCGGTGCCAAGGGTGGTTTCGTGCCCAAGAACCTGCCGCCGATGAGCGATCGCGATGCCTGGTTCAAGGAAGGCACCGAAAGCTACAAGATCTTCATCAACGCCCTTCTGGACGTGACCGACAACCTCGGCGAGGACAACATCCTGCCGCCGGAGCGCGTGCAGCGCTATGACGGTGACGACCCCTACCTGGTGGTTGCAGCCGACAAGGGCACGGCCACTTTCTCCGATACGGCCAACGGCATTTCGGAAGGAAGGCACTTCTGGCTGGGCGACGCTTTCGCCTCCGGCGGGTCCGCCGGCTACGATCACAAGAAGATGGGCATCACCGCACGCGGCGCCTGGGAAGCGGTCAAGCGGCACTTCCGCGAGATGAACCGGGATATCCAGACCCAGCCCTTCACGGCGGCCGGTGTCGGCGACATGTCCGGCGACGTCTTCGGCAACGGCATGTTGCTGTCGAAGGCAACCAGACTGATCGCGGCCTTCGATCACCGCGACATCTTCATTGATCCGGATCGACCCGGCAAAGACCTGGGAAGAGCGCAAGCGGATGTTCGACCTCGGCCGCTCGTCCTGGAAGGACTACAACACCGACCTGATTTCCAAGGGTGGCGGCATCTTCTCGCGCCAGCTGAAGTCCATTCCGCTTTCACCGGAAATGCAGTCCCTGCTCAACCTGAACAAGGGCAGTGCAACGCCGCAGGAAGTGATGACCGCCATCTTGAAGATGGAAGTCGACCTGCTGTGGTTCGGCGGTATCGGCACTTATATTCGCGCCAAGTCCGAGACGGACGCCGATGTGGGCGATCGCGCCAATGACCCGATCCGCATCACCGCATCGGAAATCGGCGCAAAGGTGATCGGCGAAGGTGCCAACCTCGGCCTGACCCAGCTCGCCCGTATCGAGTTCAACAAGAAGGGTGGACGCTGCAACTCCGATGCGATCGACAATTCCGCCGGGGTGAACTCCTCGGACATGGAGGTCAACATCAAGATCGCCCTCGGCGCCGCGGTGAAATCCGGCAAGCTGACCATCGAGCAGCGCAACGAACTTCTGGCTGAAATGACCGACGAGGTCGCCGAACTCGTGTTGCGGAACAACTACCTGCAGACCCTGGCCATCTCCATGACCGAACTGCGCGGCATGGAAGACTTCGGCTACCAGGTGCGCATGATGCGCCAGCTGGAACAGGCAGGCCTTCTGGACCGGGTGGTCGAACAGCTGCCGGACGAGGCAACACTCGACGAGATGCGCAAGGCCGGGCTGCTGCTGACCCGCGCCGAACTGGGCGTGCTGCTGGCCTATGCCAAGATCACGCTTTACGACGCGCTGCTGGAAAGCTCGGTTCCGGACGACGATTATCTGGCCCGTGAACTGTTCCGCTATTTCCCAGACCAGATGGCCGACACCTACAAGGACGAGATCAGCGGCCACCGCCTGCGGCGTGAAATCATCGCCACGATGCTGGCCAACTCGATGATCAACCGGGGCGGGGCGACCTTCATCACCCGTCTGCGTGACCAGACCGACGCAACCGCGACCGAAATCGCTCAGGGCTTCGTTGCCGTGCGCAACAGCTACGACCTGACCGATCTCAACACGGAGATCGACCAGCTCGACACGAAGATCGACGGCGCTCTGCAGCTGGAGCTCTATTCGGAAATCCAGTCGCTGCTTCTGGAACGGGTCGTCTGGTTCAAGCGCAACGTGTCCTTCGACAAGGGCCTGTTTGCCGTTGTCGAGCGGTTCCGTGCCGGTATCGCCGCGCTGCGCGACCGCCTGGAAGCGGTCTTGCCGGAAGAACCCGCCGCGGTCCTGGCGGAGCGCACCGCAGCCTTCGTGGAGCAGGGTGTACCGGAAAGCCTCGCCCGGCGGATCGCCTGGCTGCCGGCCGAGCGGGCCATTCCCGATATCGTCATCGTGTCGGAAGAAACCGGGGCAGATCTGGATACGGCTGCAAGGGCCTATTTCGAAGTTGCTCACCACTTCCAGCTCGGTGCGATGCTCGAGCTCGCCAACGATCTCGACGTCCGGGACTACTACGACGGCCTCGCACTCGACCGGGCACGGGCCATGCTGGTCTCCGCGCAGCGCGCCCTGGCCATCGCGGCGTTCGCGCCGGCGGTTTTACAAGCTGGCTGGAGGAACACGAGGCGGAAGTGGGCCGGCGCAAACGCTCGGTTTCCGAAATCCTCGACGGCGGTCTCAGCGTGTCGAAATTCTCCGTGGCGGCAAGCTGCTCGCGGAAATCTGCGGCACCGCGTAACCGGGCGGAAATCGCGTTATGGGGCCGGCAGTTCTGCTGCCGGCCTTGGCTTTTCAGCGGTATTGCCGTCGCCCCGGCAACACTATGCGCGAGCGGGGAATGGAGAGCCAGCTGCACCCAAGGCAAAGCGCACCTTCCCAAGATGGTCTTTGGCTCACCGATCCCGGATCTTCGCTGCGCGGCGTCCGGGATGAGGTGATATGTGTTGCCAGGCTGGTGAGAGGCCCACCTTCCCGCACCCTCATCCTGAGGAGCCGCGCAAGTGGCGTCTCGAAGGATGGGCCGCATACGCCAACCGAAACTCTCTCCTGCAAGAGACACCGGATATTCGCAAACACCAGTAGGCTTCAGGAGCGGGAAGCGATATGCATGAATGAGTTGGGCTCGTCCCGGTCTTGATCCCCCAGGCAGCGAGTTGCCCTTTTCCATGACAACCGTTTCAGACATCCCGTTGCAATCTACCGACAGGCGCGCCGTTCTCTCCTGGGCGCTGTTCGACTGGGCGGCACAGCCCTTTTTCACGCTGATCACCACATTCGTCTTCGCGCCTTACTTTGCCTCGACGCTGGCCGCGACCCCAGCCGAAGGCCAATCGCTTTGGGGATACGCAACTGCGGCCGCCGGACTGTGCATTGCCTTTGCAGCACCGGTACTGGGCTCGATCGCGGATGCAACAGGCCGGCGAAAACGCTGGATCCTTCTCTTCTCGTTGCCGTTTGTCATCTGTTGCTGGGCATTCTGGTACGCCGCTCCGGGAAGTCCGAACGCGTCGCCATCGCCCTCATCGCCTTTGCCATCGGCACGCTGTCCATCGAAATCGCGACCGTCTTCAACAACGCCATGATCGCCTTCGCTGGTGCCGCCCGGAACGCATCGGACGCCTGTCCAGTTTCGGCTGGGCACTCGGATACGCCAGTGGACTGGTCACGCTGGTGATCGCCCTCGGTTTTTTCGCCGCCAGCCCCGAGTCGGGCAAGACCCTGCTGGGTTTCGAGCCGGTTCTGGGTCTGATGCGGCGACACAGGAAGGCGATCGCGCCGTCGGGCCATTCTCGGCGCTCTGGTATCTCGTTTTCGTGTTGCCGATGTTCCTCTTCGTGCCGGATGTGCCGCAGCAGGCAAAGATCGGTCCAGCCATCCGCGCCGGCCTTGCAAACCTGCGCATGAGCCTGGCCCAGGCACGCACAAACAGGAATATCTTCCCGTTTCTCCTCTCCAACATGATCTTCAAGGATGGTCTTGTCGCCCTCTTCGCGTTCGGCGGAATTTATGCCGCCGGCCAGCTTGGCTGGGGATCCATCGAAATCGGTACTTTCGGCATCATCCTGACCATCACCGGAACACTGGGCCTGCTGCTGGGCGGGCCGATGGATGATCGTTTCGGGGCCAAGCCGGTGATTGTCTTCTCGCTCATCGTTCTGATGATCTGCGGCCTCGGCATGATCTCCATCGACCGGACAACGGTGTTCTTTGTCATCAAGACCGCCGCTGCCCCGAGGGTGCCCTCTTCGCATCGCTGCCGGAACAGGTGTTCATTGCACTCGGCGGTGTCATCGGCGCGGTGTCCGGCCCGTTGCAGGCCTCCTGCCGCAGTCTTCTGGTCCGCATAGCCCCGCCGCAGCACGTGACCCAGTATTTCGGCCTTTTGGCGCTCTCCGGAAAGGTCACCAGCTTCCTGGCCCCGCTTACCGTCGGCGTGGTAACCGCCCTGACTGCCAGCCAACCCGCCGGCATGTCCGTCATCCTGGTCTTTTCGGGGTTGGCCTCCTGTTGTTGTTCCGGGTGCGGGAGCGCTAACAGACGCCTTTGCCAGGAAACGGTGCGGGCATTGCCCAAACAAAAACGCGCCGGAAAATCCGGCGCGCTTCATGTTCAGATGTTGGCAGTTTCGCCTCAGGCGACCTGACGAACGCTGGCAAGGAAACCTTCGACTTCCTGCTTGAGCCGGTCGGCTTCAGTCTGCAGGACGTTGGCGGAGGCCGAGACCTGACGGGCGGCATTGCCGGTGTCGTCGCAGAGGCTGCCACCTTGACGATGTTCTGCGCCACTTCCTGGGTGCCGTTGGAGGCTTCCTGGATGTTGCGGGCGATCTCGTCGGTGGCAAGGCCCTGCTGTTCGACCGACGCCTGGATGGACGAAGAGATCTCGTTCATCTTTTCGATGGTTTCGGAAATGCCCTTGATGGCATCGACCGATCCGGCGGTTTCCGTCTGCACCGACTGGATCTGCAGGGAGATTTCCTCGGTCGCCTTGGCGGTCTGGTTGGCCAGCTCCTTGACCTCGGCGGCAACAACGGCAAAGCCCTTGCCCGCTTCGCCGGCACGTGCCGCCTCGATGGTGGCGTTCAGCGCCAGCAGGTTGGTCTGTTCGGCAATGTCGGTGATCAGCTTGACCACTTCGCTGATCCGGTTGCAGCTTCCGCGAGCCCCTCGATCTTGCGGTTCGTCGACTGGGCCTGTTCCACGGCGTGGGAGGCAATCTCGGTGGACTGGGTCATCTGGCGGGAAATTTCACCGACCGATGCCATCAGTTCTTCAGCTGCGGACGCAACCGTTTCCACGTTCGACGACGCTTCCTCGGAAGCGGCAGCCACTGCCGTGCTCTTCTCGCTGGTGTCGTCGGCTCCCGCCGTCAGCGTCATCGATGCCGCGTTGAGGTCCTGCACCTGGTGCATCACCGTCTGGGTCAGCTCTGAGATCTGGCGGTCGAAATCCTGCGACAGCTCGCTGATCCGGCCTGCACGCTCCAGCTGCTGACGCTGCGCTTCTTCCTGCTCGGCGGCCAGTGCCTCGGCCTGCTGGGCCTTGTCGCGGAAGACTTCCAGCGCCTTGCTGATCTCGCCGATTTCGTCCTGGCGGTCGGTATCGTGGATCGGCTCGTCGTAACGGCGATCGATGAGCGCCTGGATGCTGCGCACGGCGCGCTCCAGCGGACGGCGAACAATCGTGTTGCGACAAGATAGATGGAAAGAGCCACGACGATGAGCAACACGACACCCACGCCGACGATCATGGTCGTGATCGAAGACGAAGCCGCATTGAGGGTCGCCAGCGGCACGTTGACCACCACGGCAAGCTTGGCATCGGTACCGGTCACATGCACCGGCATGACAATGCGGTGCACTTCCGTGCCGAGCGTGTTGGAATATCCGTCATAGGCAAATGGCTCGCCGTTCTTGACCGCCGCCAGAAGCTTGTCCTGCACGGCAAGGTCGGCTTCCGACTGCCCTTCCATCCATGGCTGCCGAGAACGGCAGGTCGGCGTGGGCAATCCAGACGCCGTTCTGCGACAGGAGGTGAACCGATCCCGTGTCCAGTGGCCGTTGCTGGCCAAGCACTTCGGACAACGGTGTCAGAAGGATGTCGCCACCGGCAGCACCAATCACCTTGGACCCGTCTCGGATCGGCGAGGAGAACGACACACCGGTTACGGTCTTGCCATCGGCTTCCCAGCTGTAGGGTTCCGTCATGTAGTCCTTGCCGGACACATAGGCACCATTGAACCAGAGGTCGCTGGTTGCACTCAGATCACCGACGGCGATCTTCTCGATGGGCCGGTAGGCCAGCGTTCCATCCGCCTTGCGGAAGTAATAGGGCTGCCATTCGCCATCTTCGGCCCATTTCTCGTCGCCCTTGAACTCGGCATCCTTGCCGTCGAGCTCGTCTCCGGCAACCACGCCCCAGGTGCCCGAAAGATCCTTGTTGGTCAGCGTGAGGTTTTCAACGACGGCGTTCCAGGCTTCACGGTCGACCGCTCCGGCCTTCTTCATGCCGCCGAGGGAACTTGCCAGCGTCTGTGCGGATTTCAGG
>LZQR01000355.1_pt1 | contig 11432 bp, 10 predicted proteins | sample 768601 | NCBI WGS metagenome assembly LZQR01 (sample SAMN05207299, study PRJNA324521) | oil field metagenome | isolation source: sample BH-FW-24 from oil reservoir | place: India: Bombay High | collected 2015-12-04
CGAACGGCTTGTTGTCAGTTCAGTGCGGGCGTGCTTCAGCTTCTCAATAGCCTCTTCTTCAGAAAAGGAGGTTAAGTCATTAACGGCGAACGCATCTAACATTTGAGCAAGTTGTTCAAAAACAGCATCACACTTGGCATATCGACGACAACAGAAGTTGAAACGAGCGTGCAGCCTGATGGTATTTGATGGCAAAAGGCTCACGACCAAGTAAACCGTTGCGGACGAACGGCTTGTTGTCAGTTCAGTGCGGGCGTGCTTCAGCTTCTCAATAGCCTCTTCTTCAGAAAAGGAGGTTAAGTCATTAACGGCGAACGCATCTAAATGAGGCGTGTTAGATTTTTGGAGGAAGAAATCGTCGCTGATAGTGGCCTTAAGCATCGGGTGATGGTTAATTAAAACCTCTAGGCAAGGTTTAAAGGTTTTCCAAGATGTATTTGTGTAGTCAAATTCCTGATAGATAAAATTAGCTATCGACCTCTGTTCGCTGCGCTGCCTTTGAGTGGATAGCAACCAGCTTTGATATGAGGTTAAAGGTAATGCTGCCTCTTGGTGGAAAGGTGATGGTTCGCTTTGTTTCATTGTGAACTCTCTTAAAAAGCCAAGCAGAAAAGAAAAAGCCCTTAGTCAGATAGCTAAGGGCGTAAGAGGATAGGACTAGAAATCCGCAGTGGCTGATAACATCACTGTGCGAGGAGCACCTAGCGCAAGGGTGGCGTAATGTGTGCTTGTCCAGTAGTCTTCATCGGTCACGTTATTGACGTTAAGACGCCAAACGACGTTGGTTTCTGCGATGGTGGAATTGTATCGAGCACCAAGGTCAAAAATCGTCTGTGCTGATAATGATTGCGTGTTCTGTGCATCAATATATTGCTCAGACATGTAGTTAGCTTGGCCAATAAGTGTGAGATCGCGCATCGCAGGTAAGTTCCACTCCAGTGCGAGCTTCGCTTGGAATTTTGGTTGCTTTGTCGCTTGTTTACCTTCAGTCGTCACGTCGGTTGCCTTGGTAATTTCGGCATCGGTGTATGCAACGCCACCTGTTAATGTGTAGTCTTCAAGTACGGTGCCGTAGAAGCCCCATTCAGCACCACGGTTACGTTGCTCACCGCCAAATGAATAGATATCAGTGACAGGATCTTGATATCCATTTGGCTTTTTGATCTCGAACAGGCTGAAGGTATGGGCAAAGTCGTCAAGATCAAGTTTCAGCCCGGCTTCGATTTGTTTGGTTTTCTGCGGCGCGAATGCCTCTCCGATATTCGCAGATCCTCTCGGTGCTGTTTTACCGTTGGTTAAGCCTTCGATGTAGTTGCCGTATAGTGAGGCAGAGTTCGATACTTTGTACAATAAGGCAACGGCAGGGGTGACTGCGCTTTCTTTTAGTTTTGTGGTTGGCAGTGACATACCATTCATAACAATACCGGATTCAAAGTCGATGCTTTGATGACGAACGCCCAGTGTTAATTGGTAGGTACCATCAGCAAAAGAGAGGGTGTCTGCGATTCCATAGCTCACGAGAGTCGAATCAACCGGTAATTGGTAGTAATTGTCATAGCCTGAAGGCGCTGGCCCCCAAACTGGATTGTAGATATTTGGTTTCCAAGACTCAGGCGCGTTGTTCCCGGCCGGCGCGTCGTGTTTATCTTCTCTAAAGTAAGTACCATTCAGTACCAGATAGTGCTCAACTGGTCCTGTATCAAATTCACTACGAACCCCAACATCACCTGATGTACGTTTACTGTCTAACTTTACTGCGCCTTGAGAGACTTCAAGCGTGCCTGAGTTATCAATAATTTTGATTCTTTGTGGAACATTGGAATCGAAATCAGTTCGACTGCCTCCAAGAGCAGTATAGAACGTGACAGAGTCAGTTACATCGAATTCGCCACGAATCATTATGCCTCTATCTTTACTGTCGTTGTATGCCCAGTCTGGCGCTAAAAGGGTGTCGGATGAAGGTGGTGGTGGAACTTTCACGCCGGGAGCGATGCTTAGGCCTCGGTTCGCGCCATCAACTCGCTCAGTGCTGTAATAAAATCGGCTTCTACGAGGGCAATATTGTTGCGCCAGTCCAGGCTCAATGCAGCGAGCTGCGTTTTACTGCTCTGATGGTTCACCGCTGTGTCACCATCTTTAAATGCCCCGTTGAAACGCACGCCAAATTGATCATTCGCTCCAAAACGACGGCCGATGTCGATGTGTCCACCGAATTGGGCGTCAGATAAGTAGTTAAGCGTAAAGGCAGTGGTTGGTGTTTCAGCTGCGCGCTTGGTGACAAGATTAACAGAGCCTCCAACGGAGCCGTTTGGAGCCATACCATTGAGAAGTGCAGATGGGCCTTTTAGTACATCAACACGCTGAAACATCTCTGGGCTAACACGGTAATAAGGTGCAATGCCGTAAAGACCATTAAACATGACATCGCCGACATCGAGGTTAAATCCTCGTACTTTAAAGCTTTCTTTATTTAACCCTGTTTCGCCGCTTGTGAAAACGGATGGATCCGTCGCTGAGATCACGTCCGAAATATCTTGGGCTTGTACGTCTTGAATTTGTTTGTCCGTGTACCCGAGCGCATTGAATGGTGTCTCGAGAAAGTCTTTGTCGCCCAGCATACCTAGGCTGCTTTCGGTTGAGATCTTACCAGCAGCATAGCCTTTATTGGCTTCGCCAAATACCGTCATGGATTCGTCTGATTCGATTTCATCGGCATGTGCAAGGTTAATTGGTAGTGCAGACACACCAAGTTGAAGTGCGATGACGAGTGCAACGCGACTTGGGCTTAGTGTTCCGTTAAGTTCCTTTGCTGAAGAATTAGCTGCTATCTGATGATAGTTATGAGTCATTATTATTTCCTTGTTCTTACTTTGGCTGGCTCACATCCGTCCTGATGCCAGAGACGGCTTTGACCGTTGGGCTACTTGCGGCCCAACTTATTGTTGTAAAGCGATTAATTATTTAGATATTCGTTACAAAACGATTGGCTATAAGGCCGAGCTTTCGTAACCTTTGATGATGTCGTCAATGACAATTTTTAGGGACGTCACACTGGCAGAAGTGATGTACCAAGCATCTGGATCAACAAAAACGACGTTACCGTTTTTCCATGCCTTTGTTTGGCGAAGGAGTGGGTTTGCCAAATGTTCTGCATCTATTATTGGCTTTCCTTGCATCACTGCGGTTCTGTCGATGATGTAAAGAATGTCTGGGTTGGCTTGGCTAATAAATTCGCTGGAAATCGCTGACCATGCAAGCTGGTTTCGACTTTCTCACTTGCTGGTTTTACGCCCAATACATCGAAGACAAAACCATATCGAGATTCGACACCAAATGAACTGAAGGCTCCGTTGTTGTGCATCACCACCAGGGCTTTCTCTGGACGCTCCGTGGTGACAGCTCGAACCTCTGCAACTTTGGCATCTATTTCTGCAACCTTTTGCTGTGCTAGTTCTTGCTTGCCGAAGATCTCTCCCAAGTCAACAAGGTGCTTTTTGATAACATCAACGTGATGACCGCGGCTATTGCGATAGTCGATGTCAAAATGCAAAGTCGGTGCGAGTTGGGATAGCTCTTCATATTGGGTGGTGTGAAGTGGTGTCATTAACACAAGATCAGGCTTTAAAGCGTAGACCTTTTCCATGTTTGGCTGAACAATTGCTCCGAGGTCGACGATTTCCGGCGATGCTTTGTACGCTTCGAGGAAGTGAGGTATAAAATCTTTGACCATTCCCGCAATCGGAACATTTAACTGATCTAAAAAGTCTACCTCGTTCATGTCTAGTGCCGCTACTCGTTGCGGACGGCTTGAAATTACGGTCTCACCAAGGTTGTGTTCGATCACGATTGGAGTATCGAGTGGCTGGTCGGCTTGAGTTTTAGCAATGGCGGCAGTGGCTCGCAAGCCGTCAATACACCAAGAGAGCAGCAAGCAAGAGCGACACTCAAGCTTAGAGTGCTTTTAAACATGAGACATTTCCTTTTGTTGTCGTTAGATTGCCTTTTCAAAGGCGAGTTACAGTCTTTAAATCTGGCTTCTAGCTCTGATTGTGATGGCGAGAAAATAACCACCACAAAGCACGTTGACCAAGATAGAGACGGTAGTTTTATAGTTAAATAGATGCTCGACCATGAGCTGCCCCGTCAGAAACATGATGATGGCAATAGCACAAGCCGCCCACAGTACCTGCCCATAACTCGATGATCTGGAAGTCGAATAAGCGATGTTGGCGATGAAAATCCCCATAAATGCGGTAGGGCCAATTAAACTGGTCGAAATAGCGACGAGTATTGCAATGACAGCAAATATTTTGGAATGTAGTGCTTATCGCTAAGGCCTAATGACATTGCTTGGTCTCGGCCAAGTCCAATGACGTCTAATTCACGAGACCATCGTTTTACAAAGAATGCGAATACGCTTAACACCGCGCACGCGAAGAGCAGGGTAGAAGGTTTTGCTCTTTCAAATGACGTATAGCTGAGCCCTTGAAGTATCGAAAACTCACCAGGGCTGATTCTAAGTTGGACGAACTGGGCAATGGTTGTTAGAACCATCGTGAGCACAAAGCCAATCAAAAGCACTTGGTGCATATCACGTTGAAACTTCTTGAGAACCCAGAATTGAATCGCAAATGAGTACAAAAGGATCAGCAGTGTTGAGATAGCAAAATTACCGATGACACCAAGCGCTGCGCTTCTTGCAGTACCTGCAATCAACAAAAGTAGGGACTGCCATACAAGGTAAACAGACTCATACCCCATGATTGATGGCGTTAAAATTCGGTTGCCGACCAAGGCTTGAAAATCACTGCGGAAATTGCGACACAGCTACCGCCCACAAAGATCGCTCCGAGCTTAATGAGCCTTTTCGGTATGATGTAATCAAAATCCAATCCGGAGTTAACGAAAACAAAAGTCATAGATAGGATGCTCAACAGCATCACCGTGACAATTGTGTTTGTGTTAAGAGCTTTCATGCACGTGCTCCTTTAAGGAGCAATACAAGAAATAGGGTGCCACCAATCGCACTCGCGGTAAGGCCGATCGGAACCTCAAAAGGAAAGACCACAAGTCTGCTTATCACATCGCAAAAAATAAGCAGTGATGCGCCACCCAATGCCACGATTGGCAGTGTGTTTTTCAGGTGGTCGCCATATTTTAGTGCGACAAGGTTTGGGATCACTAAACCGACAAAATGAATTGCCCCGACGGTCACGACGGTCACAGCAACGGTCACGGAAACCAGCATCAGACCTAACGCTGCCGTTGTTGCGAAGTTAATGCCCAAGTTAGATGCTGCATCTTCTCCCATGCCCATGACGGTAAATTTATTTGCGTAGAAGTAGGTCAACAGAGTGTGGGTAAGATCAGATAAATGATCTCGTAGTGTTCCTGTACGACCTTAGAAAAGTCGCCCATTAACCAGCCAGACATGCTTTGAAGAACGTTATTTTGATAAGCGTAAATTCAGCGATTGCGCTCAATACGCTGCCAAACATCAGTCCAATGACTGGGACCAATGCTGAATTACTGAATTTAATTTTTCGTACGATCGCGATGTAAATGAGCCCTGCTGCAAAGCAAAAGACGACAGCAAAAATCATGCGCTCAAGCTTATCTGAATTTGGCAACATGACGATCGATACCAAAATACCAAGCTTGGCAGCATCTAGGCCGCCGGTAGTCCCAGGTCTACAAAACGATTTCTGACGATGTGTTGCAAGATGACGCCGCACATCGCCAAGCCAGCCCCTGTAAGAATCAACGCAACCAACCTCGGAAGTCTGCTAGCAGTAATCGGCAACCAAGCACTTTCGTCCATCTTCAGCAGTAGTGACCAATCGATTGATTGGCGCCAATAAAAATGGAAACGATACACAATAAAAAGAAAATAAAGATAATTTTAGCGTTCATACGGCATGCAGTCCGAAATAAACAAGAGACAGGTGCCTTTCAATATTATTGAATGGAAATAATGGTATGAGATACGAAAAAATAATATCCCACGTCGATATTGATTGTGGGTTAAAAATATGCCGACGTCTTTTTTATTGCTGAATAATAAGGTCACAACTTCACTCTCAAAAGCCTTTTCGGCATTTAAAACTGAGATATATACTGAGATTTCCCATCAATAGGCTAAAGATCTGAGTGAAAGAATTTGTGTTTTTAACTCAGATTTATTATTAGCTTGACGTGAAATGCAAATCTAAATGATAATTAATCCTATCATTATTGTATCGAATTCGTATACAGTTAAATGCATAAACTTGAAAAAATATTTGTCTGCCTATTGAGCGGTTAAAAAAGAGTCAGAATTATATGTATAACGTCACAGAAGAAACAAAAAGCGATTACCAATCACCGACGCTGAAGAAACAATATGGATGCAGCAGCTTCAAGAACCAGAAAGCATCTCATGGCTTTTGAATTTCTATACTATTGATAGTAATAGTAAAAACTGGCTTATTGAAGAGGCATTTAAAAAGCTCGCCATCGAAGATTATGGGCTCAATTTACGCTATGGATTTTCTGAAGAATTTGAGCTGGAAAAATGGCTCGATGCAGAAGGCGAGCAGATAAGCAGTATTATACAAATTCCAAAAAAACAACTCTCAGGGCTAATTGAAACCCTGAAAACGACACCATGGCAACCTGAACATCAATCTCCATTTAGATTAGTTATCGTAGAAACAGAGCAAGAAAAGTTCGTATTTATCGTCAGCCATCCTATAATTGAAAATCAATTAAGTGACTTTAATGTCATTAATTTTCTCAAGAGTAACTATGACTTGCTGAATAAGGATTCTTTGGTAAGCAGCTTAGTTTTTCAAGAAGTCGATTTATCTGATTTTAATTGTCATAGTGGTTCTAATGATAATATTAAAGATATAATTTGACTGAGTTTAGAACGAGCCTTGATGACTCTAGTATTGAATTAGATGACGACTTTTTTGAAGTCGGTGGACATTCTCTGTTGGCCACGCGAATTATCGGTAACTTGATGAACAATCATGGTATCGAAATCAGCTTTAATGATTTTTTCAAATTCCCAAGTGCTGAAGCGCTTGCTGAATGTGCTTCGTTAAATCAATCTTCCTCAAATTCCATGCTTGAAGAAGAGGGTATCTCACAACACTCAATATCGGATGAGGGCGCGCCACTGTCATTCGCGCAAGCATTCCTTTGGGATGCACACATTGCCACCGGGAAATGTGCGATCTTCAATTTGCCATTTGCCATGCGTTTTGATGCTGAGGTTGATGAGGAGGCATTTAAACTCGCATTTCTAGATCTGTTGATTCGTCATACTGGGCTAAGAACGCTATTCGTTGATATGGACGGTGGAGCTGTTCAGCGTGTGATTCAAGAACAGGATCTTTCAAGCTATGCATGGTTCTGGAACAGCTCAGAGGCGGGTGACGCAAGCTTGGAATCCGAAGCGGCTTACGTTTTTGATTTAGGTAAAGAGTTACCTCTACGAGTTCGCTTCTTTAAAGATGAGCAGACTGGTCAACAAGTTCTTTCTTTCCTTATTCATCATATGGTGATTGATGAATGGTCATTGAATAATCTGATGCCGGAACTTTCTAAAGCTTATTTAGCACGTGTTCAAGGTTTAGAGCCTACGTGGGATAAACCAGCGAATTCTATTCATGATTATGCCACGATTCAAAGGGAGCTTGGCGTCAATGCAGTGGACCTTGCTTACTGGGTTGAACGATTACAAGGTGCGACTCGCGGGTTGGATTTAGCCACGTCAGATATTGGTCAGCAGCCTGCGGATATCAATCCAATTGAAGCTAACTGGTCGGAAATTGATTTAGGTACGCATGCGCATGACGTTGTCTCTTCGATCTCAAGAGAGCAAAACTCGTCGATTTTTAGTGTCGTATACTCGGCAATTGCTCAAGCCCTCCACGAAGCCGGCAATTTAAAAGATCTTGTGATTGGTACATCTGCATCTGGACGAGACGATGCGAAGTATTTCGATTCGGTAGGGTACTTTACGACCATGGTTGCGCACCGTGTGATGTTTAAACCTGAACAGTCCTTTGTTGAATTGGTTCAAGAGGTCACTCAAACCATTAATGACTCGATGCCACATGCAACGGTTCCTATCGATAGAGTACAGCATGAACTTGGTTTAGATCCTAAAGATGGACTTATGTTCGACGTTTACGCTCAAATTCATGCAGATAATGCACTATACGGCGCTTTGGAACAGCCTGATGGTGATTCAATTGCGTACCAGCAAATTCTACCGAATAAAACTGAGTCGCTATTTGGCTTGCACTTCGAGATGATGGAGAATGTTGTCGATGGTGAACGAACCTTACGCTTAATCGTGACTTATCAGACCGCACGTTACAGTGCTGAACAAATAGCAAGTATTGGTCAGAAAATGAAAGACCTTCTAACCAATCAAACTGTGTTTAAGCACGAATTAGCCTAAATCCAGCGATAGCAACAATAACTTGTAGAACCAATGACCTGTGGAACCAATGGTCATTGGAACTTAGAAGGTTGTTGTTGCTTATCGGGCGCTGAAATTGGAACTGGGCTGATGTAGGCCTAGTTCCTGTTTGTTGAGTATCGGAACAGTCTATACCCTCGACCTATAGCTTAATTGACCTATAGCTTAATTGGTTATTTTGATTCGTTACACGGTAACCAAATGGGTGTCGCGGTGATACCATCATCCTCGAAGCAAAGCTTATTCACGCCAATCTGCTCACTTCGATTATATTCTTTAATGCTGTGATCAAAGCCGTAGGCTGTCGCCGGTGCCATGTGTTGGGTGACGCCTCGCTGTGTGGCCGTTAATGCATCATGGCCATGTCCGCAGATAATGTCTCGAACCTGATGTTCGGCCAACAATCTAAGTAAGCTCGCGTCGTTCTCTAAGCAAATGGCTTTCATCCATTCTGAACCGACGGGAATAATAGGATGATGGACAACAATAATTGGGTTGGTTGTGTCGCGAAGTTGCTTGGTCAAACGCGCGATTCCGCGCTTATCGATCCTGCCAGAGCCCAGAGGATGGCGCCTATCAAGCGGTTTGGTGCTGGAATCTAAGAACAAGACTTCACGATTGTGAATTCTCGCTTTATCGGTGACTTTGATACTACTGCCGAGCAGTTCTTGCTTCATCAATTTTGCATCATCGTGGTTGCCAGCAATCGCGAAGATGTTTTCCCCTCGACGTGAGCCTCTACCATATTAACGAACGCGTGATAGTCACCGGGTCTAGGATTGCAACAAAGATCACCAGTAAACAAAAGGGTATCGCAAGACGCGTCACCTTGGGCAAGAAGCAATGCTTTACGTAAGTTCTCAAAACTGGATTTATCACTCAAGTGACAATCACTGATCTGGATAATGGACTTCATTCGTTTAGGGACGCGGGGTAATTACTATTTTTCTGCCAGTCTAACATTCAACTTGATGGCTGCAATCGTAAAGTGAATGATTAGGCATCGCTAAGAGAGCGAAAGAGTAAACATCAGCAATAACGGTAACGTGATTATGCTGAAAAAGTTCCCAAACAGAACCATTGAAGCGACGGTCATTGGCTCAATGTTCAGCCGCTCGGCAAACAAATAGTTCATTACGGCTGGTGGCAGCATGGTGAACAACACCATCATTTGCAGTTGCATCGCAGGCAGTGGAATCAACCAATAAATAATTGCAAACGCTACTGCTCCTGTCACAAGTGATTGTAACGTACACATCAGACCAACCTTCAGGCCACCGAGCCTTAGATTGAGCATTTGTGCGCCCAATGAGAGCAGCATAACCGGTACAGCAGCTTGACCAAGTAATGCGGTAGCTTCGTAAAGCGGGTTCCAAACGCTAACCCCGGACAGGTTAATCACTAATGCGAGCGTAGCGGATAAGAAAATTGGCATCTTGATGATTTGCTTGAGCGGATTGCCGCTACTAAGCAGCATGAAGCCTAGGCTGATGTGCAAACAGGCGGAGACAACGAACAAGAGTACCGCAGAAGGGAGAGCCAATTCCCCAAAGGTATAAGTGAACAACGGGATGGCAAGGTTTCCGCTATTTCTAAACATATGTGGTGGTGCCCATGTTTTGAAGGATAGCCCGCTTAGCTTTGCGATAGGTATCATCACAACACCAGGTATGACAACGGCAATAATAGCAGCAAGTAAAAGAGGAACTTGGCCCATATCAATCGGCATGCTGACTAGCGATGAAAATACAAGTGCTGGTGTAAACACATCCATATTGATGCGATTGATCGGGCGGAAATCTGGTTTTATGTAGCGCCCAACTAAATACCCAACAAAAACCAACGCAAAAACAGGGAATAGAATACTGACGACTTGGTGAAGCATGTTGGTACTCTGACGATGGGATAGAATGCGCAAACAGTATCAATCTTTCCATTCATCGTCATGGTGATGGACACAGAACTTTGTCTTTGTTCAAGGTTTCATTTTCTGCTGGAACAGCAGAAACAGAATAAAAACTCCAATGAATACAACTGGTCAGATCTATTTGTAGAGTGACTCAAACCACTGAAAAATTAAGAGGTTTTGTGTCAGTTGTTTGTAAAATGACCAGTATCTGATATTTTTATTAAATAGTGAATAATCTTGTTTTTATTTGAAAGTTTAGATTATTGAACTGGATAATTCCCATGGTTTAGAGGTAATTAAAGTAAAATATGGTATTGGTGGTGGGTAAAGTACTTCGATGATGAAACATTCGGTATATTAGCAAAGAAAAAAGTTGGCGAAAATCATAAGCTTGTCATACACTTCCAAATGTAACCCCGATATGTTGTTGAAATGGTAGGGTAAAACTGCTCTGGCGCTACACTAAGGTAGCATTGTTTAACATAGCTTTGAGGAAAGTTTTATGGCGCTCACAAAAGCCGAACTTGCAGAAAACCTGTTTGATAAATTGGGATTTAGTAAACGGGACGCCAAGGAAACGGTGGAAGTGTTCTTTGAAGAAATTCGCAAGGCACTAGAAAGTGGCGAACAGGTAAAACTGTCAGGTTTTGGTAACTTTGACCTTCGTGACAAAAACGAACGACCTGGTCGTAACCCGAAAACGGGTGAAGATATCCCTATTACTGCTCGACGTGTCGTTACGTTCCGCCCGGGTCAGAAGTTGAAAGCTCGCGTAGAGAACCTAAAGGCAGACCAGTAAGCCATGTGAAATGGAATGAGACCACGCTTTGTCGTGGTCTTTTTGTTTGTGTGTTCCGGTTACATTGCTAAAGAACAAATAAAAAGCCACCGCAATTACGGTGGCTTTTTAGTATTAGTGAGGGTAGACTGCTCGACGTGTCGTTACGTTTCCGCCCGGGTCAGAAGTTGAAAGCTCGCGTAGAGAACCTAAAGGCAGACCAGTAAGCCATGTGAAATGGAATGAGACCACGCTTTGTCGTGGTCTTT
>LZQR01000356.1_pt1 | contig 11397 bp, 14 predicted proteins | sample 768601 | NCBI WGS metagenome assembly LZQR01 (sample SAMN05207299, study PRJNA324521) | oil field metagenome | isolation source: sample BH-FW-24 from oil reservoir | place: India: Bombay High | collected 2015-12-04
CAATGCAGCTTCTAAGTCTTTTTCATTACCTGATATTGATAGACATCCCAATTTATCATCCTTATATCTTGGCAACTTGAAACATCCTTCACTTGTACAGTTCATCAAACATTAACGGTTGTTTACAGGTCAGTGTTGCATCTGCGTAGACACCTCCGTACCAATACAGTATCTCGTCTCTCACAATGACCAATGCAGCTTCTAAGTCTTTTTCATTACCTGATATTGATAGACATCCCAATTTATCATCCTTATATCTTGGCAACTTGAAACATCCTTCACTTGTACATTACTCAATGACTTAAATTGTTAGCCAACTCATTGAAACGTTTTAAATCACTGATGACGCCTCCAGAGCGATAGTAACCTTGTGCTGCCATTTTGGGCGGAAAGTGAGCTAAAGTTGTATCGGCGTCCATTCTCTTTCGTTGGTACTCTGATGTCATGAGCATGTGCATTAGATTCGGTGTTCTTTTGACAATACGCGTATGTTTCTTCATTGCGCTATCATTCTTCTCGGACCTATTCTCACTTTGGTGGTCAGTAACAAAGTGTTTAGAGTCGACCCACAAATAGATCGTAGCAGTAGGGTTTTTATTTGCCCACTCGACAATTCTGTTGCGTTCTATCGCTTCGGGTGAAGCCGCGAACCATAGTAGGTGGATCTTATGTGGTATAGGACTAGTGCAATTCTCTGACTTAGTCAAGGTATTGGGGAAGGTTAGTTGAACTTTTGTCATCGGTCTGACTATCAAATTTCTAGTGTGCTGTTTAGGTAATTAATCATTACAGCATGACCTAGCTCTCTTGCTTACTCCAACGGTTATTTGTGGAATTTTCTGAAATATCGTGCCTCTTTGGTGGCTAGATAGTTAGGTGTTTCAGTCTTAACTTTCATGGAGGTGTTTGTCTAAAATAACATCAGTTTTGGCGTTCTTAATAATTCAAAAAATTTCATTGGTTAAAAAAAACTATATTGTTATCGTGGCCAAGAGTGATGATAGACATAAATTCATCAAACTTATTAATAACACAATTAGACTTCTGTTAAGCAATTGTTGAATATGTGTATTGTTTTTATTTTTAAATTAATCTATAAATATAGGAAACTCAAACTTATGCCTAATCGAATAAACTCATTGTTCAACACAAATGTGGGCAACACTCAATCCTCGTCAGGGACTAAAAGTAGGGTCGCCTTTGGTGTCCGCAGTGTAAGAAATGTTTGTTTAAATTCTCGTAAAAATGAAAAACAGGTTCCTCAAAGAATACACCCATTTTGGCAGGGGATATTAGCAACCTAAAAAACATTATGAAAACTTAGAAAAGTAGCGAATAAAAACCCATCGTATAAAACTCAACTACATCTTATACCTACAAGAGCAGAGGACCTAAAGCTAGCCCAAAGTAAGTTACCACATGTTGAAGTCAAAGATTTAACGAAAGAGAAGTGGTTTTCGCAATTTAAACAAACGGATCGTTTCAAACAATTCCAAGCGTCAAAAAATGGTGAAAGAAGCCACTTAGCTTCGGGGGCTGACATCATAAAAACCGAACTGCTTGCACGTAAAGGAGGAGTTTGGAACGATGTAGATAATCCTCCATTAAAACCATTGCCGAAAAATTGACCGTTTCGAAAGGTAATATGCTAACTGCTGGCCCTGTGGTTTTTAAGCGATGGGAGGTGAAAAGGGTTCCATTCGAGTACACTGGCGACACACCGTGAAAATAAATCTTAAAGGAAATTAATAAGTCAAGTTATGAGAAATTTCAAGGTGTGGAGGGGGTAATCTATCAAAAGAACTCACAAACAGAGAACCCAGACAACCACTTTAAAATGATTTCAGAGACAGCGGGATCATTACATTTATCTCGGGAGCTTATAAAGAAAAATCCTACGATGAAGGAAGAGGTTGAATCTTTATTAGAAGAAGGAAAAAATTTGGTGAAGGCAACGTAGTTATGGATGAGTTCTTTGAACCCACAGTCAGTACAGGTGCTGGAAAATTAGATGAAGAACAAGCCGAACAGCTAGTTGTACTGTTGAGTGATTCTGACCATGTCGTTATTTAATGCACCACTATATTTAAGTTAGTTTAGTGCGCATTATGTGGTCCGCCATTATGTTGAGTAGTTTGGTGTCACTACGATTGCGCCAGCGCTGACACCCTTGATGTTTAGTCGATTTAAAGTATCCAGACGGTGTTTTTGATGATGGGTATGCTTCATCGGTAGAGTATATTGGTTGATCTATCCATAAGACTGATGGTTGGAATGAGTCTTTTTATTGATATTGTCGACAAATCAGACTTCGGATAGAGCTCTCCCACGTGATGGCTTCGCCACGCCTACTCCGTGCCTCATTAACGAGCGGCTGTCGGCCTATTCCAGAATGGAAAACGGCAACGTGCAGTCGGCAACTACATAGAATGCACTCAAAGGGAACCACTCTTAAAAAACTTTTGATCATCTGACCGCATCGAATCGGGGGAACAGGCTCTGGGTGGCGCGCCATACCCAGAGCACTGTACTGTCGGTAACGTCTCTCCCACGACACTATTGGCCAGAAAACCAAAATAGCGGGTCATGCGAAAACCATGCTCAGGAGTGTGTTGCAAAAACCGTCTTATCAGCTCTATTTGGCCACAGTTTAGCATGCAATAACTCATCACTAATGTTCACTGTTGTTTTCGCTCGCTTTACCTATCCTCTTACTCTTTATTTACACAAAAGGTAATTTCACAACATGCTATCCGTTCATGACACGATGCAATGCATCCAGTATCCAACATACCAATTTGGTGGTGCGGAATCTCAACGCCACGCTATGATACTAAGTATCAAACGAATTACTAATGAACAGGGCAATGATAAAAAGAGGCTCGACGCCTTGAAGCAATTAAAAAAAATGGTGGATAGTGTCTATGCAGCTCCCAAAAACAAAGCGTGCTTGGATAGACAAAGACTCCGACACCATCAAAAAGATGTACCCAAAGCTTAAAGAATACAAAGTTGAACATAGGCTGAAGGAAATCCCAATGTCGGGCCATCATATTATTGGTAAATCAATGTTAACCAAGTTTTTGAGTAAAGCTGTTCAAACTGAGCGAGGTAGACAAGTCGCCGATGAATATTTGAAGGCTGTTGGTATAAAAGAGAAGCTCATACGAGATCGTCTTATTGAATCTGATATGTTATCTAATAACACTGTTAACCCAGAAGCACTCAGTGAGATGCTGAGTCAACCAGACTTGCCAGCGGAGCAGAAGAAAATCGAATCAGCCGTTGGAAAATTGCTGTGGCCTAAATGGAATATAGTTATGGGGCCGAGTAATAAGTACCGTTCTGATGATATGTGTAATGGTCAGGTACTCGACCTGTTTAAATCGAAGGGATGTGACCCTCAACTTGTAGAAGTTTCGAAGATTGCAGAGCGGATTTGGGATGCAATGAATAAGCTTGAAAGGCCCGATGATGAGGATGTCTTAGCCACTCTTGAAAAGGAGTTTAGGCTAATAGCGGGCAGCCCGTTAGCAGAAAAAGATGTGTATTGGTATCCACAGGAAGCAGATTGGAAGAAAAAGAGTGTTCTGTTTCAACCCTGCAACAAACCGAATTGAAAGCAAAGAGTTATGCTACAAGAATAAGGAGAAGGGAGAGACTCGAAATCCTAATGGGAGTTCCTATATTGCAAACAACTTGCCTTCTCGTTTTAGACCATATACGAATTTTGAAAATGAACTAAGAGACAGCATTGTTCGCGCTGCTCTTGAGATCCCGTCTCACAAGCAACAAAAGCGTTCATAACTGAATATGTGCAACCACTCATTAAAACGAGCCGTATCCTCGATGCAAGGGAGTACCAAATTATGGCTTGCAAGAAACAAGGGGCAGTTTGAACTCTTTTGTGTTCGAAATCTATTCATCTATGCAAAGTAACTCAACAAACAAAATATAAACCAGATTAAGATCGCAATCATTCTAAATAGGTCTGTATTTGGGGTTACATTACTCGGTTAGTGTTCTGTTTGAGGTCGATTAATCTCGTTTCTGTTTGTGTGTTTAGCTCTAGTTATGGAATAGATTTTATACTTAAAGTTTCTACGCTGAGATTTAGCTTTTACCTTCCAATTGGTAAACTAATAGGTAAGTGGGCACTATATTGTCTAGATGTCCACTTTTTGGCCTGTAGTCATGTAACGTGAAGTGACCAATTCGTAGCGGAGCTTTCGCAGATAACTTAATCAAAACACTCTTTTTATTACTCACTAGCGCCAGCTAAAGCATAAAGAGTGGAAGTTGTTCTTGAAATGTGGCCAATACTATCGATAAGTATGCCCTGTAGTTGGGCTAGCTTTGCTAGGTTGACTCCTAGTAAGGAAAGTGAAATAAAAATGGGGCTGTCGAGAGCTTGGGTGAGTAAGGAGGGGGGATTTTCAAATTATATTTAGGCCCTCCCAACAATCCTCTGAGACCTTTGGCTGAACAAAGTTAAACAGCGAAATGAGGCAGTATATGGTTGCTTCTAATAGTTATGAAACAAAGGTTTATCAAATACGACGAGGGGTCAATAAAACCTCTATTGTGGTGTGAACATAAACCCAAATATGGTCAGTTTGAGTCAACGGATGAGAGTAGATTGAAGGATGTGATCAGTTGTGAGGCTGGCTAACATCTAATTTCTGCTGACTGCGCGCTTGTAATTCTGAACCTATCTCACTGTTAACACTGAGAATAGTAAGCGGATAGATAATAGTTAAACGTATAAAGTTTATATTTACATAATGAAATAAGACTTTTCAGAATATTTCAGAAATAATCTCTTGAGGTTAATGTTTGACCTTAGATGATAAGGTCTCTTTATTAAATGGAGAGTTACTTATGCCGAAAATATCTTTTCCTACAACCCCTTCAGACTCTTCTGTTCAATCTGTTTCAGTGGCAAGTAACTCTCCAAAAGGACAGCAGCCTTCCTTAGGCATCAAGTCAATCCGGAATGTTTCTGTTTTATTGGAAGCTACTCCTCCATCTCGGTATAGGTCCGGAATACATAAGTCAAAGCAAGAAAATGACACTAAAGTCATTGAAAAAGAGTATGGTTTTATAGCCCGCCCCCTACTTAAGAAGGGAGTAAATAGAGAGGCTTCTATTAAAAATGCGATCTCTCAGATTGGTTCTAGATTTGACCCTGAGAGTTTACTGTTTTTTAACTCACTTCAAAAGACAGCGGATAAGTATCGTATTGTTATTGGATTGCGATCTCCTAGCCCAGATGGACAGATAAATCTTCTTCAAGGATGTCCAACAAAAAACTTTCATATGAAAGCTAAGTCAGGTGCGTTAGGGTTTATTTATGAAGACCCAGATAAATCAAAGGTTCCTTTAGAAAAGAGAGATAAGCAACAACGAGCAATTGAAAACGCAAAACAAAAAGGGGCAAAAGCTATTGACCTAGTATTGTCTGCAGAGCAAATTCAATTTGCTATAAAGCATGGTAGTTTAAAAGGAACAGAAAGTCCCAACGTTTATTCCGTACACCTTCAAGGAAGAGATATGGGCTTTTATATTGACCCTAACGGTAGGGCTTTTGATTCTAAAGGGGCAGTAAAAGTGATGACTAATCCGCCAGAGTCTGATGGTGCAGCTTCAGAAGGAAAAGCGATTACCGCAGATTACGACTTGTTTTGTATCATACCTAGAAAGCAGCAGAGTATAAATCAGAGACCATTAGAAAGTCGTCCTCGATTTTTAAGAACTGTTGATTCTCACAATCAAAATATTCACAGCAAAATAAGAGCTCTAACTAATCCAGTCGAAAAATATGGAGAAGAGTCAAGAGATAAAGGGAATATTCATTTTTTGCTGAAACGATTATCGAAGACCTAAATAACAATGTTGCTCAAGAAGGCTTTTCTGGAGGGAGATTATTCTGGCATAACGATGAAACTGGGAATCCATTTACACCTGGGTTTGATGCGTTAGATAAGCCTATATTTATCATCCCAAATAACCCACCTCAACAGTTTCATGATAAGAATAGCCTGATGATGTTTTATCGTGAGATTGAACTAGCAGCTATAAGCCAGAATATAGCCCTATTTCGGTTTTAGTTTAAAGGTCAGAAAACTCTAAGCTCACTTGCCTTTAAAAAGCTACCTAAATTATAGGGAGTCTATTCGAGTATGTTTGTCATTTTAGTTTATTTTTTGGGGGAAAGAGACTCCAATTTCTAGGTACAAAAGTTTAAGTCTTTTATTGTGTCCATGTAGCGTATTTCTGTCTGTCATAGTAGGTTGAGAAAAGTGTTGTGTAAGCTGTGAAGTAAGCCTCTTTATATTTCATTCAGGTATCTCCTGTTACATCTGTGCCAGAAGCAATGTGTAGACTCTTTTCTACTTCCTGAATGTCTGCTCATTGCAAACTGACTGGTAAGTTTTAAAATCCGGTAAAGGCTTCTCTGTTAGTATCAATCACGGTAAAAGTACGAACACGAACAGTATTCGTGATACATATGGCAATTTCTACAGATCCCCAAGTGGCTTTCACGGTCATAGCTTTGCTTGTCATTCGTACGATCACCGGACGCTGACACGCCCACTAAGAAAAACAAAATTTTAAATGTCACCTTGACTGTGAGCCCAATACATTCAATGAAGACAATTGCCATGCTCTTACGTTCTCTTGGTTTTTGTGTGCTCATGTTTGCTCCTTACTCGGTTTTGATTTATCCAAAGCTTACCGAAACCTTCAGTCTCACAAGCCCCAAAACCTCAAAAGATTTCAATTCTTAGCGAAAATAAATGTCACAACGATAAGACTTGTGGCTGACACAAGTGGGACGCATGTAGTTACAGCGATATGGGGAAAGATCTATTTTTGAACCGACATTTTTTCTCTAGTTCACTTGTGAGTACTCTTATGACGAACGCATTGTCGTTTAAATCTATCGCATATACGCATGTAAGGAGGAACATATGAAAACTGTACATTTTCACATTGGCTTCAAGGATTCCTAACTCAAAGTGAGGCTCACAAAGTGCTTGCCAAGAGACCGAGAAAATAGAGTGTTTAGATGATTCGCAGTTACTAAATCCACGATACTTGCTTCGTCTAATTTAATTAGAGAAATTAGACGAAGAACGAAACATCGCCACATCCTTGGTGTGGTAAGAGATACCGAACTTGCTTGGCAGAAGTGTTGAGAAGTTCACGCACTATTTGGTGATTGAGAACGATAGTAGGCAAGACTATTTGGGCGCTACTATCCTAACTGCCAACTCAATACATAGTGTGAAGAGAATGAGAAAATATAGCCACTAGTGGAGGATGCAATAAGCCAAACTCAGCTGTCGACTGTGCCACTAGTTAGAACGAGGATGCAACAAGCCCTCAGGTCCACAAAGTGTGGAAAGCGTTCTAAAGGTGAGGATGCAATAAGCCCATTGACCTCATTATGAGGGAACACCGAAACCCATCGACGTCATCATTTATCGAAACGGCCCATGGCTGAGCATATGCGCTATATTTCTACTCTCTGAACATGTTTTCTAATTGGACTTGAACGGGTGCTAACCCAAGCAATGTTTACTGCATTTATTCTCCTTCAGGATAAAATCATCACCCGCTTTTTATCGACAATACTGAGCTTACTTCTCATTAAAGAGGAGTAAAAATGCAAAAAAGAGCTATATTGGGCATTTAACTAACACCCCGAGAGATTTCTCTAAGCCAAACTTCAACTTGGGCTCGAGGGACATGGCAAAAGCATTGATCAATGCCAGTTTTGAAAATCAAGGAGGCATAGTTACTAATACCCACAGGGCAAGGTTGCCCGCAATCAAACACTTCATTGACTTCATCAAAAGTACAACAAGCATCAAACGTCTCAACGAGGTTGAAAAACGACATGTTCAGTCCTTTGGAGAGTTTTTAAAAGACAATGTACAAGAAGAAGTATTCTCGTCTGCAACGGCTCGTGATTATCTATCGCATGTAAATCGCTCCCTCGCACAAGCGAGGGGATGAAAAGTGTGTGATTAATGCAACGCGCGACTTGTGCTTTACTCCTAAATCCGGGATTGCGAACGAAGATCGCTCTGTAAGTGAAGAGCTTCATGCCAAAGTGCTTGCTAATGTGACTCCGGAGGTTGGTTTTGTGATGCAATTGCAGAGACTTTTTGGCTTGAGGTTTAGAGAAGCTGCGCTACTTGATGCGACAAAGGTACTCGAAGCATTACATCAAGGCTCAGTTCCTATGTTGGTGAAAGGTACTAAAGGAGGGCAGCCGAGACCTTTGGCAGATATTCTGATGAAAGATATCAATTACTACTGCGGGTTGCAGAGTTCCAACATTCTTTGGATCACGATTCTCTCGTTCCTTCTCATTTGTCGTTAAGGCCTTTCAAAGCTATGCGTGGCGTCAAACTAAGTTGGTCGATGCAAAGTATGCCAGCCATGGCGAGCGAAGTATTGGCTTGCAAACGTATTTTAACGCAATGAATGTACCTTGTCCGGTTCAAGCTAGCATTGCTCATGGTAAAGCCCATCACCAATACATCGCTCAAGTACTCAATATCACTGAGAGTGAGGCTAAACAGCGCGATCAACTTGTTCGTTTTAAGATTTCTAAGTTATTAGGGCATCACCGAATCAGTATCACTAACAGCTATTTGGGGTAAAAATGAATAAGCATACTCAACGCCAAATCTTGTCTGTAATGGCTCCGTACCAAAAGCGAGGGATCCCATACAGAGCGAAGCAAGTTAAGCGCTTGTTGATGATATTTGATGACATTTTTCGCCATGAGCCTATGTCGCAGAGCAACTAAATCGAGTAGGTCGACGACAAATTATCGGGTATTGGGAGCGAAGTAAAGGAGACAGCGAGCAAGTTCGTCAAGAAAAGTACGCAATTTTGAAATGGTTTTTTGAGCATACAGATTTGAAGGTAAGAGTGCCGATCCCGAAGAAAAGAAGCATTAAATCACCGAAAAAATCCGATGAAATGAGATCTAAATAACAAAAATCAAAAACGTATAAATTAATGTATAAAAAATCTAATTAATGATGATTTTTTGTTTTAAATCATTTGGTTAAGACTTTGTTTGTAGTCCTCACTCACCGCCACATTATAAAGCCCCAGCAGAAATGCTGGGGCTTTTTCGTTTCTGAGTCTCTTTTATCCTGATGCCTTTACAAATACTTCATTAGTTCGTCTGCATTTCTAAGTACGATTTGCTGGCCGCGTGGATTAGACTTTTGTGTATGAATATCAATATTGTAGGCGTCGAGTACATATCTAACCAAAGATGCATTGGTTGGGATTGTTAAAACGCCTTCGTTCATTGCATAGTCTTTCTCGATAACGGCTTTCTGCTTTTCACTAAACCTCTGGTCTGCCACCAATTCCACATTAACACTCTGGTTCCACAAAGGGTCACTTTGCTTTTTGAAGCTAGCACTATCGTTTAAATCAGGTATCCCTTGAATGCGGCTCAATACGAAATCTCGATAGTCTCCGGCATACTCACAATAGGCTCTTACATGCCAACGTATAGATGTACATACTAGAGTGTGGGGAGAGATTATTCTCTCGACTTCTTCGCCATCCTTTAAAGGTGTGTAGCAAATGTCGACACGTTTTTTCTCTCGGATTGCCTGAACTAGAGGACGCAATACTTGCGGCGAGATATTACGTGTAACAGGGCGAACCATAGCGACATTCTCAAAGCCCATATCAAGCTCATCAAATGTAACAGTAATATCTTCACTCCTTGCAAGAATATGCAAATATTCATCAGCATGACCGCTCGTCAATTGTGGGATAAAGCTATCACTGGGTTTGTAGCCTTTTAGTTGCTTGTCATAAATAAGGTTGTCGGGTGCCACATCGGCTAAGTAGGTATTAATATCCTTTGAAGCTTGTTGTCGGCCTATCCCAAAACTCTGCATTAGATGGCCTGTGTTTAACCGCCCTTCCCAGAGTGCAACGATCTCGATCATTCTGTATCGAGCTAAAAGATCCCACCTAAGTGGCCACTTACTCATTTGTGAACTCCTGTCTAATTATGCTACGTGTATATGTAATCAGTGTTTACCTGTCGCTGATGACGTCATATTATTTTAGCGATAAATTCAGTCAATCATTAACCGAGAACAACTGGCTCTAATCTACTGGGATCGCATTTCTGTCTATGCGAGCTTGGTATAATTTTCCCGCTACTCGCGATATTACTTGGGTTCGAGCAAATGAAACTAAATCATTACTTAAGAAAGATAGAACAAGGAAAACCAATTAATCTCGAGCATTTTCGACGATGTCTACCATTTTCTGATGATGACAAATGGAGAAAAATTTACAGTTTTGTTCGAGCGCACGATGGCTACTTGTTAACCATTGATGATATTGAAGCGCACAACGAATTGTATTTGAAGAAGCCGACTAATCGAGTTGGTGCCTCTAAGTTAGGTCGATCTCATGACTTTCAAACGAGCTTCTCTCATCTATTAGTGTTAAATCGTATCAATGACTCTCAAATTCCCTTCGTCGTTGTGTGTGATGTTAATGGGGTCAGAGCTGGGGGAAGCTTGTAGGCAAGCGAGCTGTCCTGATTGAGAATATTGAAAATTTTTACAGATATCAGGAGTTTTTAGAGGCTCTTGGTCACTCAGGATTGGTAGAGAGTAGTGATGTTATTTTTGGTTCTGGGAATCAAATATGTCATCACCTAAATATTTCGTTTCTATCGAGTTATGAAGATATTTATTGTGCTCAAGATGTTGAGCTTGGCGGGCTGACTACATTTAAGTCACTAAAAAATGCATTGCCGCAGTGTAAGTGGTTAGCTCCCGCTGATTGGGAAGCTTTCAGAGGTAGCTTTCAGTTAAAGCCTAAGAATAGTAACCATCTAGCTAAAGCTATCAAGCTTGCCAGAGAGTTAGATCTTAATACTGAGGCCGATCTAATGAACCAAACTCGTCATTTTATGGAACAGGAAGCCTTCCTTCCTGTACTTGAACAGGATTAATTTATGCTAAAGAATGCCATAGACAATTTACTTATTAGTATTTCGCGTTTAATTGCTATTGATTCGGCGGGAGTGGCCATCGCAGAGATCGACCTCAGGGAGGGCGGTATCTTAATTGGTGGCGGGAACATCGGTAAAACTTCCATCCTGAACGCAATTCGACTCTTTTTACTACCTGAAGAAAACTTCAAAGATTCAAAAACAAGTTCGGCTTTCAGATAAAGAAGGCAACTTTTACTCTAATGATGAGTGTTTTGAACACTACTTTCCGAGCAGTACCAGCTTTTAATTTAGAGTGCGATAACTATTTAGGCGGGCTATCCCCACTGCCAGATACTCTATCGCGTAGTTCAGAAAAACTCGACTACCGC
>LZQR01000357.1_pt1 | contig 11354 bp, 14 predicted proteins | sample 768601 | NCBI WGS metagenome assembly LZQR01 (sample SAMN05207299, study PRJNA324521) | oil field metagenome | isolation source: sample BH-FW-24 from oil reservoir | place: India: Bombay High | collected 2015-12-04
GGTAAGGCGCTCCAAGCGCAAAGGGAAATCTTGAGCACATCTTGGCGGCGACGCCTGACACAGATGAAATTAAGCGTAATAAGCTCCAATACCTTATCAACAAAGCAAAGGTTGATTTAGAGGCACTACAAATCAGCAAGGGCTCAATCAAGATACCAATCTGCCATGGACAAAAGATTATCTTCGACAAACCGACTTCTACTACGATGCCAATCTATCGGTGCTTCATGTTTGTCTGCCTTTAAGAAACGTAAACGGTGGCTACATTTGGGCGGTATTAGATGCAAGTAAACTCGACACTATCAAACGACGCTAATTAAAGAGCTGCTTAATGAGGCGTTAATCGCTTCGTTAATCTCTATGGTGATGATATACATGGTCACCATGTGGATTGTTAGCCCACTCAAGCGTCTTTCAATGTCGATGAAAAAAGACATTGAAAAGATCGACCAATCGTATATTCCTGAAATTCAGCGTTCGGATGAAATTGGTGACTTAGCTCGTTCATATTCCAGCTTGATTACGAAATCAAAACCAGTTGCGCGTTCTTCGTCAACAAACTGATACCGATGCCTTGACGGGATTAGGGTCGCGTTACTTGTATAAACGTACTGCACCACTGTTTGTTCAGCAAACGGTAGGTAGTATGAATTATGCCTGCTTCGTTTTGTGCGATATCGATAACTTTAAAAAGTTTAATGACACATACGGACATATCGAAGGGGATAACGCGTTATGTGATGTTGCTGAACTCTTTCGCTCGTTTTTAGGTAAAGACCAACCTTCGTTTCGATTAGGCGGCGAGGAGTTTGCCTTGCTTGTTTACGGGAATACCTTAGATGTGCTTCAAGCAAAAGTAGAACATTTAAGACAAGCCGTAGAGGCTTTAGCCATTCCACATGCCAAAAATCTTCCATCACAAGTTGTGACCATTTCAGTAGGGGCAGTGCCTTGACAAAATAACGCCTTATCCGAGTGGGGATGCATGCGAGAAAGCACTCGAACAAGCCTTTGAGGTTGCGGATAAGAACTTATACCTAGCCAAAGATAAAGGACGCAACGTTGTGATTATGGACAAACCAATTGAAATATAATCAGCACAGCCTAATGGTGTAAAAGAGTAGGGCTTACTCTGATCTAGTTTTATCGCATCATAAAATCTTGAATTTTTTCAAACAAATTCAATACTGCTAAACCGTTTTCAACACGTACCTGCCAAATAGATTCATTTTATTTATGAAGAAATGTTAAGAGTTTATCTTCTTGGTGATGAATTACTACACAAAAATGTAGCAAATTTACCGTTAGACCCTTTTGAATCGAGGGTTTAAACCTATCTACCCTTTAGGGTAGTTTGATTCCGTAATTGATTTACATCATGTATTAATTTTCTTTCACATTTAACAATGCGCTCAGTGATAAGAACCTAACCCTTAGGAAGTACAATGAGCAAGTTGAAGCTAGTAGTCATCGGTAACGGCATGGTAGGCCACCGTTACATTGAAGACTTAGTCGAGAAAGCTGATATGTCTAATATGGACATTACGGTTTTCTGTGAAGAACCTCGTGTCGCATACGACCGTGTGCACCTTTCCTCTTACTTTTCTCACCATACTGCAGATGAACTTTCTTTAGTGAAAGAAGGCTTCTACGAGAAACACGGTATTAACATGCTGATCGGCGAACGCGCGATTAACATCAACCGTGAAAACCGCATTGTTTACTCAAGCACTGGTCGCGAAGTTCAATACGACAAGCTGATTCTTGCTACTGGCTCATTCCCATTTGTTCCACCTATCAAAGGTCACGAAAGCAAAGACTGTTTTGTTTACCGTACTATCGAAGATCTTAAAGCGATCGAAGCGTGTGCGAAGAAGAGCAAATCAGGCGTTGTTGTCGGTGGTGGTCTGCTAGGTCTTGAAGCAGCAGGCGCATTGAAAGCTCTGGGAGTAGAAACGCACGTTGTTGAGTTCGCACCAAAGCTAATGGCTGAGCAACTTGACCTTGCTGGTGGTAACCAACTTCGTCAAAAGATCGAGCGTATGGGCGTGAACGTTCATACCAGCAAAAATACGCTTGAGATTGCGGCAGAAGGCACAAACGCACGCAATGTTATGCGTTTTGCTGACGGTTCAGAGCTAGAAACAGACTTCATCGTATTCTCTGCAGGTATTCGTCCACAAGACAAACTAGCACGCCAAATGGAGCTAGAAGTGGCACCTCGTGGCGGTGTTGCTATCAACGACTATTGTCAGACTTCTGATGAGAACATCTACGCGATTGGTGAATGTGCGTCTTGGAACGAAATGTTCTACGGCCTTGTTGCTCCAGGCTACAAGATGGCGACAGTTGCTGTTGATCACCTACTAGGTAACACAGAAAGCAAATTCGAAGGCGCTGACATGTCTGCGAAGCTGAAGCTGTTGGGCGTGAAGTAGGCTCTATCGGTGACGCAAACGGCCGTACTGAAGGCTGTAAGAGTTACGTTTACCAAAACGAAGAGCAAGAAGTTTACAAACGTCTTATCGTTTCTGAAGACAACAAGAAACTGCTTGGCGCGGTTATGGTTGGCGATACGTCTGACTACGGCGATCTGCTTCAACTTATGTTGAACGAAATCGACCTACCAGAACACCCAGATGCGTTGATCCTTCCTGCACACGCAGGCGCAGAGAAACCAGCACTAGGTGCAGACGCTCTACCAGAAAGCGCAGTGATCTGTTCATGTTTCGACGTGACAAAAGGCAAGATCGCTCAAGCGGTTGCTGATGGTCACCACACATTGGGTGACATCAAAGCAGTGACTGGCGCAGGTACAGGCTGCGGTGGTTGTATTCCTCTCGTGACCTCTGTTCTAAATGCTGAGCTTGCTAAATCTGGCATCGAAGTGAAGAACGACGTGTGTGAGCACTTTGCATACTCACGCCAAGAGTTGTTCCACCTAATCCGCATTGAAGAGATCAAAACGTTTGATGAGCTTCTAGAGAAATACGGTAAAGGTTACGGCTGTGAGGTTTGTAAACCACTGGCTGGTTCTATCTTGGCTTCTTGCTGGGGTGAGCACATTCTTAAGCCGCAGCTGGTTAAGCTGCACGACACGAACGATAACTTCCTAGGTAACATCCAAAAAGACGGTACTTACTCTGTTATTCCACGTATGGCGGGTGGTGAAGTAACACCTCAAGCACTGGGTGCGTTAGCGAACGTTGCTGCTGAATACAACCTGTACACCAAAGTCACCGGTGCTCAACGTATTGGTCTGTTTGGTGCTCAAAAGACGATCTTCCAGAGATCTGGCGCAAGCTTATCGATGCTGGTTTCGAAACAGGTCAAGCGTACGCAAAAGCACTTCGTATGGCGAAGACATGTGTGGGCTCTACTTGGTGTCGTTACGGTGTTCAAGACTCTGTTGGTCTAGGTTCTTATATCGAGAACCGTTACAAAGGCATTCGTACACCTCATAAGATGAAGTTCGGTGTTTCTGGCTGTACTCGTGAGTGTGCGGAAGCACAAGGTAAAGACCTAGGCATCATCGCAACTGACGCAGGCTGGAATATGTACGTATGTGGTAACGGTGGTATGAAACCTCGTCACGCAGACCTACTAGCAAGCGATCTAGATAAAGAAACGCTAATCAAGTACATCGACCGCTTCATGATGTTCTACATCCGTACTGCTGCGCCACTACAACGTACTTCGGTTTGGATGGAAAACATGGAAGGTGGAGTTGACTACCTACGCGAAGTGATTGTTAACGACAAACTTGGCATCAACGCGCAACTAGAAGCTGACGTAGCGAAGCTTGTAGACGAGTACGAATGTGAGTGGACTGCGACTATCAACGACGAATCACAACTGACTCGTTTTGCTCACTTTATCAACTCTGACAAGCGCGATGACAACGTTGTGTTTGTACAAGAGCGTGAACAGCACCGCCCAGCAACCTTCACGGAAAAACATCCTGAAGCGAAAGGCGACATCCTACACGTAGCGATCACTGAAGCATAAGGGAAGGTTGATTATGTCATTTGAAAAGATTTGCCAAATCAGCGACATCGTACCGGGCACGGGTGTTTGTGCACTGGTTGATGGTCAGCAAGTTGCGGTATTCCGCCCAACACAAGCAGAAGAAGTGCTGGCGATCAGCAACACAGATCCGTTCTTCCAATCAAACGTGCTTTCTCGCGGTTTGATCTGTGAGCACCAAGGCGAGCTTTGGGTGGCAAGCCCACTTAAAAAGCAGCGCTTTAACCTGACTACAGGTGCGTGCATGGAAGACGAGCGTTTTAGCGTGAAAGCGTACAAAACGCGCGTAACCAACGGCGAAGTAGAAATTTCTGCATAAGCTTGGTTTCCATTCCCTCCTCTAAGGGGGAGGGAATGAACCGAAATCTAGATTTAATAGGCAAAGGCTTTCCGTGGTTCATCTGCGGGGACAGGGAAGCTAGGTGTTACTCAGCGGCAAGCCTTTCTCTATTCAATCTTTAATTTAACTTTCACTTTTGAATAAGGACACATTCATGTCTACTGATTATAAGCCTGCAGAATTCGTTCAAACCATGATCAACGTGGGTGAAGCGAAAACCAACACTAGCACTCGCGATTTGCTACTTCGCGGTACTATGGCGGGTATCATCCTATCGCTAGCGGTTGTCGTTGCTATTACCACTATGGTTCAAACCGGTATTGGCATCGTAGGTGCGCTTGTCTTCCCAGTTGGTTTCGTGATTCTAAGTGTGATGGGTTACGACCTAGTAACCGGTGTTTTTGGTCTAGCGCCTCTGGCTAAGTTTGCAAACCGTCCTGGTATCACTTGGGGTCGTATCTTCCGTTGTTGGGGTCTTGTGGGCTTGGGTAACCTTATCGGTTCTCTAATCGTTGCTTACCTAGTGGCTATCTCTCTAACAGGTAACTTCTCTCTAGAACTGAACGCAGTAGCGAAGAAATTCATCGCTGTTTCTACGCACGTATCCTTGGTTTGAAACATGGGTATGGACGGATGGATCACGTGTTTCGTACGCGGCATCTTCTGTAACTTAATGGTGTGTCTAGGCGTTATCGGCAACATGACTGTCACGTTCAGTGTGCTGGTCGCGTAGCATGATGTGGTTCCCAATTTTCATCTTCTTCGCACTAGTATTTGAGCACACAGTGGTAAACATGTTCCTATTCCCACTAGGTATGATTCTAGGTGCGGATTTTGGTATCGCGACTTGGTTGAACTTCAACCTTATCCCAACCATCCTAGGTAACATTGTTGGTGGTCTAGTAATGACTTGTATTCCACTGTACCTAACTCACGCAAAAACTGCGCCTTCTATCAATGCTGAAGAAGAAGTAAAAGCACAACCTGCAATGGCTAAGTAATCGAGGTTTATTACCAATATTAGGTAATGAACGAGTCGGGAGTCTCTTTAGACTTGAACTGAGAGATTCCCGACTGCGCTCCTTCGTCACTCTCAGGAATGACTTAAAAGGAGCAATTCAACAAAGACTGCTCATCTAATGCGATGACAAGCAAAGCGATAAGCCTGTCATTCCCTAGATGGAGGAACGACAGAGTAGGGAATCTCGTTCCCATCTACGAACAAGCTATTTGGCTATAAAAAGCGCTTCTTTGCCAAGAGTCTCTCTTTATATCTAAATTTTTCGATAGGCGTTGATATGACTACTGCTCACTCATCTTTAAACAGCGGCTTTGTTTCTCTTGTCGGTGCAGGTCCTGGTGATCCTGATTTGCTCACAGTAAAAGGCTTAAAAGCCATTCAAGCGGCTGAAGTTGTTGTGTACGACCGTTTGGTGTCGAAAGACATTCTTGAATTGGCTCATGCATCAGCAGAGATGATCTACGTAGGCAAAAATTGGACTTCACTGTGTGCCTCAAGATCAAATCAACCAAATCTTAGTGGAGAAAGCACAAGAAGGTAAGCGTGTTGTACGTCTGAAGGGCGGTGACTCATTTATCTTTGGTCGTGGTGGTGAAGAGCTAGAAGAACTAGCGGAATTTGGCATCAAATACGAAGTAGTTCCAGGTATCACAGCGGCAGCGGGTGCAACGGCTTATGCTGGTATTCCATTAACACACCGCGACCATGCGCAAAGCGTTCAATTCATCACCGGTCACGTACAAAAAGATGGTCGTGAGATTGAGTGGCATTCACTGGCGCAATCCAACAACACGCTTGTGTTCTACATGGGTTTGAAGCAAAGCGGACACATTATGGATAAGCTGATCACGCATGGATTAGACCCTGAGATGTCATGCGCCATTATTGAAAACGGTACGCGCCCGGAGCAGCGCGTGTTCCAAGGTAAGTTGAACGAACTTTCTAGCATGGCAGAGCGAGCAGTGAGTCCTGCACTGATTGTGGTGGGTAGTGTGACACAGCTGCACAACAAACTGGAATGGTTTGGACGATAACAACGGCCTTTCCGTTTAATACTAAATCGCGCAAGGATTGCGTTTCTGTTGCATCTCTCTTTTCCGCATTGGCATTTCATCGATAAGGTTGTTGATGAATTGCCAATCGGTCTTCGCTCCCCAGCGGTGTTTCTCTTCGCCATCTTTACCCAAAAGAATCGCAGTGTGTTGACCTGCTTTGACTTCGTAGAGAGCAGCCAGCATTTTTAAGTCGAACTCCTCTTTTAGCCACGAAGGTTCAGTAAAACCGTCCTCAGCAATCACTAAAGTGATCACGTCGCGATCTTCCAATTCACATTCATTCATGAGGGCCTCAAGCAAAAACTGTTTAACGTGGTCGTCATTAGCAGGCGCAAAATACAACACGCTACGATGCGGCCAGTATTGGGCATGCGCTGGATAGCCAAATACCGGGCTCGATATGAGGCATGAAAGCAACAGGGCAATGATTGTCTTACTCATGGCTTCACTCCTAGTAACGCGAATACCAAGTTATACGGTAAGTTTAGTGGAATTAGCTCATTGTGCTTTGGTGCAAAGTGGCATAGGGTATGCGACAAACAAATAAAGCGTATTAAATAGATGAATTCTGAAAGCAAACAAAAGATCGCAATCTTAGTCGACGTACAAAACGTCTATTACACCTGTCGCGAAGCGTACCGCAGCAATTTTGATTACAACCAGTTTTGGTATGTCGCGACACAAGGGAAAGAAGTGGTGAGTGCACGAGCTTATGCAATTGCGAGTAACGATCCTAAGCAGCGCCAGTTCCACCATATTTTGCGTGGTGTTGGCTTTGAGGTGATGCTCAAGCCTTACATTCAACGCCGTGACGGCAGTGCTAAAGGTGACTGGGATGTGGGTATCACGCTAGATGCGATTGAAATTGCCCCTGAAGTGGATGAAGTGATTTTGGTGTCTGGCGACGGTGATTTCAGTCTGTTGGTGGAACGCATTCAGCAACGCTTCAACAAGAAAGTCACTGTGTATGGGGTACCAAAGTTAACTTCCCAAACCTTGATTGATTGCGCGGACCATTTTGTTGCTGTCGATGAGGACTTTCTTCTTTAATCTCTCCTCACGGTATAGCTTCGAGAAAGAAGAAAGGGCGAGTCACTTCAGGCTGTACGCAAACGTACAATGACTCGCCCCATATTCTGTCTAATGAATAGGTTATGACGGAATGATCATTTGCCCTAGCAAGTAACCCAAACAACACGCACCAATCACGCCGATTAAACCCACAGACATGAATGAGTGGTTGAAGTACCACTTGCCAATCTTAGTCGTACCTGAGGTATCGAAGTTCACAGTCGCGATATCTGAAGGGTAGTTTGGAATAAAGAAGTAACCGTAAACTGCTGGCATCAAACCGATAAGCAGTGCTGGCTCTAAACCTAGACCTAAACCGACCGGTAACATCATGCGAGCTGTCGCTGCTTGAGAGTTCACCACAACAGACACAATGAATAGTGCTAGTGCGAATGTCCAAGGGTAGTTGGTTACCATCTCTACGATGCCTGACTTAAACTGAGGCATTGCGTATTGGAAGTAGGTATCTGACATCCATGCAATACCGAAGATCGCAATCGCTGCAACCATACCTGACTTGAACACCACGCCATTTGGTACGTCTCGAGGATCAGTCTTAGTCGCTAGTAAAATGATACCGCCGAAGCAGAGCATCATCATTTGAATCACAACCGCCATACTGATTGGCTTGGAACCTTCAGCGATGGTACGGACCTCTGGCCACATCGCGATAACGACAATCACAAGAATCGATAGGATGAACAGCAGAACAGAGTTACGAGCACTAGACGGCAGTACTTCATCCAAAGAGGTTGTCGTTGTGTTTAAGATCTTGTCGCGCCAAACCGGATCTTTCAGACGCTCTTGATACTCTTCATCGTCTTCAAGCTCTTTGCCGCGTTTCAAGCTGTAAAGAGACATCAGTAATGTACCGAACAAGGTCGCAGGCACTGTGACAAGAAGAATCGAAAGCAAGGTAATTTCGTGTTGAATGTCAGAAAGCTGCGCTAGGTAGTAAACCACTGCCGCTGAAATCGGATGATGCTGTAATGGCGATTTGAGAGGCAACCGATGCCGCAGCCATCGGACGCTCAGGCGAATGCCGTTTTCAGCGCAACGTCGCCAATGATTGGCATGATGGAGTAAACCGCGTGACCAGTGCCAAGTAGGAAGGTCATAAAGTAAGTTACGAACGGTGCAATAAGAGTGACGCGCTTGGGGTTCTTACGTAGTACGCGTTCTGCCACCTGCAACATGTATTTTAAGCCACCTGCGGCTTCAAGAATGGAGGCACAAGTGACCACCGCGAGGATGATCAGCATTACGGTCACTGGCGGAGACGTTGGAGGCATCTTGAAGATGAAAACCTCAATCACCAGACCAATACCAGAAACGACACCAAGACCAATGCCGCCATACCGTGAGCCGATATACAGCATCACGAGCAAAAATAGGAACTCAAGATACAACATGTTTAATTTCCTTTTTAGAAACAGGGACTTCTATTGTTTCGGTATTGAAGGAAAAAATACCTAGCCTTGTTCACATTCCATTTTATAAGAAACAGCAATGTCCAATAATTGGGAATAACTCACGCTACGAAGCACAAGTGTTACGCGGCGTTTGTCGCAGTGTTGATCGAATGTTTTTATCCGCGGGTGGTTAAGTTAATTGCGTCCAAAATGGTGCAATAATCGACGTTAACAGGTTGTAATTTAAGCAATGAGCAACAGGTGAATAAAAACGTAATAAGTGATGGGCTTAGCTATATTGGCTGCTTTCATAATAACCGCAACGCATAATAATGTGAGCACGTAAGCAGGTAAGATACTTCGCGATAACAAATATTAAAAAAATTGATATGCATCAGGATAAGTATCTGGTTGTTTTATAGATTTTGCTTTCCAGTTGGAAAACACAATAAAAATGGCTTAATTATGAAACTTAGTAACCTATCCGTTAGAAACAAGCTGCTTGCGCTTGTTATTTTCTCTGCATTCCTTCTGATTGCGGCTTGCGTATACAACTTGAACGAACAACGTAAAAACTCGTTAAGCGAACGAGAGAGCAAACTCAGTGCGCAAGTTGAAGTTGCCATTAGCTTGATTGACCATTACTACCAGCAGCGAAGTGAGTTGGGGGTTGAGGATGCAAAACAACAAGCGCTGAATGCGATCCAAACATTGCGCTATGACAGCAACAACTACTTCTGGGTACTGACGCCTGAACTCAAAGTCTTGCTTCATCCGACTAAGCCTGATCTCAACGGTGCGGATGCGAGCAACTTTAAAGATGGTGCAGGTAAGTTCCACTGGCGTGAAATGGCTCAGATAGCCAAAACCACGCGTTCAGGCTTTTTGGATTACCACTGGAAAAGCCCAGAAGGGAAATTGAAAGATAAGATCTCCTACGTACAAATCTACCTGAGTGGCAATGGATCGTTGGTTCAGGCATCCTTGTTGCCGATATTCAAGAAGCCTTTTACAAAGAAGCGGTCAAAGAGGCAATCATCGCTACGGTATTAATTGGTGCGCTAGCGGTTCTCGGTTACATCATTTCAAGTAACATCATCGATCCTCTTCAAAGACTGATCAGCAACACCCACAAAATTGCCGATGGTGATCTCACTGTGCGCCTAAATGCATCTCGTAAAGATGAGCTGGGTGAGATGAGTAACGAGATTGACCGTATGCTAGAAAAGCTACAAGGGACTTTACTCGCGGCCCATGAATCTGCCCAGCAGTCTGCCAATATGGCACAAAGCATTGCACAAGCAAGTGAAGAGGCAGCGACCAGTGTAAACAGTCAGCATGCACAATTAGAGCAACTTTCAACAGCAATGACGGAAATGAGTACCACCATTTCAGATGTCGCCAACAATGCAGAGAATACAGCGCACAGCACGGCACTTGTAACCAACCACGCCGAGCAAAGCGGGAAAGACATGCAGCAAACCTCTCAAACCATTGCTGAAGTCTCTCAAGACATCGCCGCTGCGGACCAGATGGTCGCAGAGCTTCAAGCGGGTGTGAATGAAATCCGAGCGGTTGTGAGTGTGATTCGAGAAGTTTCTGAGCAAACAAACTTGCTTGCTTTAAATGCAGCGATTGAAGCAGCACGTGCAGGTGAGCAGGGCCGTGGATTTGCCGTTGTTGCCGATGAGGTACGAAACCTTGCGAGCCGCACACAACAATCGACCGACGAAGTTCAGCAGACCATCGATTCATTGATTGAGCGTACGGAGCGTACCGTCAAAGCGATGGAGCGCAGCAATGCAAAAGTGGAGCTGAGTGTCGGCATATCACAATCTACGCAAACGCAATTGGAAACCATGGTTGAGGAGTTGATCCGTTCGAATGATATGGTGGCTCAGATTGCCGCAGCGTCAGAGCAGCAAGGCTTAGTGGCGAACGAGATGACACAAAATGTCACGACCATTCACCTAGCGGCAAATGAAGTGAAAGAAGCGTCGCAGATGCTAGCAGAGGAAAGCCAGCACTTAGCGGCAACCTCAGAGATTCTTCATGATCAACTGAGATACTTTAAAGTCTAATTTTTAAGTACGAAGACAAGTACAAGTAAAAGAAAAGCCGCGTTATGCGGCTTTTCTTTTATGCTTCATCTGTTGCCTGAGTCTCTTCAGCTACTTGTGAAGTTTGCTCATTTGCTTGCTCTTCGGCTTCCATCTTCGCGCGTTCTGCTTTTGAGATGTTCAGAGATTCTTCATGATCAACTGAGTATACTTAAGTCTAATTTTAAGTACGAAGACAAGTACAAGTAAAGAAAAGCCGCGTTATGCGGCTTTCTTTTATGCTTCATCTGTTGCCTGAGTCTCTTCAGCTACTTGTGAAGTTTGCTCATTTGCTTGCTCTTCGGCTTCCATCTTCGCGCGTTCTGCTTT
>LZQR01000358.1_pt1 | contig 11347 bp, 15 predicted proteins | sample 768601 | NCBI WGS metagenome assembly LZQR01 (sample SAMN05207299, study PRJNA324521) | oil field metagenome | isolation source: sample BH-FW-24 from oil reservoir | place: India: Bombay High | collected 2015-12-04
ATCATTCCGCAGCAACGCCGACCCCGACCCCATCATGTCAGTCACGGTTTAAGACAGCTATTCCGCCATAGCTTGCGGAGCCCTGTCCATTAAGGTTTGACCATCGCCATCGGCCCGATCCAGCCAGACCATTTGACCAAACGCTTTAGAACTGAAAACGACCCGATTTAACGCAAGACTTAAAACAGATAACGAATTTTAAAGCGCAAAGATCTGGGCTCAACAGGATGGAAATGAATGTCCTCGACACCTTGAGTCGGTTCAAAGCGAAGTCGGGAAGTATAATAGTAATCGATATCGTGGTCGCGACTATCGAACAAGTTAAACACATTCAGCTCGGCCAGCCACTTTTTCCAGGCATAGCCCAACATTGCATTTACAATGGTACTGTCTTTGGATTTCACCTGGTTATCACTGGTCAGCGGACGAGCCCCTAAATGACGAAGTCGCAAGGATTGACGCCATCCCTGTTCGGGCATGTGACTGATCCCAGCACTCACCACTATTGGCAAAGCGCCCTCGATATATTGACCTTCTCCCGTCACCTTATCGGTAAAGCGCGCTTCTGTATAGGAGGCTTCAAAATCCAGATTGACCGCTTTATATAATCGGTAATAACTCGCGAACTCAACCCCATAACGTTCCGACGGACGACTGGCTTCGGTATTGCCGGCATCACCGACAAACACCAACTCCGAATCCAGTGTTAACCACCAAAGGCTAAAGACGCATTCAAACGTCCCGCTTCGGAAAAACGCACCCCCGTTTCGGCTCCCACACTGCGAACCAACAAATCTACCGAATCCACAGGTTCTCCAGTTTGCGGATCCACTTTAATGGTGACACCGCGCACATCATTGGAATGAAACCCTTGGCCAGCGTTCAAGTAAGCCTCCCAGGAGGAATTAAAGACATAACTCAGCCACCCTTCAAGCTGGCAATACCATCGCCAGCATGGCCGCTATTGGCACTTAAATCACTCTTAACATCGGCCGTAAAGTAGTCATAACGAGCCCCACCCATCACACTCAGCTTTGAGGTCACATCCACATCCGCCATCACATAAAGCCCTATGGAGGCTTCCGACACCTTGTCTTTACGAACGGTATTCCATCGTGTTCGCTCTTGCGTGTTGTACAGACCCACTTCGTCAATATCATCATAACGCACTTGCGCCCCATATTGAGCTTGCCCGGAATAGCGTCCCTCAAAAGGGATAACCCGTTTCAGTTCGCCACCATAAATCCAACGTTTATCGACCTGTTCAAACTGATCCCCTAGCACCGGATTATCCAGATAATAGGTAAAATCCGACCACAAATTCATACTTGACCGAATCGCATACAGCTGGCCCGACCAACCATTATGACCACGCCACTGACCGGATAGACTGTAACGGCTAGATTTTCCCCCCACATCCGTATCCAGTGAACCGTAAGTATCAATCAAACCCTGATCAACAGCCCTTTGGGGAATTTGATCAGCCGAATCCCATCGATTGTCATAAGCCATCAATGTGACTGAATAGTCGCCTTGCGCCGCATGAGCCTGATAACGAGCCAGAAAATTCTTCTTTTGGACATTTTCTTTAACATCGGTCCAAGGGCCATCATAGGTATGCCCTTCCAGCCCCAGAACCAATTGTCCGAGGCAACCTTAAAGTCATCCATCAACACAGCACGCTTATAACCATACTCCCCGATTTCCACCACCGCACGACCGCTATCCAATGCATTCAGTAAATCAATTTGCGCAGCCCCTGCGCTGGAAAAGTCCCCGTTCTGGGGATAATAGACACCTTTCTGATAATCCATACGTTTAATCGCCTCAGGAATAAGAAAGTTCATATCCATATACCCCTGGCCGTGTCCATGGGTGCGCATATTCAGCGGCATACCATCAATCGTAATACTGAAATCCGTGCCATGATCAAGGTTAAACCCGCGTAAAAAATATTGATTGGCCTTGCCACTGCCACTGTGTTGAGTCACCGCCATGCCTGGGACAAATTCCAAAATTTCACCCACACGCAATAAGGGACGATTTTGAATCTCACCATCACCGATCACCCCTTCAGACGTCGAAAGGAATTCGCCGATGTAGGATTGATAATGGCCGTGGACCTCAATGGCCTCCAACTCCACCGGCTTTGACGGTTTCATATCTTGCGCTGAAACAGGAGTGGAAACAGCTAAACACGCAAGCGGCACATAATTCAATCTATTCATAAATATTTGCTCCTTAATTTATTTTCAGAATGGACAAAAACCTTTGTTTGCAGCGAATCATCAACCGCTTTAACCTAAAAAGCCCGGTCCTGGTCTAACGTTCCTGAATGCTCGTTTCGCCTAAACCCTAGGTCATCTAAAACAAAAGTTTTCATTTTAGTTACAAATTGAAAACTTAATTTGCATTTTTAAAATCATAACTGGTTTTTATTTCAACAAAAATTAAAAAAATTATGCCCGCTTGATGGCCTCTTATATAAGAAACTCCTAAAGCTTTAAACCATCTACCCAAGAATCGCTTACCCCGTTACCCCCAGATCGTCCACCTTCAAGAAGCCAAACAGCACCCAACATGACCTGCATCACAACCTCGATTTGGGTTAAACCCTCAAAATAGTTTTTAACGATTAAATCCCAAACCCTTATAATACGGGCTTCTTTACAAGTCGCTCCCGTAGCTCAGCTGGATAGAGCGTTGCCCTCCGGAGGCAAATGTCTGGGGTTCGAATCCCTTCGGGCGCGCCATCTTCCCTTTCTTAACGACATCTGTTTTCAAGACAGTCCCCTCCATCAAGTAATTGATTGTGCGCCATCGATTACGCTTTTAAACTGATGGATTGAGCTATAATGACTTAGACTCTTTATGAAAAGGGGCTGTCTTAGATAACTAGGTCAATTCCTTTTTAACCCGTTGATTCAATTGCTTTAATTGTTCTTTTGGGTCACTGTTGTTAAATCGCCATTCACACTCCTTTAAAAACAAGTGAAATGACTCTTTTGGAATGCCATTAAATTTGCGCATATGCCGCTTGGCTTGGTTCCAAAAATTCTCGATACCATTGATGTGATTTGTTTTATTAGCGAACAATTCACTATGGTTAATTCTGTAATGCTTAAACTCCGATACATCTAGCAGGTTATAACTTCGCCAAGTATCCGTATAAACCTTGCCATTTCGCTTTAAAAGCCCAAATACAGCAATGCTGTTCACTTAAGCATTTTTAGGGTAAAAGTTAAAATCCAGTAACCTTATCGTTACTGGATTTTTTATGCCCCTGACTCAAACCCTTCTCGAAATAGACGAACTTCATCAATACCTTGATGACAATACCTTTTCTCAAAATATCCCTGTCGAATGGATTGAATCGGCGCTCACCTTAAGTTCTCAAGCAACCATCCGCAGACGCCGTTTACCCAGCGATCAAGTTTTATGGTTAGTCTTAGGGATGGCTCTATTTCGCCAAGAACCCATTCATGAAGCCGCCCGTCGTTTAAACATTTGTGCTCAAGGCTTAGCGAATGAATCCCTACTGGCAAAGAGCGGAGTCACCCAGGCTCGAACCCGGTTGGGCGCAGCACCGATTGAATGGCTCTACCGTAAAACCGCAAAACACTGGGGATTAGAACGCTATCCAGAAGACACTTGGGAGGACTTACAAGTCTTTGCCATTGATGGAGCCTTACTACGAACACCTGACAGCCCAGAGCTACGCCAACACTTCGGATCAGGCAACACCTCAACAGATCGACAAACGCCTTACCCGATGATGCGACTGGTCTCGCTTATGAATGTACGCTCTCATGTCATGATGGTCGCTCAAATCAATCCTTATCGTAAAGGCGAGATACCGCAAGCCAGAAAGAAGAATCCGACCTTGCCGCAAACGTGGCAAGTCCGAGCCGTTAGCTACCGCGTTAACGGAGTGGATAAAACCGTTTATACCTCTTTGCCCTATGAACATTACCCGACCCAAAAGGTGGCACAGCTTTATCATGAACGTTGGGAAATAGAACTCGGCTATCGATATATTAAAAGCTCGATGCAACACAATGCACTCACGCTTAGAAGCAAAAAAGTAGAATTGGTTGAGCAAGAAGTATGGGGCTTATTACTGGCCTATAACTTAATACGAAGAGAAGCGAGTCAAGCCGCTATCAGCTTTGGTAAATCGCCGAATCAAATCAGTTTTAAGGCGGTATTCCAATATATTGCAGTGCAATTAATTGTCATGACTGATGCTGTATCTCCGAGTAAAACAGGGGCAAGATTAAGTGAGCTCAGAGGCGGAATTGCCAGTCTTATAATAGAAAACCGACCCAGGCCTTCGAGGTCAAGGTCGGTTAAGATGAGTAAAACCCGCTATCCAGTCAATCGCAATGAGAGCGTTCAAAATTCTGTGTCATCCTAGTTTCCTAAATATCCAAAACCTTGTCTAGTCGACCTTCGAAGTGAATGGCCAACTGAGACAAGGCAAGGTTCCAGTTCTGAAGCCGCATTGTCCATTTTTGGACGCATTGAGTATGCCAAAGAGAAAAGTCTAGGTACGAAACAGTGTTGACACTCCAATGAATTCAATTGACCTGGATCAATCAGTGAATCACCACTAATTTACTAGACACTTCTTTGTCATTAGAAATATGTCTTTGGCTCATTTTTACCCAATCGGATTTCCATTTTTTTATGGTAAATAAGGCTTATCGAAAGCAATTAATGTAAAACGTTAAACGCAAATATTCCGTATAAAATGTTGATTTAAATAAAATTAAATAAGCTTAGATAGGAAAAAAGGAGTGTGTGAAAGGATTTTCAATCGCTCTACCGACTGAGCTATGTGCCGTATTTTGATTCGGCGTATTATAGAGAGGGGGTTCCAGGCTGTCAAATCTTATTTCAAAATTCTTCAAAAATATCTTGGGTGCCCAAATGGTGCCCATCCTGTGCCCAGTTTTTTCGAATACGCAGAAAATGACATAAAGACCATTTTTGCGTATTTATTACTCAATCCTCATTATTCTCACTTTTTTCATAATGAAGAATGTCATTAGGAGTGCAACCAAATAAATCGCAAAGCTGATCTAATAAATCAATATCAATCCTCTTTGATTCATCCTTATATAGTAGATCAATGGCATTACGTTTTATACCTAGCTCTCTGGCGACATCAATCACTTTCATTCGCCTTTCACCCATTAAAACTGACAGTTTAGATTGGATCATAAATAACTCCAAATCAAATAAAGTTTGATAAAAGCATACTTTTTACATAAAAAACATACAAAAACTGTTGCAAATAAACTTTTAAGCACATAAAATCTGTTTTAAACGAACGTTGTTTGTTTTTTGAGCACTAAATTGCTTTTTATTAAACTGGAGATATTAACATGAATTTCACATATTTAACTACTGAAGAATTATCCGAACGCATTAAGTACAACGCAAGAACCATTCGTAATGAATTGAAAGACAGCGTACTTCTCGAAGGACGTCATTACATCCGACCATTTGGACAACGCAAGATTCTATTTATTTGGGAAAACATTGAAGAAGATATGGCCATGGCATCTTCTACTTCAGCTTTCTCTGTACCTATGGCTAGCGGCGGATACTGCATTTCTCATTAATTGAAGGAGTAAAGCATGGGTAGTATTAGAATGCGTAAAGAACAACTATTCTTTGATTTTAGATATCTTGGTATTCGTTGCCGAGAACAAACAACCCTTCCCGACACAAAAGCCAACCGTAAAAAGTTGACGATGATTATGGATCGTATCGAAGCTGAGATTACTTTGGGCACTTTTGTTTATGGCAAGTATTTTCCGAACAGTCCAATGGTGGAGAAGCTGGCTAAGTTGGAGGCTAAACAGGCTGGGAATTATAGGGAAACACCTTTATTCAAGGACTTTTGTGAGGAGTGGTTTTCTGAGATGGAGCCTTCCTGGCGGCAATCGACTGCTTTGGGTTATCGGCAGTATTTGGATAAACGGCTAAAACCGCATTTTGGAGAAATGGAGGTCAGCCAAATCACTAAGGCCGATATTCTTAAGTACCGTTCCAGCGTCGCCAAACAATCGGACGGTAGCTTAAAACCCAAAACCATTAATAAGTTCATCAAGTGCTTGAATATGATCATGAGCGAAGCGGCTGACCGTTTCAATTTTACGCCACCTCATTTGAATATCAAACCCCTTAAAGAAGAGAAGGTTCATATTGAACCTTTCTCTATTGATGAAGTGAACCTGATTCTGCAAAAAGTTCGTCCTGATTGGCGGGACTATTTATTGGTGCGGTTCTTTACGGGGATGCGTACCGGTGAGATAGATGGACTTAAGTGGGAGAATGTGGATTTCACTCGTAGTGAGATATTGGTTAGAGAAACCTATTCTTTAGGTAAGTGGGAATACACCAAGAATGATGGTTCACAGCGAGAGATTGAGATGTCTTCATTGGTGTTTAACTGTCTATGGGAAAGATATCAACAGCGAGACCCTGATATTGAAATGGTATTCCATTCAAGAACCGGAGAGCCGGTCCATACCCCGAACTTTTTAAGACGGGTGTGGAAACCTTTATTATCCCATTTGCATTTGAAATACCGTAAGCCCTACCAGACTCGGCATACCGCAGCAACACTTTGGTTGGCCGCAGGTGAAATCCGAACTGGATTGCCAAACAGATGGGACACAGCACCACCAATATGCTGTTTTCTGTCTATGCACGTTATGTGCCTAACCTGACTCGTAAAGACGGTTCAGCAATGGAGCGTATGTTAGCAGCGAAGGTAGAGGGCTTTCATGGCGAGATAAGCTCTCATCAAGAACCAGGTTCGGCTCAACCAGAGCTCGAATCACCCGAAGCCTCTGAGGCGGCTTTTTGGGATCAATTCATCACTGGACCTACATCTCATTCACGTAATCCTATCGGAGGTAGACAATGAATCGTTTATCAACTGATGTAAAAACAAATGCTGACAACTATTCAGCGATTGAGTTATTAAAAAGACAACACCCTAGTCTCACCACAGCTAGTGAAATGACCGTTTCTAGTACTTCGGGAAATGGAGAACGATCATTTGCTATTCATTCAGATATTGCTATTGAAGACCCCAGAGTGATCAAACGTTTGGTTCATAGCTTAATGGTGTGGTTCAAATTACCTTACAACGATGCCCTGCCTTTTATTCTGGGATATGGATATTGTTTAGATAATGAATCGGCTTTGACTTTATGGATAGAAGATCAGTTAAATGAATTAGATATTAATTCACCAGAGGTGTTTTCATATTTGTCACAACGTTTAGAAAAGCATTTGTCTTATTCAAGTGGGGAGTGGTTGTCATGATGAACTTTTCTGTATTAGATAAACAATCGATTGCCACTCTGGGCAAACAATCATTGGGATACTTGGGCGTGTTGTCCAAAACACCCGATTATCCGTTTAAGGCTTATTGTTATGTTGGACAGGATATGCACAACGGCCAATCCAGACATTTTTTATTGGACGATTCGGTTTATAAGCAATTAGTCGATGAAGTGAAAAACACAGCGCTTGAGGATAATGAATATTTCTATCTTTGGGCACTAAGTGATGACCATGGGCATTTACTGCAACACAAGCTGTTTAAGCTGCCAATGCCCTTGTATGGCTTCAATCCAATCTACCAACACTGTTATAACGTCGAGCATTTATTGTTATTGGTGCAGTTCGGACATTCTATTCAGAACACAGCATTAAGACAGTTCTTTTGGAAGCTGTTCACTAATATTGAGTTGATGAAGAAGTTTGTATCAATTCCAGCCAGTAGAGAACATCACCATAGTTTTCCTGGTGGGCTATTGGCTCATTCCTTGGAATGCATGATGATTGTGTATCGTAACCTGAAATCAATGAATATAGTTAGTCAAAATGAAGTGGAGGTGACGGCAGTATCAGCCTTGCTTCATGACATAGGCAAAACAGAAACAATCAATCAGATAGGACATACTTTAACCGGATTCATGCTAAATCATGAGCAACTGACCTTATCGATCATTGCAGAAGCGCTTGCTGGACTGAATCAGACATGGCATCAAGGGGCTTTAACCTTACAGTATTTACTGACGTGGCAACGCAAAGATAAGTTCAGTCGATATGTGGGGGCAATTTGATTAAGATGGCAGACCAGTTGAGTACCCGTGGATCCCTGCATGAAATGGCGTTTGTGGATAAGCTGAGTATTTTAGTTTTGCGACACTGGAAACATCCAATGCTCAACACAAAATCAACAGGCTTATTTGAAGCCTCCCCCCTATAGTCAATCAACTATATAGTTGATTGACTATACAAACAATATCTACTAAATTAGTGTCTATTCACACTTTCATTGTCTCATCAAAAATCCAAAACACGCCAAAAAACAGAAATAAAATTACACAACTTAATGCCAAACCGAAATATTTCTGTGAGCTATCCATTGCGATTTTTTCAGGTATTGCATTGAATACTTTGGGGCGACAAGTGGTTCCTTCAAAAGGGAGATAACCCGAAAAAAAGGTCAAATTTCGATAATGCAAACGATGTTGATAGCAAACAATTGAGTCAGCAGTGTCCGGGTCAATCTTTACATGATAATTGGTATCGATAACGGCTGAAAACCGCTGTTTTTGTTGGTGTAAATCTTGATAAAAACCAACTGACAAAATAGACGAAATCACAATTATCATGACCGCGTAAAACAACGTGATATATTTGGGTATAGATGTGCCTTCCAATAAACTTTCAATATTTTCTTTCATCATGTTTACCTCATTAAATAGTATTAATCAACTTTGAAACAACCTATATAGGATTGCTCCGACACAAAACAACAACCCGGCATTGGCTATGCGATTAGGAATAAATTTCAGTTCCAATAAATCATTGGTACTAAAAATAAAAGGTAAAACTCAATATTAGGAATGCTCAGCATATAAGCAGCTTTTACGGCTCTGAATAATGCATCATTCATCAGTATTCTGTTTTTCATGTTCACCACAAGTTTTCTCCTTCTTTTTGCTTCGCATCTTGTCCACAACTTTCCAATAAAAATTTCCTGCTATGGCAAATAATGCAAGGCCTAGCATTGTCCAAGATAAAGGGATCATTTTGGTGCCTCACGTTTTTTGATCTGTTTTAAATGAACGCGCCAGCCAACACCTAGGACATAAATCACAAACCCTAAAAAGCCAATAACTGATCCGTAGACTTATCTGTTTTCGCTCGTTGAATGGCATCGAATTTTGTTTGAGAACACTTCAACTCAGGGGCATAAGGCAAATAGCCACCAAATACCCTAGGATTTGGATAAAACAATTTACCCTGACTACAAAGGCTCCTTTTTACTTAGTCTGTTGGCAGGCCGTGCTCTGTCTGTAATTGCTTGAAAAACACTGTCTGTAATTTCTGAACCTTCTCAGCATCTTGGTCATTCAAGGTCATTCCAGTCGCGAAAATAAAAATGCCCGTACCTGCAAATAAATAGGAAAGCCAATTCCCAGTTGGCGGGTTAATCAGGCGTTTAAATAGTGTGTTTTCTTTCATATATTTCCCCATATAAGTTAACGATGACCGCATTAAAAGTGCAGCCACGAGGCTTATTTGATAAGCATCAAAAAACTCTTGATACCTATACAAGGTGGCGAATTGGATTAATCCGAAACTTTTTGAACTGAAATTTTCTATGCACAATAATTTATAAAATTTATCAAATTTAACTTGTTGTTATTATTAACATTATGCTTTTTAAATTTAGCGCCAATTAAAGATTTTTACATTCCTAATTTTCCATTCTCCCTTGTGTTGTTGAAACAACCGAAAAAGGAGAAGGAAATGTACATTTCACAGGCGTTACGAGAGATTCATCAGAGTGCTAATCTCTGGCAAGTCAAACATGCTATCGAGGCATCAACCACACACTCCAAAGATGAAATAAATAGGTGCTTTCAAACGCTACAGGTCACGAATAACTGCGCTTTTCTCATCGATATACTTGAACGCACAGCACAAATGGATGAGGCAAAGAATCTATTGAGTGATTTGCCTATTTCAGAAGATTTTCAAGCGGCTATTGATTTGGTCAAAGTTATCGTGGAAAACCACTATCTCGATGGATTACTGTCTGAGATGCCGATTATAAAATTCGATCATTGGCTAAAGAAAGCGCTCGATATTCACAATCTGAAAAAGGCAGATAGAAGCATAATCGGAAAATGGGTATTCAATGCGCTACATTCTTATTTTGAAAAACACCCTGTTTATACGCTTCTTGCATACCCTTATATTTACTCTGACGTCAAAGAGGATTTTTCTCTAAGCCTTAAACAAAGGCTTATTATTAATGCTGTTGTTATTAGCCTTTATCTTTCCTACTTTAAAGATCAAGGGGAAACCCCGGAACAGTTCAAAGCGAGGACTGTTGAAATTCGTCGCATTGCTCTTGAAAGCAAATATGTGTCGTTAAATTTTTCTAATGTCACGAGTTTAAGTGACTTAAAAACCGTTTTAAAAACTTTGCCCTATACCCAACCAGACAAGGATGCATATCGAGCGATTGGTAATTACATCGAGCGTTTTTATTAAAAACGCCGTTTACCGAAAGAGGCAAAAGTACTGGGAAATCGACACCTAGGAGTCAAAATCCTTTCTTAGGTCATGGCTGGGGGTATGTTGATGAAATGTTTAGAACCCTGCAATTAACGGATAGTTTGGATGAGGATAATATTTCGATATTATCCTTTGATCCAAACCTTTCCCGAACATGGGACAACGAGCCTGTCAAAGCAAGCGACTTTGCTCAACAACTGGTACTGGTTGAACGACACTTCCCGAATTTTGAATCCGTCTTTATCGGCAGAAGAGGGTCTGAAAACTATATCCGACTCTATAACCAATTTCTTTACGATAATTGCGATGAATCAGAAATCAAACAATTGATAACTTTTCTAAAGAATACCCCAAGAAGTATGCGGTACGAGGAGTTCCGCGCCTGCATTTACATCGTTTTATGTTTAATGACGGGCTTTCCGTTAGATGGTAATGCCAGCATCCATATTCACGAATGCGAATACCAAAAAGAAAAGATACGCATCGGTAATATGAATATCTTCATTCAAAAAATGAACTGGGAATATTTAACTACACGGTGACATTAAGTATCCCCGTACTATCGCCAGGACAATCCAATGCCTATGCCAAAGCCCATATCTCTATGAGACTGTTGATATCAACCATCTTAAGGTCATCCTGCATAGTGATGTATCCGACCTGATTATTCGCTTTACAATCAATTTAAGGACAAAGCTAAAACAATCAAGTTTGAAGGTTA
>LZQR01000359.1_pt1 | contig 11326 bp, 10 predicted proteins | sample 768601 | NCBI WGS metagenome assembly LZQR01 (sample SAMN05207299, study PRJNA324521) | oil field metagenome | isolation source: sample BH-FW-24 from oil reservoir | place: India: Bombay High | collected 2015-12-04
CATCGGCAACTTGGCCGTGGCCACTTACCTCATCAAACACCATTATCTGACCAACCTCGACATTTTCGCCAAGGCCGACGATTTCCAGACCGAAACCGCATGAATGGCTGAAAACACACTATCCGGGGTTTCAATTTCGGCCCCAGCACTCGAATCTGGAAGCGCTGGAAGCGGTTTCCTTCGGGCAGGCCGACGTTTACATCGGCAACTTGGCCGTGGCCACTTACCTCATCAAACACCATTATCTGACCAACCTCGACATTTTCGCCAAGGCCGACGATTTCCAGACCGAAACCGCCATTGCCATCGATAAAGACCAACCCCTTCTCTTCAGCATCATCCAAAAGGCGCTCAACGACATCCAACCCAGTGAAAAAACGCCGTGCTTAATCGCTGGTTCATGGCCTCCCGCTCCGACCAACTCCATCTGACCGACGCGGAAGTCGCCTGGATTCAGGCCCACCCCGTCGTCAAAGTGGCCGGTGAACCGGATTGGGCTCCGTTCGATTTCGTCAACCTCAACGGCGACTATCAAGGCATCGCCAACGACTATCTGGCGCTCATTTCCCAGAAGACCGGCCTGCAATTCGACATTGAAACCGGCATTTGGCAAAGCAACCTCGACCAAATCCGACGCGGCGAAGTCGATTTGCTCCCCGCCGCATTCGTCAACGACCGCCGTCGCCAATATGCGCTGTTCAGCGCGCCCTATTTCAAAACCCTGACCTATTTCTTTGTCCGTCAGGACGTCGACGTCAAACGGCTCGAAGATCTGAATGACCTGACCTTAGCCATCCCGAAAGGCTATGCGCAAGTCGATTATCTGAAAAAGCACTATCCGCACATCCAATTACTGGAAACCGATACGTTGAGCCAGGCGATTGAGGCCGTCATCGAAGACAAAGCCCAACTGCTGTACGACAATTATTCCGTTTTGTCCTACACCCTGTCGCAATTCGGCATCCGCAACATCAAGCCGTTTCGTTCCTCCCGGCAGGCAACGCAATCATTGCACTTTATGATTCGTCAGGACGCCCCGGAACTGCAATCCATCATCAACAAAGCGCTGGCCGCCTTCACCCCCGCCGAAAAACAACAAATCGACGACAAATGGCTCAATGTGCTCCCGACACCGCAATCGGTGCCCATCACACCCGATCAGCAAGCCTGGCTAAACGCCCACCCGATTGTCTCCTTCGGCGGTTCACCGGATTGGCGGCCGTTTGAAGCCTTCACGGCCAAAGGCCGCTATGTCGCATCGTCGCCGATTTTCTCCGCGCGCTGGAGCAAAAAATGCCGATTGAATTCCAGCCCCACCCGACCCGAACCTGGCAGGAAACCCTCAACCTGGCGCGAAAAGGAACGCTGGATGTCATCTCCGGCGACATTGACGACCCGGTATTGGCCGAACACTATCACCCCATTACCCCGTATCTGAAAAGCCCGATTGTCATCGTCATGAAAGACCGCAACGAATTCGTCAACGGTTTGCCGGAACTGCGCGACCGTAAATCGCTTTCGTGAAAGGCTTCGGTTACAGCCACGCCATCACCCGCGCCTATCCCACCTACCATTTCCAACCCGTCGATTCGGCACAGGATGCCTTGGAAGGGGTTGCCATCGGCCGTTACGACGCGGCGCTGATGTCGCTACCGAAAGCGAGTTATCTCATCAAACAGAACAACCTCCACACGCTCAGCATCGTCGGGAAAACCGACCTCTTCATGCAGATGACCTTATTCGTCTCGAAAGACAAACCGGAACTGCACCAACTGCTCAGCCTGGCGATGGACAGCCTCACCCAGGAACAGAAACAGGCCATTCTCGACCGCTGGACGAAGATCGAATTCGCCCCGCAATTCGATTACATCCTGCTCATTCAAATCGTCGGCATCTTCCTGGCCGTTGTCCTGATGTTCCTTTACTGGAACCGCAAACTCGCACGTGAAATCGAACACCGCAAAGCCGCCGAAGCCCAACTCAGACACAACGAACTTCTATTGCAGGAAGCCAAGGAACAGGCGGAAGCCGCCAACCGTGCCAAATCGGAATTCTTGGCCAATATGAGTCATGAAATCCGCACCCCGATGAACGCCATCATCGGCTTTACCGAGCTGCTGAACGAACAGGTCTCGGAACCCCGTTTGAAAAATTTCATCCGCACCATTCAATCCGCCGGCAACACTCTGCTTATGCTCATCAACGACATCCTCGACCTGTCGAAAATCGAAGCCGGCAAAATGACGCTGCAAAAACAAGCCACCAATCCGCATGACCTCTTCAAGGATATCGGCCAGATATTCACCATAAACATGCAGAAAAAAGGCCTGGACTTCCTGGTGGACATTGACCCGAGTTTGCCCGATGCCCTGCTGTTGGATGCGGTTCGCTTACGTCAGATTCTGTTTAATCTGCTCGGCAATGCGGTCAAATTCACCGACACCGGCCACATCAAATTGTCGGTGAAATCCATGAACGTTCTGGAACATCTCAGCAAACTCGATATCCTCATCGAAGTGTCCGACACCGGCATCGGGATTCCACCAGAACAACAAACTCGCATCTTCAACGTCTTCGAACAGCAAGACGGCCAAAGCACCCATAAATTCGGCGGCACCGGTTTGGGGCTTTCCATCACTCAGCGACTGGTGGACATGATGGGCGGGCACATCAATCTCGAGAGCGAACCGGGCAAGGGCAGCACCTTCGGCATTCTCCTACCGAGTGTCGACATCGCCTCCATCCGCCATCATTCCGACGACCATCACGAACACGACACCCGGCATGGCCGAATCCGCTTCCAACCGGCTTCGGTGCTGGTGGTGGATGACATTGAAGACAACCGCGAACTGATCAAACACAACTTCGACGACACCGACATCCAAACAACCGAAGCCGAAAACGGTCAAGTGGCACTGGAACGCTGTCAGGCGCAAAACTTCGACCTGATTTTGATGGACATCCGCATGCCCGTCATGGATGGCTACGAGGCCGCCCAGACCATCAAAAACAATATCCGGCGTTACCGATTGTCGCCTTAACGGCCTCGGTCATGGAAGACACAGAAGAAAAAGCCAAACGCACCCATTTCGACGATTATCTGCGCAAACCGGTTTTGAAATCCGACCTGTTCCGAACCCTAAGCCATTTTCTGCCACACGATTACGAACCGCTTGAGTCCGATGACACAACCTCCCTGCGCCCGATTGTCAACGACATCATCCGGCAAGACCCGACCTCATTCCTGCAGGCATTGGAAAGTCTGCAACCCAAATACCAAAAAGCCCTCAAAACCAACAGCATCGCCGACATCAAACAATTTGCCGACCAATGTGCCGAACTGGGGCATCAATATCAATGCGTGCAATTCGACGAAATGGCGACCTTCTTGTTGGAAGCCCTCGACAGCTTCGACATCCCGAGCATCCAAGCCGGTTTGCAACGGTTTCCGAGTATCGAAACCGCACTTCGAAAAGCACTGAACGACACATCCGGCTAACCGGTCTCGACGCTATTTACCCCAAAACGACCAGGCCTGGCCGTTTTCCACCTTTTAATGCACTCTTCTCAAATCCAGTTGGAATCAGGGCTAACGCGTCCATACATGCGATGCAGTCTATAGGTCGCATTTAATTTCCCAATTTTTCTTTCCCGCCCATCTCTCCTAACATTATCGCCATGTAATCTGCCTCAACTGTATTTGTGAAAGGAGTGTCTTATGGACGGTCATTGGATCGGAAATTGGCTATTAATACTCGTCCCGCTTGGATTTTTTCTGGGCGCACTGCTCAATGAAAAACGCGCTCGCTGGAACACGGCCGCCGCCATCAGCTTGACCGCGCTTGCCCTGGTCATCGTATTGGGCTTGCTGGAGCGTTTCAATGTGGCGCCGGTCGTCACCACCGACAGCTGGATCACGCATTCACCGGTCGCCTACGTCATGCTCGGCCTCATCAGCTTTATCGCCTTCATCAATATCCGCTATTCCAGCGCCTACATGGCCGGGAATAAGGACGAGGAAAAACGCTACCTGCGCTGGCTGATGATCACATTGGGCAGTGTCGCAATGGTGGTCATCAGTAACCACATGCTGTTGATGATGACCGCCTGGATCGCCATCAGCCTGAGCTTGCACCAATTGTTGATTTTCTACCCGGAACGCCAACGGGCCGTGCTGGCCGCCCACAAAAAATACATTTTTGCCCGAGTGGCGGAACTGTGTCTGTTGAGCGCCATCCTGATTTTGCATTACGAGCACAACACCTGGTTCATCACCGACATCCATCGTACCATCGACTTGAACGGCATCACCCATCTCGATCAGGTCGCCGCCCTGATGGTCGCGTTGGCCGCACTGGTGAAGTGTGCCCAGTTGCCGCTGCACGGCTGGTTGATCCAAGTGGTCGAAGCCCCCACGCCGGTTTCCGCGCTGTTGCACGCCGGCATCATCAACCTGGGTGGATTCCTATTGATTATCTTCGCGCCTTTGATCGTGGTTTCCGACATCGCTCAATGGGTTCTGCTCATTATCGGCGGCATCACCACCGTGCTGGCCGCATTGGTCATGATGACCCGCGCCTCGGTCAAGGTGCGTCTCGCTTGGTCCACCATGTCGCAAATGGGCTTAATGCTGGTCGAATGCGCCCTGGGGTTATTCGAGCTGGCCCTACTGCACTTGGTCGCCCACTCCTGCTACAAGGCCTATGCGTTCCTGAATTCGGGTTCCGAAGTCGAATCCAGTCTCAAACGCCGCCTGTCACAAGCGGTACCGCCCAGCCGAACCGAATGGATTCTGGCCGGACTGGCCTCACTGACACTGGTCGCCGCCTTGGTCGCCGTACTGGATTTGGACGGCCCTTACAGCCCATGGCTATTGTTCGCCATTGCCCTGACGCTGCTCATGGCGGAACGCCGAGGACGACTCAACACCTCCTCGGTCATCAGCATGATGACGCTGGGTGCGATTTTGATTGTGGCTTACAGCCTGCAAAAAGCCGGGGCCCACCTAGTCATTCCATCGATGACCACCAGCGTCGGTTGGGTCGGGGATGCCTGGATCGGCTTTTGATGATCCTGTTCATGGCCGGTTACATCCTGCTGCGTTACCACACCGACCACCCGCTTGTCACCAAAGCGCGCCGCGCCTTTTATGCCGGGTTTTATCTGGACGAATGGGTGACGCGTCTTAATCTGCGGATCTATCCGACCCGTTTACCGGTTCGATTGAAACCCAAAAAACTTCAGATTCCAAAGAGGAGTTTTCCAATGATGGCTGATAACATGACCAACCAAGCCACGGCGTTGAGGCCGAGTCTTCCAGACAATCAACGACGTTCCCTGCAAGCCGCTTGCAGCCGCATTGCACCGACCTGGCCGCTTGACGAACTGATTGCCGTCAACCCTTGGTGGGAAATGCGTGACGAACACGTCAGTCAGGTTTCCGCCCGCCTCAGCGCCCTGACGCAGGCCAACTGCGTCATGCCGAAAGCCTATTTCCAGGAAATCTGGATGGAAACGCTGCAACCGCAACATTTGGAAGCGGCCATCGCCGAGTTCGGCAAAGATTACAGCGTCGAAACCATGGAGCGCTACCTGCTCAACGAGGACGACCAAACCCACTGGCACAACATCAGTGACTTCGTCGACAGCGGCCCCAACCGCAAGTACAAAATGGCCTGGCGGGATGAGATTACCCACCAGATCAGCCAGTTCTGCGCGGACTTTTTTCGCCCCCAAAATGTCGAGTCCGCCCCTTACGCCAACACCTATCAAGGGCTTTACCTTGAGTGGTTGAGAACCACCCGGCAAGACAAAGGGATTGAAATTCTCATGGCCGAAGACGGCCTGACCGAACTGTTCAATGACTTGCCGGAAAGTGCCGAAGCCCTGCTGGCCGAAGCCCTGATTGGATTACGAGTACCGGAAGGTGAAACCGCCGAATACAGTCACGCCTTATTGTTGGACATCAACGGCTGGGCCTCCTGGGTGGCGTACCTGCGCTGGCAGGATCGTTTAAGCGGGCATGACAATGACCTGATGATGGATTTGCTCGCCATCCGCATGGCTTGGGAATGGGTTCTTTGGCGTCATCAAAAACAAACCGACAAAGTCGTCTTCAACGAATTGAAAGTCATGTGGCGTCACCAGATGACCATCGTGCACGACTTGATCCAAAATCATCAAAATTCGCAGGAGAAATCCTGGATTTGGCAACGGGCCGCGGAAATCGCCTATCAATCGACGTTGCATCAACAACTGAAATACTCGCCCCATGCCGAACAGACCGACGCCGGTAAAACGCCGACGTTACAAGCTGCTTTCTGCATCGACGTGCGCTCGGAAATCATTCGACGTGCGCTGGAAGCGCAGGACCCGAACATCGAAACCCTTGCTTCGCCGGTTTCTTCGGTTTACCGATAGAATACCGCCCGGCCGGAACCGATATAATCCGGCCACAGCTGCCAGGCCTGTTGAAATCCAACATTCAGGTAGAACCCATTCTGCCGCAACAAAAAACCGCGTCGATTCGGGAAAAGCTCAACAAAAAGGCCCGTTGGATTGAATGGAGCAATGCCCCACCGTCCGCCTTTACCATGGTGGAGGCGACCGGATTGATATATGCCTTTAAGCTATTGCGAAACAGTCTTTTCCCGGAAGATGACAGCCACCCGGTCAACCACCTTCCGGTGAGCGACGCCTCGAACTGACACAGGACCAAGACCCGCTCAGCCTGTCGCAAAAAGTCGATTTGGCTTACGGTATCCTCAACGCCATGGGGCTGACCGGCCCGTTGGCGGAGACGGTGCTGTTGGTCGGGCACGGCAGCAGCAGTTGCAACAACCCGCACGCTTCCGGGCTGGACTGCGGGGCTTGCGGCGGCCAAACCGGTGAAATCAACGTCCGGGTTCTGGCCTATTTACTGAATGACCCAACCGTTCGCGATGGCTTGCGGGCAAAAGGCCTCATCATTCCAACGGCCACCCGTTTCGTCGCCGCCATGCACAACACCACCACGGACGAGTTCACTTGTTTCGGGGAAGACATCGCCCGCAATGAACAGGTCTCCAACTGGTTGGCCCGTGCCGGCGAAATGGCCCGTCAGGAACGTTCAATCCGTCTTGGTCTGGACCACCTGAAAGAACCGGTCTTGCACAAATCCATCAAACACCGCGCCAAGGATTGGTCACAGGTACGGCCTGAATGGGGCCTGTCGAACAACGCCGCCTTCATCGTGGCACCGCGTTGGCGGACTCGTGGCATCAACCTGCAAGGTCGTGCTTTTCTGCACGATTACGAGGCGTCGCAAGACCCGGACGCCAGCTTGCTGACCCAAATCATGACCGCCCCGATGGTGGTCACCAACTGGATCAACCTGCAATACTACGCGTCGGTCTGCGACAACCACACCTATGGCAGTGGTAACAAAGTCCTGCACAATGTGGTGGACGGCTGCATCGGGGTGTTTGAAGGCAACGGCGGGGATTTACGCATTGGCTTGCCGATGCAATCCCTGCACGACGGCAACAAATGGATGCACGAACCGCTTCGCCTCAGTGTCTATATCGATGCGCCGCGTAATGCCATCGCCAAAGTGGTAGCGGAAAACGAAGTGGTTCGTCAGCTCATCGACAACGAATGGCTGTTCTGCTTTCACTGGAGCCAGCAAGGTGACATTGACCGCTACCTCAACGGCCAGTGGTTGACGCAATCCTAAGTCGTTTTCGACCGATTCCAACCCCTCAGCTTGCTTGCGCACGCACGGTTACAGTCACGGTTACAACAAGATACCGCTGTTCGGTTTCCGGCTGGGGCGTGCCAGAATTGGCAGGTACAATACCGTCAGCCATAAAAAGGCCAGGCTCCAACCCAACTGGCTGGCCTGAACCCACCAGACAGTGTACTCCGGCAACAGGAGCGGAAACGCCACCCGCAATACGGCGGAGGCCGCTAAAAGGGCGAACACCCAAACCAAACTTTTCGGCGGTTCAAACACATTCCGGTTGGTATGCCCCAATGAAATGCGCGCCATAATGGACGAACACAGCAAGCCAATGCCTCCGGCCGCCAGCGCATGCAAGGCAATCGATTCACTGACCCAACCCAGACCGACCAAGCCGTAGAGCGCCATGCCGGTCACCATAAACGCATAGGAAACGTGCAAGGGCCACAGCAGCAACACCGACCAGATGCGTGGATGGTACCAGGCCTTCAGTCGGATAAAATGCACGCCGGCCAACGGAAGCGCAATCAAACTGGTCGCCCAATGCTGCGGGAAAAACACCGCCGCAACCATCAACGCCAAAAAACCGACCAGCGCCAAGGCATCCAACCGTTTCGACTGCACGCTTTCCGGCAACCCCAACGCCTTTTCGGTGAAAAACGGAATCAGACGCCGCATCATCGTCAAGTTAATCGCCAGCACCAGAAAGAGCCCGAAAATCACCCCAGGTGCACACCGTTATCGAGCCAGTTAAACGCCCCGGCGTAAAACACCCCATTGGCCGCCAACAACAAGGCAAACTTCGACGCCAACCCATTTGCGGCCACAATTTTTGGCGCAACACCGGGCCGATGAACAGCCACAGCAGCCCGAGGTTAAACAGCAAATCGGACGTCGCCACCCAAATCAACGGCCAATCCAGCAAAAAACCGATTCGCGCCAAGGCCCAACAGGCAAACACCCAAGCCAGACGCCAACCCGAAGCCGAATTCTCCTTCGACCAGTTCATCACCGCCGTCAGCAAGAACCCTGTCACCGTCGCCAACGCATAACCGAACACCATTTCATGCGCATGCCAATACATCGACGGAATACCGGAGAAGGTCGTCATCGCAGCCGGATATTGCCAAAACCAGATCAACATCGCCACGCCGGTGAACAGACTGCCACCCAGAAAAAACGCGCGGAAAGCGCGATCGAAAAAGAATAACTGACTCGGAAGTCGTACCATTGCCTTCTCCTTTGAATTCGAATGGTATGAAGAAATCGACCAGGCCTGGTCAAAATCGTAGTCTATGAATGCCCACTTTCCAACAAGGTACAGAGTAAGGTTTGATGATTTTGATAACTCTCATCAAGGCTACGCCTAGCGACCAGCTTGAATCCATGGTCGCCCATCCACACTTTTTTGTCGCAACATCATATCACAACACCAAAATCACGCTGACCAGCGCACGCCCCCGTCACTTGAAAAGTGAGCTCCCTTCCTAAAAATGCAATAATAATCCTTGTTAACGACTCATGAGTCGGTATATGATAACGGCATGATGCTTATATGTAACACTCGCCTCAAACCAGTGAGTTAGAAAAGACGGAACCGGCATGTTTTCACCCCCTAAACAGAATTCAATCACAAAGCACCTGTTACGCTTTTCGCCATTAGGGGTTGGTCTTCTACTGCTGTCACTGGCGGGCTGTTCCATGGCGCCCGAGTATCAACGCCCGGAAGCACCCATTCCATCCAAATTTCCGGCCCCTGAACAAGCGGCGAAGACTCTGGATGCCACCATGCCGGAAGATAAAGCCACACCGGACTGGCAAACCTACTTCAGCGACCCGGCACTGCAAAAATCCTCAATGACGCGCTGGCCAACAACCGCGATTTGAGAATCGCGGCCGCCCGAGTCCGAGCTTCACGCGCCATTTACGGCATTCAGCGCTCCGATCTTTTCCCCGACATCAATGTCGGCGCACAAGGCAGCCGAACCCATACGCCCGCCGACCTTAGCTATACCGGCAGGGAAGTCACCTCGTCGAGTTATCAACTCAGCGCCAATTTAAGTATCTGGGAACTCGATTTCTGGGGCCGAATCCGCAGTTTGGAAGAAGCCGCATTACAAGATTACCTGTCGCAGGAAAGTTCGCAACAAGCGTTTAAAATCGCCTTAATTGCTCAGGTGACCAATGGCTACCTGAATTATCGGGAGTTGGATCAACGCCTGGTTCTGGCCCAAAAAACCCTGAGTTCCCGCGAAGAATCCTACCGTATTTTCAAGCGACGCTTTGAAATGGGTGTCATCTCCGAACTGGACCTGACACAGGTCGAAACTCTAGTCAAACAAGCTCAAACTCTGACCATCGAATTGGAGCAACTTAAAGAAAACCAACTCTACGACTTGTCCTATCTGGTCGGCAGTCCGGTGCAACTGAAGCATGTCGACAGCTATTTCGGCGAAGAGGCGGTATTTCAACCGATTTCACCAGGCCTGCCTTCCGAGCTGCTGAACAACCGGCCGGACATTCTCGCCGCCGAACATTCACTGCGTTCCGCCACTGCCAATATCGGCGCGGCCAGAGCAGCCTTCTTCCCGAGCATTACCCTGACCGGTTATGCCGGCACCGCCAGTGCGGAACTGGACGGCCTTTTCGCCTCCGGCAGCGGGGCCTGGAGTTTTGCTCCCAGTATCAACCTACCGATTTTTAACGGCGGGCGAAACCAATCGAATCTGGATTTATCCAAAGCACGCCAAAACGAGGCCGTGTCCAACTACGAGAAAACCGTTCAAAACGCTTTCAAGGAAGTCTCGGTTTCATTGTCGAATCAGAAATGGTTAAAGAAACAATTGAAGGTGTTGGAAGATACCTTATCTATACAACAGCGCCGAGCCCATCTGGCCGAACTTCGCTACAAAAGCGGCGCGACGCCTTTTTTGGAAGTTCTGGATGCCGAACGCGCCCGACTCAGTGCCGAACAGACGCTCGTCACCGCCCGGCGCGCTTTATCCAGCAGTCAGGTTGAACTTTACACCGCCATTGGCGGCGGCCTGACCCAGAAACAAAATCCCCTGCCCCCAAAAACCGGAGAATAATCAGCATGAATGCCCAACGCCTCAAACGCGCCATCGTCCTTGTCTTACTGGCTGCCATTGTTGGTTTCGGGGGCTGGCATTTTTGGAAGCAATGGAATGAAAACAATAAAAACGGCTATTTAATCAGTGGCAATGGCCGCATTGAAGCCGTTGAAATCGACATCGCCACCAAACTGCCCGGCCGTATTGAAAAAGTGCTGGTCGATGAAGGCGACTTCGTCCAGAAAGGCCAACTGCTGGCCATTATGCAAACCGATACCTTAAACGCCCAACTGGCGGAAGCCGAAGCCCAATACAAACAAGCCCAAAATGCCGTCAAAAGCGCCGAAGCCCAAGTGGCTGTACGCAAAAGCGACGTGGCCGCCGCCAATGCCGGCGTGGTGCAACGTGAAGCCGAATTAGATGCCGCCAAACGGCGCCTGGCCCGCTCCGAGGTACTGTCTAAAGAAAACGCCTCCTCCATACAGGAACTGGATGACAATCGTGCGCAGGTTCGCAGCGCCAAAGCCGCCGGTCC
>LZQR01000360.1_pt1 | contig 11324 bp, 18 predicted proteins | sample 768601 | NCBI WGS metagenome assembly LZQR01 (sample SAMN05207299, study PRJNA324521) | oil field metagenome | isolation source: sample BH-FW-24 from oil reservoir | place: India: Bombay High | collected 2015-12-04
CACCGTTCGGCCGGCCTGCGCCGCTTGCATCACGGCCGGTAAAATCCCGGGAACGGGGCGCAAAGCCCCATTCAATCCCACCTCACCAAACCATTCGATGCGGCTCCAGATCCCGCACCGGGAATCAATTGGCCCGTCGCCACTAGAATACCCAAAGCAATCGGTAAATCGTAACGTCCCCCTTGCTTAGGAATATCGGCCGGCGCCAGGTTGATGGTCATCCGCTTGGGTGGCAACTGAAAGCCGGCGCTCATCACGGCGCTGCGCACACGGTCTTTACTTTCCTTAACCGAGGCTTCCGGCAAACCGACAATCGATAAACTCGGCAAGCCATTCGTGGCATGCACCTCGATTTGCACTTCCGGCGCCTGCACACCGGACAAACCGCGGGATAACAATGTGGCGTATTGGCCCGTCACCGACATTCGCTTAGGAATCCACCGATTGTTTTGCTTCCAGTTCGGCCACTTGCTTTTCCAACGCCTCTAATTTGGCGCGGGTTTTCGCCAAGACGCCGGCTTGAATCTCAAACTCCTGACGCGAGACCAAATCCATTTTCTCAAACGCACTCGCCAGCGTTTGCTTCAAGTTCTGCTTGGCATTTTCGGGCAATTCGCCCAGGCCTGGCGGTAAAATGCCACTGATACTGTCCACCAGCGACTCAATTTGTTTCGGGTTAATCATGCTTTTCTCCTCGGCGTTTTGACCGCAAATATGTAAAAATTACTATACTCCATCCGTCCCTTTTTTTCTATGAACCCGGCGGGAATTCTGGTGTAAAATGACCCTTCAGGCATAAGCAAACGCTTTTCAAACCACAAAGTTGATTGGTAGGAATTTCAGGATGTTGCTAGACATTAAAGACGCCCCCGAAAAAGCTCAACGCATTTTCGTTCAGCTCATTGATATCTTCGAAGAACAAGGCATCAATCCGACCCCGCTCAACTACTTCATCTGGTATCAGTACTACAAAGGGGACCATCCTAAATTCCGTCAGGAAATGGACAATGCCTTACAGGATCCTTTCGGTTACAACGACCGTTTAGGCCGTCGCCTTTACGACGAATACTTTGCCGACGATGACAGCGGCAACGATTTCGACCGAGCTTTCAAGCGCCTGATCAATCTCGTCGTCAAGCGCATGAATGCCTGGAGCGATAAACTCGAGCAGCATACGCAAGAACTCGACCATTACACCAACACCCTGTCCACACAGGATATGGACGCCGAGACACTGAAAGAACTGACCCACTCGGTTCTCAATACCGCGTCATCGATGAAAAATCCAGCGAGGAATTTCATCGCGAAATGATGGACAGCAACGATGAAATCCTGCGCCTGCGCCAAGAACTCATCGAAGCCAGAGCCGAAACCCTCACCGACGAACTGACCGAAATCGGCAACCGAAAAGCGTTCAATAACGCAATCCGCGACCTGGTCGACGAGATGCAGGACTCGCCCGAACAGCTGGTGTTGATTCTCACCGACATCGACCACTTCAAACGCTTCAACGACAGCTTCGGTCACTTGGTGGGCGACAGTGTCCTGCGTTACTACGCCAATCTGATGAAAAAACCAAGGGCGACACCGAAACCCTGTGCCGTTACGGCGGTGAAGAATTCGCCATCCTACTGTCCCACACAGACATCGAACAGGCCGAACAACGTGCGGAGACGATTCGTCACGACATTGAAAACGCCAAACTGAAACGCAAAGATTCGGAAAAAAACCTCGGGCAAATCACCGCCTCATTCGGCGTCGCGGCTTATCGCGGAGAAGCACAGGAAACGATTGAAGAATGGATCAAACGCGCCGATGACGCTCTCTACAAAGCCAAAACGCTAGGCCGTAACCAAGTGGTCACCGAACGGGATTTGGAAGACACTCCACAAGACTGACACGAAAAGCATCTTGCTGAAAACCACCGGAATTACAATTACCCGGCGGTATCGTTTTTTGGACGGGATTTAATCAACAAGGTATCGACACCGAGCGAACGCAGTTCATTGCGTTTTTTGTTCATTTCCAAGCGGTCGTCATAAGGCCCGACTCGAAGACGGTAATACACCCGCCCCTTCCAAGTGACGGTGGAAATCGTCAATTCCTGACCGTGCGACTTCAAACGCGCTTGCTCCTTCTCCGCCACATCTCGCGACCCGAAGGTGCCGGCCTGAATAAAATAAGGCGCATTCAACTTCACGGAAATCGGCTCGACGTCCACAACCACTTCGGTTTTCGCCAAGCCATCGTAAAAGGTATATTGCAGCGGTTTTTCCGCCTCGGTTTGCGCTTTCGCCATCGGCAGGCTTTCTACCACCAGCGGTTTTTCGGCTCGTCCTCGGTGGTGTTATCGACTACGTCCACGGCGGTATTTGCCGCATCTTCAACCAATACTGTCTCCGTCACGGATTCCGCCGTTTCAGCCGCCAGAGGCGTGGATTTCACGCCATGGTGCGCGAAATGTTGCACCACGAAAAATCCGCCAAACAGCGCCAAGGACAGCAACAAGGCCAGGCCCCACACCCATCGCGACGAACTTTGCGGCGCTTCCGTTTCCGGTTCGGCCATCTGGGATTTCCGTTGATACGTCTGACGCGGCTGACTGTGACCATGACGATAATCCCGGGTGTATTGCCTCATAACCGTTTATCCTGTCGTCGTTCGCAAAAATGCAGGCATGCTACTTACATTTTTTCCGGCGCGGAGACCCCCAACAGGGCCAAACCGTTCCGCAATACCTGGCGCACCGCCAGAATCAACGTCAAACGCGCGTTTCGAACGTCGGCTTCTTCGACGATAAACGGCGTGGCGTTATAGTAAGAATGCAATCCGTGCGCCAAATCCTTCAAATAATAGGCGATTTGATGCGGTTCATAGACCTGAGCCGCCCGGCCGATGATTTCCGGATACTTGGCCAATTGCGTCGCCAAGTCGGCTTCCGCTTCCGAGGTCAATTGCGATAAATTGGCCAGGCCTGCGGATTGGTCATAAGTGTAACCGCGCTCCTCGGAGGAGGCCATGACCTGACAAATCCGAGCGTGGGCGTACTGAATGTAATACACCGGGTTCTCATTGGACTGCGATTTTGCCAAGTCCAAATCGAAATCCATGTGCTGTTCCGACTTACGCTGCACATAGAAGAAACGCGCCGCATCCGAGCCGACTTCGTCACGCAATTCGCGTAAGGTCACAAACTGACCAGAACGGGTCGACATCGCCAACTTCTCGCCGCCGCGATACAGAATCGCGAATTGTACCAACAAGACTTCCAGCGCTTCCGGATTGGTGTCCAGCGCCTGCATGGCCGCTTTGACCCGTGGCACATAACCGTGGTGATCCGCGCCCCAAATATCGATCAACACATCAAAGCCGCGTTCCAGCTTATTGAAGTGATAAGCGATGTCGGACGCAAAATAAGTTTTCAGCCCGTTTTCACGCACCACCACACGGTCTTTTTCGTCACCGTAATCGGTGGAACGGAACCACAAGGCGCCGTTCTGTTCGTAAATCTTACCGGCTTGTTGCAATTTTTCGATGGCGGCGTCAATCACGCCGGAATCCATCAAAGAGCGCTCCGAGAACCAGTTATCGAACTCGACGCCGAACTCCGACAAGTCGTCGCGAATGTCGCCAAGGATACGATTCAACGCCACTTCGAACACCGCGCGATAATCGTCTTCCCCTAACAGAATTTTCGCGTTTTGGATCAAGCCGTCAATGTGCTTTTCTTTGTCACCATCTTCCACCGCGCCTTCATCGGCCGGCACACCGGCAAAGGCCTCCTCGGCCGCACGGCGATAACGGTCACCGTCGCGTCTTTCACCGTCTGGGCGATTTCATTGATGTAATCACCCTGATAACCATTACTCGGGAAGGTCAACTCTTCACCGCAGGCTTGCAAATACCGCAGCCAGGTGGACGCCGCCAGGATATCCATTTGACGTCCGGCGTCGTTGACGTAATATTCTTTGGAGACATTGAACCCGGCCACCGACAGCAAATTCGCCACGCAAGCCCCGTAAGCCGCGCCACGACCATGACCGACGTGCAACGGCCCGGTCGGGTTGGCGGACACATATTCCACCAGCACCGAGCGGCCTTGACCGACGTTGCATTGCCCATAAGCGTCCGCGTCTTTCAACACGGTTTCGACCACATCGAACTTGGCGGCGTCCTGCACGAAGAAATTGATGAAGCCGGGTCCGGCGATTTCGACTTTTTCGACGAAATCGGATGCCGGTAGACGGTCGATAATCATCTGCGCCACGTCTCGCGGCGGCTTGCCGACCAGTTTGGTGAGCATCATCGCCAGGTTGGTCGCAAAATCGCCGTGCGATTTGTCTCGGGTGTTTTCGACCGTCAAGCGAGGCTGGGCATCGGCTTCCAGCACACCGTCCTGTTTCAACTGCTCAATCACCTTCGACAAAATTTCTGCAACCTGTTGCTTCATGCTCTTTTATTCTCTTCGTTACGCTTGAAAATTAATGGAAGTATTTTACTGTAATCGACACCACAATCGGAAGATTCCTAACACTCTTCCAGAGTTTCATCCCATAATCGTTTTAACGGCTGTCATCGCCATCGGCGATCCGGACGCGAAAACCCCGGCCGTAAAAACACCAAAACCGACCAGGCCTGGTCGGTTTTGGATATTTGAACGAACCGAACGGAACCGTGGGAAACGGCTCTATTCGGAACGGCTATTTTTTGGCCGTGGTCTTGGTCGTCTTTTGGCCGGCGCTTCTTGGCAGTGGTTTTTTCGTCGCCGTTTTCTTGGTGGTGGCTTTCTTTGCAGCGGCCTTTTTCGCCGGTGCTTTTTCGCACCGCCACGGCCCCGTTTTTCGGTTCCGGCGCTTCGTCCAGACGTTTTTGACACTCTTCCAAGGTCAATGCCAACGCATCTTCGTCTTTTTGAATCTTGGCGTTCTTTTTGGTCGACACATCGGTGATATACGGCCCCCAGCGACCTTTCAGGATTTTCACATCCGTGTCCGGGAAGACCTTCACAATTTTATCCGCTTCAGCCTGGATTTTTGCTTCCACCAAAGCGGCGGCGTCTTCCAACGTAATACTTAGCGGATCAAAGCCTTTGATGGGCGCATATTGTTTCGGGCCGTATTCCAAATAGGGACCGAAAGGCCCTTGCTTGGCAATCAACATCTGCCTTTTTGCACTGAAAATTCGGTTCCGTCCACCGCTTTGGCCGAGAAGGATTCCGGCATTTCACCGACCTCGCGCGGCAGCTTGAACAATTCCAACGCCTCTTCCAGCTTCAAGGTGTCCATTTTCTGGCCCGGCATCAAACTGGCAAACGTCGGCTTTTCGTCGTTCTCGCCATCGCCCAATTGCACGTAAGGCCCGAAACGACCGATTTAACGAACATCGGCTTACCGGTTTCGGATCGGTTCCCAAAGCGCGGGATTGCCCGGCCTCTTCACGCGACACGTCTTCCGCCGCATCGACACGCGGGTGGAACTGCTGGTAAAACTTGGTGAGCATTTCCTGCCAGGATTCTTTGCCCTGCGCGATGGTATCGAATTCGGACTCCACCAAAGCGGTGAACTGGTAATCCAGCACATCGCCGAAATGCTTCACCAAAAAGTCGGTGACAATGCCGGCAATGTCGGTCGGGAACAATTTGTTTTTCTCGGTACCGGTGGTTTCAGTCAAATTTTCCGCCACGATGCCATCCGCCGACAAGGTCAATTGTCGATAATCGCGTTGACGGCCTTCGCGGTCTTCTTTCACCACATAACCACGCTGCTGGATGGTGTCAATGGTCGGCGCGTAAGTCGACGGCGCCCGATGCCCATTTCTTCCAAGGTGCGGACCAGACTGGCTTCGTTATAACGCGCTGGTGGACGGGAAAAGCTCTGGCGAACCGACAGTTGTCCCAACGCCAACGCCTGGCCGATGCTCAACGGCGGCAGCTGACCTTCTTTGGCGTCATCGTCCAGGTTATAGACTTTCAAAAAACCGTCGAAGGTAATCACTTCACCTTTCGCCGTCAGCTTTTCGTCCGGCAGGTTGGAAATTTGAATATCCACATTAGTCCGTTTCAGTTGCGCATCCGCCATTTGCGAAGCAATCGCACGGCGCCAAATCAACTGATACAAACGCTGTTCATTACGTTCGCCCGTCACGTCTTTCACGGAAAATCGGTCGGACGAATCGCCTCATGCGCTTCCTGGGCGTCGGCGTTTTTGGTCTTGTAACGACGCGGCATGGAATAATCTGCGCCGTAGTCGCCGGTAATCGTCTGCTGTGCTTTGGAAATCGCCTCTTCGGACAGGTTGACCGAATCGGTACGCATGTAGGTGATTTTCCCGGATTCGTACAGGCGTTGTGCAATCATCATGGTCTGTTTGACCGAAAAACCGAGCTTTGAGGACGCTTCCTGCTGCAAGGTCGACGTGGTGAACGGCGCTTTCGGCGATTTCTTGGCCGGTTTTTCTTCCAATTGCCCGACCGACAACGCGGCCAGCTTCACCTGCTCCAGGTAGGCTTTCGCTTCGTCCTCGGTTTTGAAAGCGGCACTGCGCTTGACCTCAACCGTTCCGACGGCCTGTTGGTTGTCGTCCAAATCGTCAACTCACCCGCCAGACGGTAAACGAAATCCGATTCAAAGGCATCGATTTCACGTTCACGTTCGACAATCAGGCGCACTGCGACCGATTGCACTCGCCCGGCCGACAAACCGGTCCGAATTTTCTTCCATAAAATCGGCGAGAGCTCAAAGCCCACGATACGATCCAGAATACGTCGGGCCTGCTGAGCTTCCACCAAGTCCATATCCACTGTGCGCGGTTCGGCAATCGCTTTCTGGATGGCCGTCTTGGTGATTTCATGAAACACGATACGCTTGGTGCTGCTAACATCCAGTTTTAAGGCTTCCGCAAGGTGCCAGGCAATCGCCTCCCCCTCGCGGTCCTCATCCGTCGCCAGCCAGACCGCTTCCGCGTCTTTGGTCAATTTGCGCAATTCGGTAACGGTTTTTTTCTTGTCCGGTGAAATTTCATAATTCGGCAGAAAACCGTTCTCGATATCGATGCCCATCCCTTTTTTCTGGATGTCACGGATATGGCCATAACTGGAGCGGACGGTAAAGCCTTTGCCCAGATATTTCTCAATTGTCTTAGCTTTAGCGGGAGACTCCACTATCACCAAATTCGTCATATTTTTTCTCTGTTTTCAGTCACGTTATTTTTTTAAGAGTGCAAAAAAAGCCTAATAATTGCAATCTTTTATTTGAATGTTCTCAAACTCTTATTTATCACTACGTCTAAATACGACCGATTTATCGCTGGTCGATTTCACCCGAAAAGTGTTAAGCTAAAAGCGATTGAAGTGCCATTTAAGTTATATTCGCCAACCGGACAAGGACTCAGACTCAAGGCCTGTACCATGAACAAAGCCAACCTGCTGATCGTTGAAGACGACCTGGTCAGTCAAAAACTACTCCAAAGTTTTCTCAAAAACGAGGACTTCAACCTATTCCTGGCCAACGACGGCGAAGAGGCATCACAACTCATCCGTCAGAAACCGCACGATTTTTTCCACTGCATCATTTCCGACTACCTGATGCCCAATAAAGACGGCATCCAATTGCTCGAAGAGCTCAAACAGCACGCCGAGTACAAAAAAATCCCTTTCATCCTGCAAACCACCGCCAATAGTGAAGCGGAAATTCAACGGGGGATTAATGCTGGCGCATTCTACTACCTAATCAAACCAATTACCAAGGAAACCTTGATTTCGGTTGTCAATGCCGCGCTAAAAGACTTCCAAAATCATAAGGATATCCTCACCACCCTCAAAGGCATCCATAAGGCGTTCCCCCTGATTACCGACGGTCGTTTCGAGGTACGCACCATCGATGAAGCCAAACACCTGTCGAGCTTCATCGCCTTGTTGACCACCGACCCCAACAGCATCGGCATCGGCTTTCTGGAATTGATGGTCAATGCGGTCGAACACGGCAATCTCGGCATCACCTATGATGAAAAAACCCAATTGATTCGCGACAGCCAACTGTCGGAGGAAATCAACCGGCGGCTGGCGTTACCGGAAAACCGCTGCAAGTTCGTGGCCGTCGATTTAAGGCATAATGACGAAACCCTGGTGGTCACCATCACCGATATGGGGAATGGGTTCGATTTTGAAAACTATCTGGAATTCTCACTGGAACGGGCCATGGACAACCACGGCCGAGGCATTATGATGGCCAATAAATTGAGCTTCGATGAACTCACCTACCTCGACGGCGGGCGTCAAGTCCGTTGCCTGACCCGAAAACTCAAGCGCCCGGCTTAACGCAAACGTCGCCAGCGCCCGGCGGACAAGGCTTCAATGTCGCCGCTCAATTCCAACATCAACAACTGGCTTTGAATATCCGATACCGGCAATTTACTCAGCACCGCCAACTCGTCCAAACCGATGGGCTCGAACTCAATGAACTTCAACAAGCCTTTTTTAACATCGTTTTTCGGCGCCGAAGATTCCGTTGCAAGGCTTGAAAAGGCCTCCTCGGCGAACAGCGAAGGTTGCAACATGGGTGACAGTTCTTCGAGAATATCCTGACCGGACTCCACCAGTTTCGCGCCCTGACGTATCAATTGATGACACCCTTTCACCTGCGGATTATTGATGGAACCGGGTACCGCAAACACTTCCCGCCCTTGTTCCGAGGCGGTGCGCGCCGTAATCAGGGAACCGCTTTTCAAGGCCGCTTCCACCACCAAGGTGCCCAAACTCAACCCGGAAATAATCCGGTTTCGCTGCGGAAAAAAGTGCGCCAATGGCTGCGTCCCCAACGGGTACTCCGACACCATGGCACCGGTATCGACAATACGGTGCGCCAATTCGCGGTTCGCCGCCGGATACACCCGATCCAACCCGGTCGCCACCACCGCCACCGTCGTACCTTGTGGTCCGCCGGCTTTGGTTTCGGCTTTCAAGGCGCCTTCATGTGCGGCCTTATCAATGCCGGAGGCCAAACCGCTGGTAATGGTCAAACCGACACCGGCCAGATACTGGGCGAAATCTTCCGCCATCAATCGTCCTTGCTTGGAAGCGTTACGGCTACCGACAATCGCCAATTGCGGATCGGACAACAAAGCCACTTGACCGCGCACATACAGCACCGGCGGCGGGTCGGCGATCTGCTTCAATAACGGCGGATAATCATCACTCGCCAGCGTCAACAAATGCTGATTCGGCTGCTCGGCCCACTCCAGCGCCTGAGCGACCTTTTCGGCCAGGCCTGGGTCGAACAACAAGTCCAACTGTTTCTCTTTCAACACCTGAGCCGCTCGCCAGGCCGATTCCGGCGCCGACACCGACTGTTCCAAACTGCCGAAAACGGCTTCAACGTCCGATAACTGCTTGGCGCCGACGCGAGCAAAATGCAATGTCAGCCAAGGTGTTAAACGGTCTAAATCAGACATAAAGACTACAATCCGCTATAATTTAAGGTCATCGTTTCAAATTTCAAAAAGTATACCTTGTATTATGGATAAACTCGATATTGTTCTCTACCCGGACGAAGGCCTTCGCGACGTCTGCCAACCGATTCCGGAAATGACCGACGAACTCGACAAACTCATCGACGACATGTTCTACACCATGTACGACGCCCCGGGCATCGGCCTGGCCGCGCCGCAAGTGGCGGTACAACAACGTTTGATTGTCGTGGACATTTCCGAAACCAAAGATCAGCCGATTGCACTCTTGAACCCGGAAGTGGTCAAAAGTGCCGGTAAATCACCTGGGAAGAAGGCTGTTTATCGATTCCAGGTGTCTACGCCAAGGTCAATCGCCCGTCCGAGATACTGGTACGCGGCATGGACCGTGACGGCAAAATGATCGAATTCGAAGCCGACGAGTTGTTGGCCGTGTGCATTCAACATGAAATCGACCATTTGAACGGAAAACTGTTCATCGATCACCTGTCCGGCTTGAAGCGCACCCGCGCCCTGCAAAAATACAAGAAAGAACTCGCGCAACAGCAGGCAGACGCATGACACAACCGCTTCGAATCATTTTCGCCGGGACGCCGGATTTCGTTCGCCGCCGTTGCAACGCCTGCTAGACTCCCCGCATGAGGTGGTGGCGGTTTACACCCAACCGGACCGCCCGGCCGGTCGCGGCCGTAAATTGACCGCCAGTCCGGTCAAACAGTTGGCACAACAACACGACCTGCCGGTATTTCAACCGGTCTCGCTCAAAGACCCCGACGCACAAGCCGAACTCAGCACTTTGAACGCCGACGTCATGGTGGTGGTCGCCTATGGCCTGATTTTGCCGAAAGCCGTGTTGGACATGCCGACCTACGGTTGCTTCAATATCCATGCGTCCTTATTGCCGCGCTGGCGCGGCGCGGCGCCGATTCAACGCGCCATTCAAATGGGCGATGCCGAAACCGGCGTGACCATTATGCAAATGGATGTCGGTCTGGACACCGGCGACATGCTCACCATTCTGAAAACCCCGATTACGGCGGACGACACCGCCCAAAGCTTGCACCGACCGCCTCAGCCAACTCGGCTGCGACGCGCTGATGCAAACCTTGGATGATTTACAGGCCGAGCGCTTGAATCCCGTCAAGCAAAACGACGCCGAGGCCACCTACGCTGAGAAACTCAATAAAGCCGAAGCGGAAATCGACTGGTCGCAACCGGCCGACACGTTGGTGCGCCTGATTCAGGCCTTTAACCCCTGGCCGGTGGCCTTTACCCAATACGACGGTCAACCGCTGCGACTTTGGCGCGCAAAAATGGGCCAGGAAACGGTTTCCGAAAAACCACCAGGCCTGGTGATTTCCGTCACCAAAGACGGTGTTGAGGTCGCCACGGGAAAAGGATCGCTCATCCTAGAACAACTACAACCGGCCGGCAAAAAGCCATGGCCGCCTATGATTTGCCCAAGCACGCCAACTCACCGGGCAGAGGCTGGGCACGGAACAGGCGCGATAAGCCATGGTCGTCAACAGTCGCTACATCGCCTTGAAAATCTGCCTCACCGTCATTGAACAAGGTCGCTCCTTAAGCCAAGCACTGGCCGAAGGGTTGGCCCAATTCGACGACCGGCGTGAACGCGCTTTTGCCCAAAACCTGGTCTTCGGCACTCTGCGCTGGCAGGAACGCTGGAAGCGATTCGCAGCCATTTGCTCAAAAAACCGCTCAAAGCCAAGGACGAAGACGTCAACCAGTTGATTTTGCTCGGACTCATTGAACAAGGTCGCTCCTTAAGCCAAGCACTGGCCGAAGGGTTGGCCCAATTCGACGACCGGCGTGAACGCGCTTTTGCCCAAAACCTGGTCTTCG
>LZQR01000361.1_pt1 | contig 11321 bp, 15 predicted proteins | sample 768601 | NCBI WGS metagenome assembly LZQR01 (sample SAMN05207299, study PRJNA324521) | oil field metagenome | isolation source: sample BH-FW-24 from oil reservoir | place: India: Bombay High | collected 2015-12-04
CGTATGGCCTCGACGCGTTGTCCTTTCCCTGACTGACGTCACGGCGACCAAGCGGCAGCTCATCGCTTTGCAAGCCATTTTCGACAACCTGCCGGGTGGCCTCGTCTATTATGATCCCGACAGACGGCTTGCGGTCTGCAACAAGGATTTTCAGCGCCTTCTGCAACTGCCGCAGGAATTTATTGATCGCAAGGCGCCGTTGCTGGAAGTGGCGACATATCTGGCAAAGCGGGGAGACTACGGTCCGGGAGACCCGGACAAGCTTCTGGAAGAACGGTTCAGGTATTTCAATGATCCCAAACCGCATATTTACGAGCGCGTCAGCCCCGATGGGACACATCTGGAAGTCCGTGGGATCCCTCTGCCGAGCGGCGGCCTTATCACCAGTTTCTTTGATATTTCGGAGCGCAAGCGGGCAGAAAACGTCTTGCGGTATTCCGAGGCCGTCCAGAGGACAACGCTCGAGTCTCTCAGCGAAGGAATTCTTCTGCTGACACATACCGGCGAGATCCAGTCAGCCAATCCTGCTGCGATCGACCTGCTGGGCGTGACCGGCAGAGAGCTGGTCGGGTTGAACGTAACCGACATTGATTTGGCCTTCGCTGTGACCTTGAAGGCAAGGGTCCGTGCGACGCACCGCTGGAACTTGCTGCCCGCGACCCGGGATCACTGAGGGACGTCATCGCCCGTCTCTCCCCACCAACGGGCGGCCTAGGAAGTGGCTTCGCCTGAGCGCCATGCCAATCGACGATGATCAGGAGTTCGATCTGGACGGTGTCGTCGTCTCCCTGACGGACATTACCGAGACCAAGCAGCAGGCCGATACGCTGCAAAGCATCTTCGACAACTTTCCGGGCGGGATCGTTCACTACGATGAAACGCTCCGGCTCGCATCGAGCAATCAGCAGTTCCGCGACCTTCTCGAATATTCTGATGAGTTGATTGCAGATCGGCCTTATCTTTACGACTTCTTTCTCTTCAACGCTCGAAGAGGTGACTATGGCCCTGGCGACCCAGAGGCTCTCGCTCTGGAGCGGTATCGGAAGTACGACCTGAAAAATCACAGGTGTTCGAACGGCGTGCCGCGAACGGCACCCATATCGAAACCCGGAGCACGCCACTGCCGTCAGGTGGTCTGATCCATAATTTTTACGACATCACCGACCGCAAGAACCTGGAAGAACAACTTGCCGCGAACGAACGGCTGGCACGGCATCGCTCGCAGGAACTCGAAGCCATTCTCGCCAATATGCGCCAGGGGGTCAGCGTCTTCGATGCGCGTGGCCGACTGTCATTGTGGAACCGGCAGTACATCGAAATCTTCAACAAACCTGAGGGCGATGTTTACGAGGGTGTCAGCCTCATCGAATTGATCCAGGCCGAGAAGGATCGCGGCGAATTCGAGGGCGATGTTCAGGAACACGTCATGGATCTGATGATCCGTCTTTCGGCAGGCGAAGTGGTCCGTTCCAAGTTCAAACATCCCAACGGCAGGATTGTCAGCGCGTCCATGCGCCCTTGCCGGCGGGCGGCTGGATCGGTACGCATGAAGATGTCACGTCCCGTGAACTGGCGGCTGAAAAGATCCAGTTTGCCGCTCACCATGACACCTTGACCGGGCTCGCCAACCGAACGCTATTCAATGCAAAGCTGGACGAAGCCCTGAATGCGGCATCGGCCAATGGCATTGCAGGCGACCTGATGCTGCTTGATCTCGACAAGTTCAAACCGGTGAATGACAGCTTCGGTCATGATGTCGGTGACGAACTTCTTAAAACAGTCGCACAACGACTGCGCGAGTGTGTCCGGTCCTCAGATCTGGTCGCTCGTCTCGGCGGCGACGAATTCGGGATCATCCTGACCGGAACCGGTTCGGCAACGCCAGTACAGCCGAGATTGCTGATCGTATCGTCCGCAAGATCGGGGCACCGTTCGCTGTCCAGGATCACATTATTTCGGTTGGCGTCAGCGTCGGAATTTCTCCGATTACGGGCACGGAACTGGATCCTCGTCCAGTGATAAAGCGCGCTGATATGGCGCTATACGAGGTCAAGCATAACGGGCGTAACGGGTTCAAGTTCTTCGAAGAAGAAGACGTCGCGCGGTTTGCTCGCGCCTGACGTTCGGCCTTCTGATCGAGAGCCGACCGTTTGAGAGGCAGCCTGCCAGGCACGTCAGAACCGCGCCTCTTGCATACTTGACCGATCGCTTCCCCCAAGAACAAAAAACGCGGCCCGTTGCCGGACCGCGTCATTGAATGAAGCTTGAGGGGGTCGTATCAGGCCTTGGTGAGGGCTTCTGCGACGTCCTTGAGCTGAGCCAGTGTCATTTCGGCTTTCTGCCGCGAGGCATCGTCCTTGGCGTCGGAAACATCTTCCTGCGCATCCTGGATTGCCTGGTCGAGCTGCTCACGCTGATCTCGCCAACCGGAACGGCCTGTTCGGCCAGAACGGTGAGACCGCCTGCTGCAACATCGGCAAAACCACCGCGGACGAAATATTCGTCCCAGCCACCATTTTCGCTGCTGCGCACCTTCAGGATGCCCGGCAGGATGGTGGAGATGAACGGGGCATGGTTCTTCAGAACGCCAAACTCGCCTTCGGCGCCCGGTACAACGACCTCTGCGACCTGTTCGGAGAGGAGCTGGCGCTCCGGCGAGACCAACTCAAACTGGAAAAGTTCAGCCATTTGGCGTCTTCCTTGTCAGTCTAATTCTGATGGCAAGCCATCAAGCATGAAGAAGACGGACGCCCGATAACGGGCGTCCGGTCAATTCGCCGATCAAGCGGCTTCAGCAGCCAGGCGCTGTGCTTTCTCGATGCTTCATCGATGGAGCCAACCATGTAGAAAGCAGCTTCCGGCAGGTGGTCGTATTCGCCTTCGACCAGACCCTTGAAGCCCTTGATGGTGTCTTCGAGGCAACCAGCTTGCCCGGAGAACCGGTGAAGACTTCAGCCACGAAGAACGGCTGGGACAGGAAGCGCTCGATCTTACGTGCGCGGGCAACGGTGAGTTTGTCTTCTTCAGACAGTTCGTCCATGCCCAGGATGGCGATGATGTCCTGCAGAGCCTTGTAGCGCTGCAGAGTAACCTGAACCGCACGAGCCGTTTCGTAGTGCTCTTCACCGATGATGCGGGCATCAAGCATACGGGAAGTGGAGTCCAGCGGATCCACAGCCGGGTAGATGCCTTTTTCAGCGATCGAGCGGTTAAGAACCGTCGTTGCGTCCAAGTGAGCAAAGGTCGAAGCCGGTGCCGGGTCGGTCAAGTCATCGGCCGGAACGTACACGGCCTGCACGGACGTGATCGAGCCCTTGTTCGTGGTGGTGATGCGCTCCTGCATGCCGCCCATGTCGGTGGCCAGCGTCGGCTGGTAGCCCACAGCGGACGGGATACGGCCGAGAAGTGCGGACACTTCGGAACCTGCTGGGTAAAGCGGAAGATGTTGTCCACGAAGAACAGCACGTCCTGGCCCTGGTCACGGAAGTGTTCTGCAACGGTCAGACCGGTCAGAGCAACACGTGCACGGGCTCCCGGGGGCTCGTTCATCTGGCCGTAAACCAGCGCAGCCTTGGAGCCTTCTCCGCCGCCTTCCTTGTTCACGCCGGATTCGATCATTTCCCAGTAAAGGTCGTTACCTTCACGAGTACGCTCGCCAACACCTGCGAACACGGAGTAACCGCCGTGCGCCTTGGCGACGTTGTTGATCAGTTCCATGATGAGAACGGTCTTGCCCACGCCGGCGCCGCCGAACAGGCCGATCTTACCGCCCTTTGCGTACGGAGCGAGAAGGTCAACGACCTTGATGCCCGTCACAAGGATTTCAGCTTCGGTGGACTGTTCGATGAACTCCGGAGCGTCCTGGTGGATCGCACGCTTGCTTTCGTGCGGGATCTCACCAGCTTCATCGACCGGCTCGCCGATCACGTTCATGATACGGCCCAGGGTGCCGTCGCCAACCGGCACCACGATCGGTGCATCGGTGTCGACCACTTCCTGACCGCGCACCAGACCCTCGGTGGAGTCCATCGCGATGTACGTACCGTGTTTTCGCCAAGGTGCTGAGCAACTTCAAGCACAAGACGCGTGCCCTGGTTGTCAACTTCAAGAGCGTTCAGGATCAGCGGCAGGTGGTCATCGAACTTGACGTCGACAACGGCGCCGATGACCTGGGTGATCCGTCCGACCTTTTTGTCAGCCATATCCCTAATCCTCGTCTCGATCCCGTTAGAGCGCTTCCGCGCCCGAGATAATTTCAATCAGTTCCGTCGTAATCTGAGCCTGGCGCTGGCGGTTGTAGTTGATCGTCAGTTTGTCGATCATCTCGCCGGCGTTACGGGTCGCGTTGTCCATTGCGGACATACGTGCACCCTGTTCAGACGCAGCATTTTCCAGAAGTGCCCGGAAAATCTGAACGGAGATGTTGCGCGGCAGCAGATCCGCAAGGATCTCTGTCTCTTCCGGTTCATATTCGTAAACCGCGTTGGCACCTGCGCCTGCATCAGTGCTGCCAGCCTCGAAATGGGCCGGGATCAGCTGAGTTGCAGTCGGTTCCTGCGCGATCACGGATTTGAAAGTCGAATAGAACAGCGTGCAAACGTCAAACTCGCCATTGTCGTACATGGAGAGCACTTCGCGGCCGATGTCGTCCGCGTTGTTGAAGCCAACGTTCTTAACACTGCGCAGGTCGACGGTCTTGATGATGTGCTGGCCGAGCTCGCGCTTCAGAGCGTCGTAGCCCTTCTTGCCGACACAGATGATCTTGACCGTCTTGCCCTGCTTCAGCAGGCTGCGCGCTTTTTCACGCGCAAGCTTTGCAATGTTGGTGTTGAAGCCCCCACACAGCCCACGTTCGGCCGTGGCAACGAGCAGGAGATGAACCTGGTCATTGCCGGTGCCGGACATGAGCTTCGGAGCGTCGTCGCGCCCCTCGAAGGCCACCGCGAGGTTGGCCAGCACCGCACCCATGCGTTCCGCATAGGGGCGAGCGGCCTCCGCAGCTTCCTGAGCACGACGCAGCTTCGCCGCGGCCACCATTTGCATGGCCTTGGTGATTTTCTGCGTCGCCTTAACGGAAGCGATGCGGTTTCGTAAGTCCTTCAGGCTCGGCATGGCCGCCCCTGCTCCTTATCCCGGCGTGGTCTTAAGCGAAGTTCTTGGCGAACGCGTCGATGGCAGCTTTCAGCTTGCCAGTCAGCTCGTCGTCGAGTGCCTTCTTCTCCCAGATGGCGTCGAGCAGCGCTTTGTGCTCGCCACGAAGGAACAGAAGCAGGCCTTCTTCGAAGTCCTTCACGCGGTTGACCGGGATTGCATCCAGGTAGCCGTTCACGCGGCATAGATGACTGCAACCTGTTCTTCGGTCTTCAGCGGCGAGAACTGCGGCTGCTTCAGAAGTTCGGTCAGACGTGCACCACGGTTCAGGAGGCGCTGGGTCGTGGCGTCGAGGTCGGAGCCGAACTGTGCAAAGGCCGCCATTTCGCGGTACTGAGCCAGTTCACCCTTAATCGGGCCGGCAACCTGTTTCATCGCCTTGATCTGAGCGGAGGAACCCACGCGGGACACCGACAGACCAACGTTCACGGCCGGGCGGATACCCTGGTAGAACAGATCCGTTTCCAGGAAGATCTGACCGTCGGTGATCGAGATCACGTTGGTCGGAATAAACGCGGACACGTCGTTGCCCTGGGTTTCAATAACCGGCAGTGCGGTCAGAGAGCCTTGCCATGGTCTTCGTTCAGCTTCGCAGCACGTTCCAGCAGACGGGAGTGCAGGTAGAAAACGTCACCCGGGAAAGCTTCACGTCCCGGCGGACGACGGAGCAGCAGGGACATCTGACGGTAGGCCACAGCCTGCTTGGTCAGATCGTCGTAGCCGATCACGGCGTGCATGGAGTTGTCACGGAAGAACTCGCCCATCGCGCAGCCGGCAAACGGTGCCAGGAACTGCAGCGGAGCAGCGTCGGAAGCGGTAGCTGCGACGACGATGGAGTATTCCAGCGCGCCGGCGTCTTCCAGGGTCTTAACGAACTGAGCGACGGTGGAGCGCTTCTGGCCGACAGCAACGTAGATGCAGTACAGCTTTGCGTCTTCGTCGTCAGAAGCATGCAGCGGCTTCTGGTTCAGGAAGGTGTCGAGAATGATCGCGGTCTTGCCGGTCTGACGGTCACCGATGACCAGCTCGCGCTGACCACGGCCAACCGGGATCAGGGCGTCGATGGCTTTCAGGCCGGTAGACATCGGCTCGTGCACGGACTTGCGCGGCAGAATGCCCGGCGCCTTGACGTCCACGCGGCGCTTTTCGGTTGCCTCGATCGGGCCTTTGCCGTCGATCGGGTTGCCGAGCGGGTCAACAACGCGGCCCAGGAGGCCCTTGCCGACCGGCACTTCCACGATGGCGCCGGTCCGCTTGACGGTGTCGCCTTCTTTAATGTCACGGTCGGAGCCGAAGATAACGACACCAACGTTGTCGGTTTCCAGGTTCAGGGCCATGCCCTTGATACCACCCGGGAATTCGACCATTTCACCAGCCTGGACTTTGTCCAGACCATAAACACGGGCGATACCGTCACCGACGGAGAGCACCTGACCGACTTCAGAAACTTCGGCTTCCTGGCCAAAGCTCTTGATCTGGTCCTTGAGGATTGCGGAGATTTCCGCGGCCCGAATATCCATCAGCCGACCTCTTTCATCGCGAACTTGAGTGAATTGAGCTTGGTACGCAGCGATGTGTCAATCATGCGGGAGCCGACCTTGACCACGAGGCCACCGATCAGGGCAGGATCAACCTTTGCCACGATGTTTACAGATTTGCCCGTGGAAGCCGAGAGAGCTTCTTTCAGGGCAGCGACATGATCGTCGGAAAGGGCAGCTGCGGAGGTTACCTCAGCCGTTTCCTCACCACGCTTTTGCGCAAGCAGGGTGCGGAATGCCTTGATCATGCCGGGAAGAACGAAGAGGCGCCGGTTACGGGCTGCCAGCTTCACGAAATTAGCAGCCAGGCCTTTGATGCCTGCCTTGTCGAGAAGTGCGGTAAGCGCTGCAAGCTGCTCCTCCACACTGAATACCGGGCTTTTCACGAGACGGACGAGATCTTCGCTTTCGGCAAGCATGCCTTCGAAAGCTGTCAGATCCCGCTCCACGTCAGCCGTTACACCTTCGCCTTCGGCGAGGTCGAGAAGGGCGGACGCATAACGCTGTGCCACGCCGGATACGAGAGATACGTTGTCAGTCACCAGGTCCGTGCTCTCTGACGTTTTTCATGCCCGCGAAACGGCTAGCGCTCGCAAAGCATTGAAAAAATGAATGATTTCAAGGTCAGAAGGTATGACGGTTAAACCGCTGCCCCCAAAGCCGCGCCTCAATTAGCACAGGGTTTCTCAGTGTGCAACTTCGCCTAAAGACTGTTATTGCCGATTCCTCGGTGTTTTTTGTCAAAGGTCGATAAAAAACGTTTCAGATCAACGTCTCCGCACCGTCATAAACCTTTAGACGGTTTCTGCAGAGCGGGCGAAAAGGCCTTTGCGCAGGGCTGAAAGGGGCAAGCTAGGAGGGCGTTTTTGCCGCAGCTGCGCGGAAGGCGGGATTATTGCCGTCAGCAGCGTTGCCACAATTGCAAACAATGACCTTGCGGTTCCACCCGATTCTCCCACGCCGAACTCGTATGAACGGCAGGCGCTTTCCCGATGAACGCAAAACCACCTAAAGAAATGCTGCGGGTCGATGTCCACTTGCAGGCGCAGCCCCTTTGTGGGCTTCGGGCCGATGCTCAGCCAATGCCGCAGATAGGCCTGCAGATCGTACTGGCGGGGGGCCATTGCCAGCAGGCGGAAACGATAGCGTCCGCGCACCATGGCAAGGGCGGCTTCCGCAGGCCCAAGGAGCGTAACGGCCTGATCCGGCGGTGCGGCGACGGGCAAGGGCCCTTGAGAAGCCTTCTGCAAATCCTCTGTCTGGTCCGGAGACGATGACGGCGGCAAGACGCCCGAACGGCGGCAGACCTGCTGCCCGCCTTCTCGATCTCGGCCTGGTAGAACGCCTTCTTGTCGCTTGAAAGCAGCGCCTTGATGACGGGGTGATCGGCATTGTAAGTCTGCAGGAAACCCTTGCCGCCGCCGGTGACGCGACCCGCACGGCCTGTCACCTGGGCAAGCAGCTGGAAGGTTTTTCCGCAGCTCTCGGATCGCCATGGGCAAGGCCAAGGTCCGCATCCACCACGCCAACCAGTTTCATGAGCGGGAAGTTATGCCCCTTGGCGACCAGCTGCGTGCCGATGACGATGTCGGCCCCGCCTTCCTCGACAATCTTCATTTCGCGCTTCAGCCGATCCGGCCCGCCGGCAATATCCGACGAAAGCACGAGCACACGCGCCTGCGGAAAGAGCTCGGTCACTTCCTCGGCGATTCTTTCCACGCCGGGACCGCAGGCAACCAGACTGTCTACCGACTGGCAGGACGGACAGGCCTTGGGGACCGGCTCCTGATGGCCGCAGTGGTGGCAGACGAGTTTTTTCTGAAAACGATGCTCCACCAGCCAGGCGCTGCAATGGGCGCATTGGAACCTGTGGCCGCAGGTACGGCAAAGGGTCAGCGGTGCATAACCGCGCCGATTGAGAAACAGTAGCGACTGCCCCCCTTCGGCGAAGGTGCCGGCGATGCCGTGGACCAGGCCAGGTGCCAGCCAGCGTCCCCGTTCCGGCCCGTCCTGGCGCATATCGATGGCCATGAGGTCCGGCAGGGCAGCACCGGATGCCCGTTCGGGCAGCTCGAACAGCTTGTAGCGGCCGACCTCTGCGTTGACGATGCTTTCCACGGATGGCGTGGCCGAAGCCAATACAACAGGGAAGCCGGAGAGATGGCCGCGGACAACAGCCATGTCGCGTGCGCTGTAAGGCACCCGGTCGTCCTGCTTGAAGGCTGCATCGTGTTCTTCGTCCACAATGATCAGGCCCAGTTCCTTGAACGGCAGAAACAGAGAGGAACGGGCCCTATCACCACCCGCACATCTCCGGAGGCCACCCCGCGCCAGACCCGCGAGCGGTTCTTGACCGTGATCTGGGAATGCCACTCGGCCGGATAGACCCCGAAGCGTTGTTCAAAGCGCCGCAGGAACTGTTCGGTGAGTGCGATTTCAGGCAGCAGCACCAGCGCCTGCTTTCCCCGGCGCAAGGCTTCGGCAATCGCCTCGAAATAGACTTCCGTCTTGCCCGAGCCGGTGACACCGTCGATCAGGGCAACGGCCCCACCCTTGCCGAAACAGGCGGTCAGGCCGTCTGCCGCGGCCTGCTGCGCCGGGGTCAGCGGTTTTTGCGCGTAGTCCAGTTGCGGTTTCGGCGGCGGAGGAGCCGCCGGCATCAGGACGGTTTCCAGGACATCTTGCTGAAGCAGGCCGTCGATGACGGAAGCGGACACGCCGGCAGCATGGGCAAGGCCGCTTTTCGTCCAGGCAAAGCCGTCTTCCATGGTCGCCAGAACGCGCCCGCGTGCCGGCGTCAGACGATCCGGCTCGGCACCTTCGATACGGCGGACACCGGGGACGGGCGCCTCCGGCTCCAGCGCTTCTTCGGACCGCAACACCATGCGCAGCACCATCCCCGGAGCGCCAAGTGTCCAGTTCGCTACCCAGTCGACGAACCGGCGCAGATCATCATCAAGCGGCGGCGTCTTGTCGTAGACATGGGAAATGGTCTTCAGTTTCTTTGGATTGATGGCCGCGTCCGGCTCGATATCCCAGACAGCGCCAATCACCTCGCGCGGGCCGAGCGGCACCTTGACGATGGTGCCCGGAACCACGGCCTGGCCGGGCGGTACCTTGTAGGTATAGGCCCCCGCAACCGCGACCGGCACCAGCACGCTGGCAATGGTTTCCTGGAAGTCTGGATCGTCGAACAGCACTGGGTGTCAGGTCCTCATCGCTCCGGGAACGGCCGCGAAACCATGCGCCTGGCACGGCCCGAACCCTGGCGTGACATTGCCCGTCCGGTCACCGGGATCAAGTCTCGCCATTCTTGAGGTACGTACCGCAAAAATTTCGTCCACCAGAGAATCAGGGGTTCTTCTTGTCATCATCCTAGGGTAAAGAGAGCCCAGCTGACCACGCAATCGTTTTGTCCCGCTAGCCGGGACCAGGTTTCCGGCGACGCTCCGGTAGCCTACAGGGAGTAAAGACAGATGAAATTCTTCGTCGATACGGCCGACACGGCTGAAATCAAGGAACTGGAAGCAACCGGCCTCCTTGACGGTGTCACCACCAACCCCTCGCTGATCGCAAAGTCCGGTCGGGACTTCAAGGAAGTCATCGCAGAAATCTGCGCCATCACCGAAGGCGATGTTTCCGCCGAAGTGGCCGCAACCGATTTCGACACGATCATGAAGGAAGCGCACGTCCTTGGCGCGATCGCAAACAACGTGGTCATCAAGCTGCCGTTGACGTTCGATGGCCTGAAGGCGTGCAAGCAGCTGACCGAAGAAGGCACCAAGACCAACGTCACCCTGTGCTTCTCGGCCAACCAGGCCCTGCTCGCAGCCAAGGCCGGTGCAACCTATATTTCGCCGTTCATCGGCCGTCTGGATGATATTCATGCTGACGGGCTTGAGCTGATCCGCGAAATCCGCGTGATCTACGACAACTATGGCTTCGACACGGAAATTCTGGCTGCGTCGATCCGCACGCCGAACCACGTGAAGGATTGCGCCATCATCGGCGCCGACGTCGCGACCGTACCGCCGGCAACGCTGAAGGCACTGGTCAAGCATCCGCTGACCGACAAGGGCCTTGAAGCTTTCCTGGCCGATTGGGCCAAGACCGGCCAGAGCATTCTCTGATCACCGACCTTTAAGACAAACGAACGGCCCGGATTTCCGGGCCGTTTTTGTTTGCCGTTCCTGGCGCCTGCCAAAGGCAACAGGACGTTCCAATTCCTTTTGCCTGGTGTTGAGGGACAAGTCGATCAGGCCCATAGATCTCGACGGTCCTGTTCACCTCCTGGCGGGAGTGGGACCACCTGTCGGCCGGTTTGACGAAAAATAGCCGCCATGTGGCGCGATGTTAACGGAACCGTTGGGGATCCGGCATCACATTGGCACCATGTGTGCCGCATCCTCCAAATCCGAATCGCTGCTCGTCACCGCCCGGCCGGAGCTCAACCGCCGCATCGACCAGTGGCTTGACCACCTGTCCGATGAGCGACGCCTTTCCGACAAGACCCTGCTTGCCTACGAACGCGACCTGCGCCAGTTCCTGCGGTTCCTGACCAACCATCTGGGCGGGGCACCGGACCTAAAGGAAATTGCGGCGCTCCGTCCGGCCGACTTCCGAGGCTTTCTT
>LZQR01000362.1_pt1 | contig 11320 bp, 13 predicted proteins | sample 768601 | NCBI WGS metagenome assembly LZQR01 (sample SAMN05207299, study PRJNA324521) | oil field metagenome | isolation source: sample BH-FW-24 from oil reservoir | place: India: Bombay High | collected 2015-12-04
CGAGACGGAGAGCGGTTTGCGGGGTTCGTACATATTGGAACTCCGACACAGCCACCTTTCGAGCGTCCGCGCCCCGACCTTGCCGATATTGTATCCACCGGCGCCGTCTGCATGAACCTTCTGACAGCCGCGCTGCATCAGGATTCGCGTCGCAGTGGCTGTCCGAATGGTTGCCTTCGATGAAGATGCAGCCCGTTACCTTGCGCGCGAGACGGAGAGCGGTTTGCGGGGTTCGTACATATTGGAACTCCGACACAGCCACCTTTCGAGCGTCCGCGCCCCGACCTTGCCGATATTGTATCCACCTGGACAGAGACCGACTGACCCATGTTCTACGAAACGGAAAAAAACGACCACGGCCTGCCGCACAACCCGTTCAAGCTATTGTCGCACCCCGGCCGATTGGCTGGATCTCCACACTCGACAAGGACGCAAGGCCAACCTTGCACCCTACAGTTTCTTCAACGCGGTCTGCGATACACCGCCGATCGTGATGTTCTCTTCCACCGGCTACAAGGACAGCGTCTCCAACATCGACGCGACAGGAGAGTTCGTCTGCAACATGGCGAACCTCGGCCTCAAGGACGAGATGAACCAGACCTCCGCCTCCGTCGCACATGAGATCTGCGAGTTCGATCTGGCCGGGTTGGAGATGGCTGCCTCAAGACTGGTGAAAGCGCCTCGCGTTGCAAAGGCCGTCACCGCGCTGGAGTGCAAGCACCTTCAAACCCTGCGATTGAAGACGCTGACAGGCAGCGACACCGACAGCTACGTCGTTTTCGGTCAGGTTGTCGGTGTCCACATCGATGAAAGCGTCATTGTCGACGGCAAGGTGGATGTAATGCTCTACAAGCCGCTATCCCGCTTGCTACATGGACTACGCCGTGGTGAACGAGGTGTTCCAGATGGCGGCCCAAAGTTTAACGATTATCCGAACGATCATGACCGAAAAGGGCGCCGGCAAAGTCGGCGCCCTTTTATTGTGACTTGCCGACTCATGGAAAACGGCGTTATTCGAATGCAGTAGTCGATGTTTTCCTGGTGCGTTTTCCAAAGGAAATGGCCGGTAGCCTCTTGTCTGTCCACATAACCGGCTTTCGACATAAGTAGTTCTGACCAGGCACAAAAGAAAAAAGACTCGCCTGTAGTTGCTTAGATCCCCACCTGTGTGTTGTTAAGGTTTTGTTAACCTTTTGGGCGTGAAAGTTAACGCTGAAAGTTAACGAAGTGATAATTTGGTTCCGTCGAGGAGACAGGGTCATGCGAGTTGCTGACACCGCCTCGATCGCGTCTAGGATCGAGCTTGCGTTTCAGTCTGCGAGTACTTCAACGGGGACGTCATTCGACTACCTGGTGAAGACAGCTGCGCGGGAATCGTCATTCAACCCAACGGCAAAGGCCAGAACATCCAGCGCCACCGGGTTGTTCCAATTCATTGAATCCACCTGGCTGGAGACAATGAAGGAAGCTGGTCCGAAACACGGTCTTGAAAAATACTCCGATCAGATTCAACGCTCCAAGAGCGGAAGTTCTATGTAAGCGACCCGCAAATGCGGCGGGAGATTCTCGACCTTCGGAAGGATCCGGAAATCTCGTCCATGATGGCAGGGGCGCTCACGCAGAAGAATTCCCAGTACCTGGAACGCAGAATCGGGCGCGAACCGAGCGACGGCGAGCTCTATATGGCTCATTTTCTTGGTGCCAACGGCGCAAGCAGATTGATTGATGCGGCCGGCGCCAGCCCGGACATGCGAGCCGACAAGGTTTTTTCCGCTCAGGCACGCGCCAACAAACCGATCTTCTATCATTCGAACGGCAAGGCCCGCTCGATGCAGGAAGTTTACGAGGTTATCGTTTCCAAGCACGATGCCGTCACGATGATTGCGCAGGCCAGCACCAACAAGGACCTGCGGACATCGGGAGAACTCACGCAGGTCGCGACGCTGCCGAATGCAAAGCCTGCGGACGGCGCTGCGACGATCAACCAGAATCCTTCGATCATCTGGCAGGAGATCCGGCAGCCGCCTTCGCAATGCGGACGAAACCCGCCGGCCCGGGCCAGATCGCGAGAGCTGACAACACAGGCTCTCAATTGCCTCAGGGCGAACTGTTTCAATTGGCAAAGACGGATGTGCCGCTGCCGGAGCGCACGGCAGAGCAGGGGGCAACCACAACGGCAAGCGCAGCTTTCCTGAAAGAAAGTGTCGGCTCTGTGAACCCGGATCGTCCGGTGCCGCAAACCACACGCGAAGCAGCCATTGATGGTGATGATTTCGACGCAAGCAACAGGTTCTGTCGGCCTTCCAGGCAACGGAAACAGCCAATCCGTTCGAGGCTCTGTTCCGCAATGACGCGGCTTCGAACCAGGCAGGCGTCAACCCGCGCTTTGCGTCCGCTTCGCCGCTGTTGAAGAATGCTGCCCTTGTCCAGCGCCCTGTCCGGTAGCCTCCAACCAGGTGCAGGCACAGGAACTGGCGTTGGTGAATCAGGGCGGACCGCTGGACCTGACGCGTTTCCTGCGCCTGAAGGCAGAAGAGGAACAAAAGGACCTGCTGCCACCGGCTTGAGCATGGGCAGTTGAAAGACCCGGCTGAAAGCCTGAATCTCATGTCCGCCACCATCGGCAAAGGCGGGCATTCGCCAGAGAACCTGGCAAATTATGGTGAACCGATCGTTAAGCCTTTGATGTCAGACTCACACTCGACTCTTGGGAAGATTGTTTTACCGCCATGAACGCACATGACTTTCACCCTCTGAACGAAGTTGACGAGCGCACCTTGGATATACGGGCCGCGGAAGAATTCGCGGAACGTTATTTGGCAGCCGAACCTGGCAGCAGGAACAGACCAGCATGGCTGCAGCCTTGACGATTCTTCTCGACGACCCCAGCCGCGCCGTTCGCAAGGCGATAGCGAACCTGCTTGCGCCAAGCGCCTACGCTCCCGGTCACGTTGTCCGCTGCCTCGCAAGTGATGTCGACGAAGTGGCTTTGCCGGTTCTCAAGCACTCTCCCATATTGACGGATGTCAACTGGTCGACCTCTTGCAGAAGGCAGCGACGCAGTTCAATGCGCCATCGCCTCTCGTGAGGGATTGCCGCTTCTGTCTGCGCTGCCATCTGGCGAGGTTGGCTGCGAGCAGGCCTGCAGACAGCTTCTGGAAAACAGAAGCGCCCGCATCCTGCAGTCTTCCCTCCTGCGTATCGCGCAAAGATTCGAAGACCGGCCGACCTCTGCGACCAGCTTCTGAAAACCCGGGACCTGCCGTTGACCACGCGCTATCAGTTGCTGATGCGGCTCGCGCAGAACCTTGACGATCATCCGATCGTGCTGGAGCGCGTTCCGGAAAACCAGCGTCATACTTTCCTGAGCGATGCGGAAGACAAGGTCGTGCTGCGGCTGGCTCTCGAAGCCGGTGCAGACGATCTGCCGGAATTCGTCGAGCATCTTCGTGTCAATGGCAAGCTGACCACCCGGTTGCTGCTGCGCGCGGTCTGCTGTGGACGCTTGCGGTTTTTCGCTGCCGCTCTTGCCAACCTTGGCCAGGTGCCCTGCCGAGGCTGTGCAAGCTTCTGGTGACGGTTCGCCGGTCGGCGCTGCAGGCCATGCTCCGCAAGGCCGGTTTGCCGCTACGGGCTCACCAGGCCTTTCTGCTGGCCATTGACATTGCCCGGCAGGCGGATGCCGACTTCACCTATGATCTGGCGCTGGACGAAGCCCGCATGCTAACGGAAACACTGCTTTCCGAAATGCAGGACGGCGCCCTGGGAGCGGACGAAGACGTGACTGCGTTCCTGCGCCGTTTCGCCATCGACGTTGCACGTCTCGAGGCTCGGCTATTGGTGAAGAACAGCGGCCTTCAGGTGACAGCCGCTGCTTGAGCTGCTGTCAGATTCCATTTCAAAAGCTCGACCTTACCTCCAGAAACAAGTCGGCTGTGTGCCTGATTTGAGGTTGCGATTGCATGTCACTTGCCGACCGCAAGGGTGTGTGATGGTCGCAGTGATCTGCCGGTTGTTGAAATGAACCAGCCTTCTGGAAGATGCCGTCGGATTGGCGGGGCAAGCACCACTTGATTGTACTGTCTTAGTGGCGTTTGACTTCTCGTTCGATTTGGAGGGGGCCTCCTGCCGAACGGCGATGCACTTGCCGTTTTTCAATTCCTGATTTCGGCCACATGTCAGCGGGCAGACACGGCCTGTCGATTGCTTCAAGCGGTCTAGAATTGAAGGGCCCGGGTCGAGCGAGGCAAGATCGACACCTGCTTCGCGGCTGAAAGTCCTCAAAGCCTGGCGGCTACGGTTGCCCCAATCACCATCAACACGACCAACCGAACACCCGAGACGGTTCAATTCGGTTTGCATTGCTGTGGCGAGTTCTTCAGGCGAGAGTAACCGGCTGCTTGTTGATGGAACAATTGCTGGAACAGGTTCGGTTGATACTGTTTCCTGCTGCGGCAGGGCAGCAACGGTTATCTCCTGCGCAGGGGACGTGCTGTTGGAGGCGTCCGCAGCCTTGGCTGCCTTTGCCGCAGCGGCGGCTGTAGCTGCCGCTTCCGCCTGTTGTTGCAGTGACGATATATTCAACCTTGCCAGCTTGGCGTAGATCCCGTCCGGATATTGCTCCAGATAGGTTTCATACATTTCCGGACGGGTGGCGTTCTGGATTGATTGCCAGAAAGCGATTTCAGCGGAGGTGTCGGGCTTCGCGTTGCGGGCAGCTTCTGCCTCGCTGCGGCTCTTGAGCTCATCGATCCGGATCTTGGCGATATCCGCGAACTGACCCTCGGGATATCGGGTCAGGTAGGTTTCGAAATAGGCAATGGATTCGCCGGACTTGATGGAATCCCAGTAGGCCAGTTCGATTTGCGGGTTGATCGCGGGCTTCTCCGGTTCGTCGGGCTGCACCATCTCAAGCTGTTTGAGAATGACTTCGCCAGTCAGCGAGGAATTGTCCCAGGGAACCTGCTGTCCCTTGGTCGCTTCCAGAACGTCACGTCGCACCATTACCAGGTCGCGGGTGATGTCCTGACCGGGCGTGCCGAGATGCTTGATCAGGGCAGTTGTAAACGGGCTGTTCTCGCCATCGCCGTCAAGCGCGACATTGCCCGGCTGGGTGGCGAAGGAAACCAGGGAGCCGACACCGGAGCCGATCTTCGCAAGGCCACGACCGACTGCGCTTGAGCGCGTCCCCATGGACCGGGCGAGGTTTTCCGTAAACGGGTTGTTTCGGCAGGCATCCAGAAAGACAAGGTTGACCTTCGTGCTCTGTTCCATGGCATTGAGCACGAGATTTGCGGGCAGGGCCTCGAAATCAAGGTCGAGATGGGTGCTGAGTTCAGCGTCGACCGGGACGAGATAATTCTCGCCGTTCACCTGGATGCCATGGCCGGCATAGAAGAACAGGGCAAGGTCAGCGTTGTCGAGCTTCTTGATGAACTCGCGCACGGTCTGGCGCATGTCCCTCAAGCTCAGGTCGAGACCTGTGACAACATCGAATCCGAGGTCCGTCAGCTTGTCCGACATGCCCTTGGCATCGTTGTAGGGGTTCTTCAGCTCCGCGACATTCGCGTAGCCGGAATTCCCTATTACGAGAGCTACCCTTCGTTCGGCATGTGCGGAAGTAAAAGACAGCAATAAAAGAAAAAAGAAACAAAAAAATGTTTCACGGCCATTCTCCATGAATAGGCCGGATGCTATGCGCGCTTGAACCTGAGTCAATCAACTCTTTGACGTTGCGGCATAAACCTTGTTGGCAATTGGTCTACTGGTCCGTCAGACGTCATCAGGTTTCGGCGGAAATTGCGCCAGATATTCTTCCGTCACGCCTTGCAGGGTTTTCAGAAGTTCGACGCCGGTCTTGTTCGCTTCGTCCTTTGCACCTTCGGCGACCATTGCGCGAATGGCTTCGACGTAGCGTTCGACGAGGGACAGGGGCAACTTGTCGGGAGACGGCACGGTTTCGATCAGGTGACAGAAGCTGGCGGCGACTTCGCCAACCAATGGAAAACCAAGTGTCAGGGCCTGTCCCTTGATATTGTGTGCAGCCTGAAACAGGGCGGCGAGGGTGTCGTCGTTCAATCCCTGTGCACGAACAGCTTCCCAGGCGTGAAGCAGGGTGGCACTTTCGTTGTTCATCCAGGTTCCGAAATGGGAGGACAAGCGTTCGAGTGCTGCTTCAGCCGCCTTGACCGGATCGAATTTCTTGGCCTCGCGAGGTGTCAGTTCCCGCACCTTGCTGCGCAGGTTCGAAGGCGGGGACAAGATTTCATATTCCTGGTCCTTGGCAGTGTCGGCCATGACGGCAAATGTCCTCGTTATCCTTGCTCGGTCCTGACTTCAGAACACCTCGGTGGCAAAGCCTTCGGGCATTCGGCCGGAGCCTGTGGCTGGCAGTATCGGCAATCATACTTAACAGGGTGTTTCCGCCAGGATGTTTCGAAACTAATAGCGGAACATTTCAGTGAGGATGCGTTCGTCCCAACCGTGATCGGAATCAAACATGATCACGCCTTCCGCTTCGGCCGCCTCCCGGACTGCGACATGGGTAACGTGTCGGATTTCGGTGTGGTCGGCCGACGCGCTGACAGGGCGTTTGCCGGGATCCAGTATCTCGATATCGACCTTTGCGCCGTTTGGCAGGATCGCGCCGCGCCAGCGCCGTGGCCGGAAGGCGCTGATGGGGGTCAGCGCGAGCAGCTGTGCGGTGATTGGCAGGATCGGGCCATGCGCAGATAGATTGTAGGCAGTGCTGCCTGCCGGTGTCGCAACTATGATGCCATCGCACACAAGTTCTTCCAGCCGAACGCGTCCATCGACCGAGATGCGCAGCCGGGCGGCTGCGATGTCTGGCGCAGGAGTGACACCTCGTTGATGGCAAGGGCGTGGTGAATGCCTTCGGAGGTCGTTGCCGTCATTTCCAAAGGCCGGATCGTCGTAATGTCGGCCAGCGCTAGCCGGTCCTTCAGGTCGTTTTCCCGGTATTCGTTCATCAGGAAGCCGACCGAACCACGGTTCATGCCGTAGATCGGTTTGTTGCTGCCCATGTGCTTGTGAAGGGTCTGCAGCATCAGGCCATCGCCGCCGAGAGCCACGATGACATCGGCTTCAGCCACTGGAACATTGCCGTAGCGGGCGGACAGGTCTTCCTGAGCCTTGAGTGCTTCCTCCGTGTCGCTGGCGACAAAGGCAAGCTTGTCGGTGGAAACCGGCCGGAAGTGTTCAGCACTGGAAGGAGGCGCAGATTGGTACATGAGCCAAGGGGTCTTTGCGTCTGGCAGTCTGCCGGCCAAAAAGCTGCATGCGTTGCGAAGCTGCTCCGGGCCGAATTCAGGGAATAGCACCATAACCGGGCAACCGGCGTTGGTGCAGAGAAAATTTGCCTTTCGGTTCAGATTATACCCGTCGGCTGGATTGTCGTCAGTTGTCCGTATCAAACGATGACCGGAGTGGCGGGGCGGCCGGAGCAGTGTCACCGCTGCAGCTCGGATTGGCCAAAAGGTCCTGCCATTCCAGGAAAGGCACGATGGCTGAGCGGACGGCGTCGATCTTGGCCGACATGATGCCGGCAACACGGAGCCCGTTCGGCGTTTCCACCAGGAGCGGGCCGCCCGATGCGCCGGCTTCCGATGCGCAATCCGTTACCCAGCTGTCCTCAGCGGTTCCCCAGACCCTGCACGCGGGCACGACGGTTGGCAGAAACCGGCGGCTGCGGCGGTAACCTGCGGATTGAAACCGTGTGTCCTTGGTCAGAACTGTTGCCTCATCCAGCGAAAGCACCGGAACGGGCGGTAATGTGCTGGGTTCCTTCAGCAAAATGATCCCGACATCCTTGTGTACGTCCCGCAACCTGGCTTTCTGCCGTGGCTCGTATCCTGGAGCGGTGATGGTGCATGCAGGTTCCAGGCGGGCGGAGTATTCGTCCCGCCGAACACCGGCCATGAACAGAAGGTCTTCGATCGGAAAGGGCTTGCGGGTCGTCTTGTTGAAGAGGCAATGGGCGGCTGTGAGCACGATATCGGGTGCGATCAAGGTGCCGGTACACATGGCAGTCGACCTGAAGCCGGCAACATTTACCCGTCCTATGGACGGCCAGGGTGGATCGATCGAGTCAATGACCTTGAGCTCAATCGGGGCCGCGGACACATGCTGGTGCGAGAGCAGGGCGACGAGAGCCAGGCCCATGGTCCGGAGAACACTCCGTCCAATCCCGGTGAAAAGCTGATTTTTCCGCAAAGTCTGACGCATTCTTCAGAGCCCCTATGGAGGTTCATTCTGTCGTTCGACGCTTAACGTCACGCTAAGCGGACCTGCGAAAGTCCAGGCTATTCCCGATAGTAGTCCCAGACCAGGGTGCGGGCCAGGGTCTCGTCGTTGTGACGCATCCGGGTTGCCACAAGGGCATCAAGGTTGGCGATCACCAGGTCCGGGTGACTGGCCGCCTCGTTGACCGGCGCGGTGGACGTGCAGGCGGCCTTCATCAGAATGTTGGGCATTCCGGAGAAATGCACGAACTGCCATTCCGGCCCGAGGCGGCAAAGTGCGGTGGAGGATCCTTCATGGGCAGATGCCGGGAACTTCTCCGGCCATTTCTTCAGAAATTGCCTGTAATCGAACTCCCAAAGGGCAGCATCTCGCCAGGACAGAGGCGTTTGTCCGCTGAGGTACGGCAGCAGGCTGGCTCCGTCCGGGGCATGCTCGGGTTCGATATCCAGCAGATCCAGGAGCGTCGGGAAGATATCGGTCGAGGACGTGAAGGCGGAGACCCGGTTCGCTGCACCGCCACCCGGTACCCGTATCATGAGGGGGATGTGGTAGCTCTCGCGGTAGAACCCGCTTTTGCCGAGCATCCAGTGATCGCCCATCATCTCCGCATGATCGGAGGTGAAAATAACCAACGTGTTTTCGAGTGGTTCCAGCGCCTCGAAGATCCGGCCGAGCTGTGCGTCAACTTCGGTGATCATGCCGTAATAAAGTGCTCGCAACCGCCTGAGATCGCGCTCCGTCAGATCACGCACGAAGTCAGTGGTTCCAGGTAAATGGGAGGCCAGCTGCTGATAGTCCTGCAGGGCTTCCATTAGGGGATGAAACGCAGATTCCTCCGCCGCAGTTGGTGCCCCGGAGAAACCCGGTCCGTCATCCGGATGGTAGAGGGTGTTATAGGGGGCAGGAGCGGCAATCGGCGGATGCGGTCGCAGGAAGGAAACATGCGCCATCCATGGCCGGTCTTCTTCCTGTTCTCCAAGCCAGGTGAGGAAGGCATCCGTCATGAAGGCGGTCTGGGTTTCGTCCTTCGAATACCTGGCTGCCTTGAGGCTGACTTTTTCACCTTCTTCGGGTTCCACGTGATGGATGGTAGGCAAACCTGCGGGATCGTGGCCGCGTGAAACCATCCAGGAAAGCCATTGCTTTTCGTCCTCGGCAAGCGGCTGGCGTACCCAGAAGCCGGGCAGAACACCTTCATAGGAAGTCAGGACGGGGTCGTTCGGGTGATGCAGGCGCGGATCGGGTGAGGTATCGGTGTAGCCGAACAACGTTGGCGTATATCCGGCCCGGCGGGCAGCACGGGCGATATTGTCGAACCGGTCATCGAGTGGTGCGCCGTTCCACACGACCCGGTGGTTCATCTGGTAAAGCCCGGTATAGAGCGAGGCCCGTGCAGGAGAGCATGGAGCCGTTGCCGCATAATGCTGCTCGAAAACTGTTGCCGTTTCGGCGAAGGCATCAAGGTTCGGCGTCCTGACAACAGGGTGTCCAACTGTGCCGAGACAATCGCCCCGCCACTGGTCAGCGGTGATCAGCAGGATATTTGGACGTGTCATGCCACTTCCAGTTTCTCGATCAGGGCAGGCAGATCCGCGACCGTATCAATCACGTAGTCGGCACCGGCTTTTTTCAGCTCTACCGTTGCATGCTGGCGCAGGACGTCAACCTGATCTTTCGAAAGTGCAGCGAGTTCCTCCGGTGTCTTGCCTGCATAGTTGCCCGACAGCGCAAGGCCCACAGTCAGGCAGCCGGCTGCAACACCCTCGGCAATGCCCGGTTCAGTGTCGTCCACCTTGATGACCGCGCTCGGCGGGTAGGCCACCAGATCGACGAAGCACTGATACATGCCGAGCGGACCGGGACGGCCTTCCGGCAGGTCGTCGGCACAGATGAGATTGTCCGGTTCATACCCCTGTTCGGCGGCTTTCGGCAGCACGCGTTCCATGATCGAGCGGGTATAGCCGGTGGTCGAGCCGATTTTCATGCCCTTGGCGCGAAGCAATCTGACAACCTCGGCAGCACCTGGAACGAGATCTGAGAAATCGGCGACGACTTCCTCGTTCATTGGAACGAAGACCTTGTAGACCTTGTCCACATCGGCATCAGTTGGTGCGTGGCCGTATTTGGCGATCCATTGGGCGCAGATGTCCGGATCATCCATCATGGAGCGGATGTGGTCCCACTTCGGTTTGCCCATCGGGCCGCGTGCCTGGTCGATGGTTGCGGTAATGCCGAAGGTCTCGAAGGCCTTTACGAAGACACCCATCGGGGCAAAGGATCCGAAGTCGATCATGGTGCCGGCCCAGTCGAAGACCACGGCTTTGAATTTGCTCATCTTGTTTCCTCACGCATAGAGATCGGCAATGGTTTCCTCGCCGATGGCGAAAGCGGTGGAGGCACCGCAGCCGGCCGTGACGACGACAATGCGGGTACTATCGTCCGGCGCATCGGTGAAGCGCCAGCGGTCCGGGGCAGAGGCGTAGGTGCCGATCCAGGTTTCAGAAATGTCATAGGGGCCAAGATCGAGGATCGTCTCCATCTCGCCCAGGATCAGGTCGTTCACGGTCTTGTCGATGAACGGATCGGGTGTCGCGCTGTAATGATGGCTGTCGCCGACAACGAGACTGCATCTTGGGACTGGACAACGATCAGGTGAATGCCGTTTTCCCGGTGATCAGCCATCTCCCGATCCAGCCGGGCTTTCAAAGGCTCTGCTTGGGGGAGTTCGGCATAGCCAAGATATCGCGCAAGGCCGAGGTCAGACATGACTGCGGTGCCAAGTCGATACGGTTGCGAGGGGCGACGCGCAACATCTGCAGTTTGCAGCGTGTGACTTCGTAAGTGGCGATCCGGTCAGAAAAAGCGTCGTGCCATCGTCGCCGGGGCAGACGATCACGGTCTCCGCGTGCACCGTCCCGCGCGAGGTTTCAAAGGCTCTGCTTGGGGGAGTTCGGCATAGCAAGATATCGCGCAAGGCCGAGGTCAGACATGACTGCGGTGCCAAGTCGATACGGTTGCGAGGGGCGACGCGCAACATCTGCAGTTTGCAGCGTGTGAC
>LZQR01000363.1_pt1 | contig 11318 bp, 20 predicted proteins | sample 768601 | NCBI WGS metagenome assembly LZQR01 (sample SAMN05207299, study PRJNA324521) | oil field metagenome | isolation source: sample BH-FW-24 from oil reservoir | place: India: Bombay High | collected 2015-12-04
GCAGCTTCCGCGTCCTGCCTCCCTCGCCTACGCGACGGAGTCCATGCGTCTGACCACCCGGCTCATGCAGCTGGCCTCCTGGCTGCTGCTGCAGCGTGCGGTCAACGAGGGCGAGATGTCCCGTGAGCAGGCCGCGAAGAAGCCAAGCAGCTTCCGCGTCCTGCCTCCCTCGCCTACGCGACGGAGTCCATGCGTCTGACCACCCGGCTCATGCAGCTGGCCTCCTGGCTGCTGCTGCAGCGTGCAGTCAACGAGGGCGAGATGTCCCGTGAGCAGGCCGGCAGCGAGAAGAACAAGGTTCGCCTCGACAAGCTGTCCACAGCCGCCGGCGGCCCAACCTGGACTGATCTGCCGGAAACGTTGCGCGAGCTGGTTGACCGCTCTTCCCGGCTGCAGGAACGCGTCGTCCACCTCGACAAGATGCTGTACCGCAAGGACGCAGAGCAGGTCGAGGAAGCCACGAACGACAATCCGGTCGCTTCCCAGATCAACAAGCTGCACGCCGCATTCGGCAAGTTCGGCTAAGTCCGATCAACCTCTTTCGAATTCGAAAAGCCGCCGCAAGGCGGCTTTTTGTTTTGGGTGAGCCTGCGCCGGATCCCAGTAAAGCCCCAGGATGCCTCCCGAGTAGCGAAGCGTAGATCCGAAGCCTTTACTCAACGCCGAGTGCCGAAGCGCCAGGGTTTGCTGATGAAGGTCAACACGCTCCAGTTTTCTGGCCAAGTCACTAGCCAGGTCTCTGGTCAGCTCTCTGGCCAGCTCTCAGGAAACGGGTAAACCCCGGATCTCGCGGTGCTCGCCCTGGGTGACATTGTACTTGCTGCGTTTCCTGCGGACCTCAAAACACAAAAAACCCGGCCAGAGGCCGGGTTTTTCGTTTGAAACTGTCGTGGCTGAAGCTTAGGAGCCCAGGAAGCCAGCGAACTTGTTCTTGAAGCGGGACACGCGGCCGCCGCGGTCCATCAGCTGACGGTCACCACCGGTCCATGCCGGGTGGGACGTCGGGTCGATGTCGAGCGTCAGGGTGTCGCCTTCCGCACCATAAGTGGAGCGGGTGGTGTATTCGGTGCCATCGGTCATGACGACCTTGATGGTGTGGTAGTCGGGATGAATATCCGCTTTCATGGCCGGTCCTTTCAAGCGCCCAGTGACAACCTTCCGGGAAAGCCGCCAAGCAAACGCAAAACGAAATGAGGGGCCGCCGATCCGGTTGCGGACGCCGCCCTCAGAAACATGAGGCGGGGATATACCCCATGGAAGGAGCCAAGACAAGGGGCAAATTCCGGCAATTTCCAGCTATCTCCGGCAAAGGATTTCAACCCCTCGCCGACGCGGCCCGCTTTCCTCCGGCAAAGCCCTTTTAAAGCTCTTGACGGCTTTGTCCAAAGTCATTGTCCGCACTGCGGAACATGCTAAGACGGGAAGGAACAACAAGGAGACCCCAGTGGCCGACGCCCCTGCCAACGAAACCCAATCCCCATCCGGAAAGTCCCGCAGATCGCTTCGCCCGCTTACCCGGCTGGTGCCGTATCTCTTCCGGCACAAGACCATGGTTGCAGCGGCAGTTGCAGCCCTGTTCTCGGCCGCCGTCATAACGCTTGTTCTTCCTGCGGCGGTCCGCCGGATGATCGACTTCGGCTTCGGCGCCGATGACCCCGCGCTGGTCAATTCCTATTTCGCCGTGCTGATCGGCGTGGTGTGTGCCCTGGCAACTGCCAGTTCCGTTCGCTATTTCCTGGTCATGTGGATTGGCGAACGGGTCGTCGCCGATGTGCGCTCCGATGTCTTTGCTCATATGACCAGGCTCAGCCCGGTCTTTTACGACAGCGCCAAATCCGGGGAAATCCTCTCCCGTTTGACGGCCGACACCACCCAGATCAAGGCTGCCTTCGGCTCCAGTGCGTCGCTTGCGATGCGCAACCTGATCATGTTCCTGGGCGCTGCCGTGATGATGGTCGTCACCAGTCCACGGCTTTCCGTTATCGTTCTGGCAGCTATACCGGTCATTCTCATTCCCATCCTCGGCTTCGGGCGCAGGTGCGCAGAAGGTCCCGCTTTGCCCAGGATACCCTTGCTGAAGCATCAGCCTATGCAAGCGAGATGTTGGGCTCGGTCCGCACACTTCAGGCCTTTACCCATGAAAGCCGCAGCGCAGGCCGCTACGCAGATGCCGTCAATGCCGCCTTCCAGGCTGCCCGCCAGGCAATCGTCGCCCGCGCTGCGCTGACCGGTTTTGCCATCATGGTGATCGGGGCCAGCATCGTCGCCGTCCTCTGGATCGGTGCGAGCGACGTCTTCTCCGGCAGGATCACCGGCGGTGAACTCAGCCAGTTCCTGCTCTATTCCATTCTGGCGGCCGGATCCCTGGCTGCCCTCTCCGAGGTCTGGGGCGAACTCTCACAGCAGCCGGTGTGCAGAACGCCTGTCGGAACTTCTGGAAATCCAGCCGGAAATCGCCGCACCTGAAACCCGGTCAGCTGCCTGAGACGCCACGCGGCGAGATCGTCTTCCAGGACGTGTCCTTTGCCTACCGTAACGCGGAGAAAATGCCCGTCGTCCGCGACCTCAGCCTCACCATATCACCGGGCGAAACCGTGGCCGTGGTCGGACCTTCCGGCGCAGGCAAGTCGACCCTCTTCAGCCTGCTGATGCGGTTCTACGATCCCGTCTCGGGTGACATCCGCCTCAATGGCGTTGCCCTGCCGGATCTCGACCCGGAAGACCTGCGCCGCCATATCGCATTGGTGCCGCAGGACACGGCTATCTTTGGCGCCAGCATTGCGGAAAACATCGCCTACGGACGGCCGGAGGCAGCCAGGAGGAAGTCATCGCCGCCGCGGAAGCAGCGCTTGCGGCCCCCTTCATCGAGAAGATGTCGGACGGCTACGACACCATCGTCGGCGAACGCGGCATAACCCTTTCCGGCGGCCAGCGCCAGCGCATTGCCATTGCCCGTGCCGTCCTGAAACACGCACCCGTGCTGCTGCTGGACGAAGCCACAAGCGCGCTCGATGCGGAAAGCGAAAATCTGGTCCAGCAAGCCCTCGACCGGCTGATGGAGAACAGGACCACACTAGTGATCGCGCACCGGCTGGCGACGGTTCTCAAGGCAGACAGGATCGTGGTGATGGAAAACGGCCGGATTGTCGAAACCGGGACACACAGCGAACTGACCGCTGCCGGTGGCCTTTATGCAAAGCTTGCTAGGCTGCAGTTTGGTGCCGAGCTGGACGCGGAAACCGCATAGCCCGTCAAACGTGAAAAGGGCGGCATGATTGCCGCCCTTCTTGGCTAATGAATGCCGATGTCAAATCACGCGTCGTCGGGAACCGCGACCGTGTAGTTGAGCGGCATGCGGCCGCCGTCGGCGAAGATCGTCTGACCGGTGACGTAGCTGGCATCGCTGGACGCCAGGAAGGCGGCGGACGCTGGCGATTTCGGACGGTTCGCGACGCGCAGCATCGGCGTCCGCGACAGGATGCGGTTTTTCGCCGCCGGATCGCTGTTCACCGACGCCAGCATCTCGGTCATGATCGAGCCCGGCCCGATGGCGTTGACGCGGATACCGTACTGGGCAAGCGAAAGGGCGGTCTCTTGGTCAGCTGCGACATGCCACCCTTGGAAACGCAGTAGGGGATCTGATTCGGGATCGCGAGCACCGAGTTGACCGACGACATGTTGACGATGCAGCCCGGCTCGCCACCGTTCTGAACCTTTTCCACCATGTGGCGGGCAACGGCCTGCGAGCACAGGAAAGCGCCCTTCAGGTTGATCGACAGGACGCGCTCGAAATCCTCTTCTTCCAGGTCGAGGAAATCCGCGCCGACCACGATACCGGCGTTGTTGACCAGCACATCGATATCGCCATAGGCGTTCAGCGTTTCGGCAACCAGATTGCGAACGTCCAGACGTTCAGCGACGTTGCAATGGATGTACATTGCCTCGCCCTGCGATTTCAGATCTTCAGCCGCGGCTTCACCGGCTTCGTCATCCACATCGGCAATCACGACCTTCGCGCCATCGGCGACAAAGCGCTTGGCGACTGCCAATCCGATCCCACGGGCTGCCCCGGTAATGATGGCGACCTTATTCTCCAAAGACACGGAAACCTCACGGCTGCTTGAGTTTAATTCTGATGCGCAAATAGCGCGGGCCGCTTCGCGGCGGCCCGACATTAAGTGTCAAAAACGGCTGTGTCGATGGCTGTTATCGCCCTCCAGCAACGTCACCTGGTCAATTCAAACGGAAATTCCGTGTGTTTTGAGCGCTTCGGTAATCTCGTCCAGGATTGCCGGATCATCGATCGTGGCCGGCATTTTCCAGCTTTCTCCGTCGGCGATCTGGCGCATGGTGCCTCGAAGGATCTTGCCGGAACGCGTTTTCGGCAACCGGTCGACGGTGATCGCGATCTTGAACGCCGCCACCGGGCCGATCTTGTCGCGCACCAGCTTGATAAGCTCCTTCTCGATCTCGTCGTGGGTCCGGTCGACACCGGCTTTCAGAACAACGAACCCGCAAGGCAGCTGGCCTTTCAGTTTGTCTGCAATGCCGATGACGGCACATTCGGCAACATCGGGATGCGTGGCCAGCACCTCTTCCATGCCGCCGGTCGACAGTCGGTGGCCGGCAACGTTGATGATGTCGTCGGTCCGCGCCATGATCGACAGATACCCGTCATCATCAATGATCCCGGCATCCGCGGTCTTGTAGTACCCGGGGAACTCGGCGAGATAGGCATCGAAGAATCGCTTGTCCGCATTCCACAAAGTCGGCAATGAACCCGGCGGCAGCGGCAGTTGCACCACGATGTTGCCAAGTGTATTGGCGCCCAGCGGATGGCCGGCATCGTCCAGCACCTGGACGTCGTAGCCGGGCATCGGCACGGTGGGAGACCCCGGCTTGACCGGCAACTGGCCAAGACCGACAGGATTGCCGACGATGCACCAGCCGGTTTCCGTCTGCCACCAGTGGTCGATCACCGGCACCTGCAATTGGTCGATGGCCCAGTTGACCGTTTCAGGTCCGCACGCTCTCCCGCCAGAAACAGGGACCGGAACTGGGACAGATCATATTTCTGGATCAGCTCGCCTTTCGGGTCTTCCTTGCGAATCGCCCTGAAGGCAGTCGGCGCCGTGAACAGCGACACGATGTTGTGGTCGGAAATAACCCGCCAGAACGTTCCCGCATCCGGCGTCCCCACAGGCTTGCCCTCGAACACGATCGTGGTGCAGCCGTGCAATAGCGGCGCGTAGCAGATGTAGGAATGGCCAACCACCCAGCCGACGTCTGATGCCGCCCAGAAAACTTCCCCCGGCTGAATGTCGTAAAGGTTCTTCATCGACCATTTCAGTGCCACCATGTGGCCGCCGTTATCGCGAACGACACCCTTCGCTGACCGGTCGTGCCGGAAGTGTAGAGAATATAGAGCGGGTCGGTTGCCTTCACCGGAACCGGAGCGATCCTGCGCCCGGCCGCGACAGCATCTGCCTGAAGAGCACCGAGATCGTGGTCCCTGCCCGCTTTCAGGTCCGCCGTCAGTTCCTCGCGCTGGAAGACGAGGCAGCTGTCCGGCTTGTGCCTGGCAATGTCGATGGCCTGATCGATCAGGGGCTTGTAGGCAATGACGCGGCCCGGCTCGATGCCGCAGGACGCTGCGATGATTGCCTTCGGGGTCGCATCATCGATTCGCGTTGCCAGTTCGTTGGCGGCGAATCCGCCGAAGACGACGGAATGAATGACACCAAGACGCGCGCAAGCCAGCATCGCCATCACGGCCTGGGGGATCATCGGCATGTAGATGATGGCCCCGGTCGCCCCTTGACGAGGCCCTGGTCGGCCAGCACGCAGGCATGGCCTCCACCTCTTCCAGAAGCTCCGCATAGGTGTAGCTTGCCGTCCGTCCGGTAATCGGGCTGTCGTAGATAAGTGCCGGCTGGCCGGGACGACCGCGCTCCACGTGCCGGTCCAGGCAGTTGTAGCAGGTGTTGCACTCCCAATCCGGATACCAGCGGCCATATTGCCCCTGATCGGGATCGAACACCTTGTCGCCTGTCGAGACCCAGTCGATTTCCTCAGCGGCCTCTTTCCAGAACCCGAGCGGATCCTGTTTCCAGCCCTGGTAGATCTCGTGATACCGGCTTGCCATGACAATGTCCTCCCAAACACAAGCCCGGAGACACAGCTCCGGCTTTTGCGGCCTAGAGTGCTGTAAGGGCACCCGAAATTGCAAGCCTCCGCTTATAGGCAATTCGGCCTTCGGGACTTTACGTAAGCACTCTGGCATGATTGTCTGCCGGGCCTGTCCGTTCTACTCCTCGCGTTTCTCAGCACATGATCCCAATTACTGATCCCTGGTCTATGCGGCCGCCATTCCGTCGGTCTTTCTGGTCGGCCTGTCCAAGGGCGGGTTCGGCGGCACCTTCGCCATGCTTGGAGTGCCGATCATGGCGCTCGTCATTTCGCCGCTGCAGGCCGCCGGCATCATGTTGCCGATCCTGATCGTGATGGACATTGTCGCGCTGATTGCCTATCGCGGCCGTGCTGACTGGAAAACCCTCAGCATTCTGCTGCCCGCGGCCGTGATGGGCATTGGCATCGGCTGGGCCACGGCCGCCTATGTCAACGACTCCTTCGTCATCTTCCTGATCGGCATAATGTCCCTGGCCTTCGTCGCCGATTATCTCTTCAAGCAGCGCAAGATCACCACCGCGAGCGGCCACAATCTGCCGAAAGGCACGTTCTGGGGCATGATGGCAGGCTTCACCAGCTTCATCAGCCACACCGGCGGCCCACCCTTTCAGATGTACATGCTGCCGCCGCGCATGGCGCCCATGATGTTTGCCGGAACGGCGGTCATCTTTTTCGCCACCGTGAACGCGATCAAGCTGGTGCCCTATTTCCTGCTGGGACAATTCGACGCCACCAACCTGTCGACTTCCGTCACGCTGTTTCCAGTTGCGCTGGTGGCAACACTTGTCGGCGTCTGGCTGGTGCGCATCGTCAAGGCGGAAATGTTCTACGCCATCATCTATATCTTCATGGGCGTGATCGGCGCCAAGCTGACTTATGATGGAATTGTCGGCCTTCTTGCCTGACATGGCGCGCGGGGTGGATCGTCTAAGGGGATACCCCCGCCAATGACCAATTGCACGGCAAACCGTTTCCGGTTTTGATACGGCCAAAATCAACTGGTCACCGTGCCGTTCCCCCATGTGGCGGAGGGTACCTGAGTGGTCTCAAGACGTTTTTGGCATCCCGTTCCCATCTGCTGGCGGGATGCTTCAGGGAGGATGGTCATGGATGCCAGCGTCAACCCCTTCGCCCGGGGTCTCGACAAGAACACCGCCAATTATGCACCGCTCAGTCCGCTGAGCTTCCTGGCAAGAGCGGCGGATGTGTTTCCGGACACGGTTGCGATCGTCCATGGCCGTCAGCGGACCGACTACCGGACCTTTTACCGGCGGGCGCGCCAGCTTGGATCCGCATTGACGCGGCTCGGAATCGGCAAGAACGATACGGTCAGCGTCATGCTGTCCAACGTGCCGCCGATGCTGGAAGCTCACTACGGGGTGCCCATGGCCGGTGCGGTTCTGCATTCCATGAACACACGCCTCGACGCCGCTATCATTGCTTTCCAGCTCGACCATGCCGATTGCAAGGTGCTGATCACCGATCGTGAATATGCGCCGGTCGTCAAGGAAGCCCTGTCGATTGCGACGGTGACACCTACCGTGATCGACTTTTCCGACACCGAATTTCCGCAGGAAGGCGAACGCTCGGCAGCCTCGACTATGAGGAATTCGTGCAATCGGGCGACCCGGACTTTGCCTGGTCGCTTCCGGATGACGAATGGGATGCGATCGCGCTCAACTACACCTCCGGCACCACGGGCAATCCGAAGGGCGTGGTCTACCACCACCGCGGCGCCTATCTGCTGGCCCAGGCGAATGTGATTACCGCTTCCATGGCCAAGCACCCGGTCTACCTCTGGACCCTGCCGATGTTCCACTGCAACGGCTGGTGCTTTCCCTGGTCCCTGTCGCTTGTCGCCGGAACCCATGTCTGTCTGCGCTGGGTCCGCCCGCAAACCATGTGGGACCTGATTGCCGATGAAGGCGTCACACATCTGTGCGGCGCGCCGATCATCATGTCGACGCTCCTCAACGCAGCACCCGAGCACAAGCGCGATCTCGACCGCGAAGTGGAATTCTTCACAGCCGCCGCCCCGCCGCCGGAAAGCGTGCTCGCAGCCATGAAGACCGCCGGTTTTAACGTCACCCATCTCTATGGCCTTACGGAAGTCTACGGCCCGGCGGTCGTCAACGACTGGAAGGTCGAATGGAACGACCTGCCGCTTGCCGAACAGGCACAGAAAAAGGCACGCCAGGGCGTACGCTATGTCGCGCTGGAAGGTCTGACGGTGCTCGACCCGGAAACGCTGGAGCCGGTGCCCGCCGATGGCGAGACCCTTGGCGAGGTCATGTTCCGCGGCAATGTCGTGATGAAGGGCTATTTGAAAAACCCGGAAGCGACAGAGAAGGCCTTCAAGGGCGGCTGGTTCCATTCCGGAGACCTCGGCGTCCTGCACCCGACGGCTATGTCCAGCTGAAGGACCGGTCCAAGGACATCATCATCTCCGGCGGTGAGAACATCTCCTCCATCGAAGTGGAAGAAGTGCTCTACAAGCACGCCGACGTGCAGGCTGCGGCTGTGGTGGCGAAACCGGACGAGAAATGGGGCGAAACCCCTTGTGCCTTTGTCGAGTTGAAGGACGGGTCAACGGTTAGCGAGGCCGACCTGATAGCCTTCTGCAGGCAGCACCTTGCCAGCTTCAAGGCTCCGAAGACTGTTGTCTTCTGCGAATTGCCCAAGACCTCGACCGGCAAAATCCAGAAATTCGCCCTGCGCGAACAGGCAAAGGCGCTCTAGGGGCTGAAAACAAAAACGCCGCGCAATGCGCGGCGTTCAATCTCAGAGGAACTGCCCTCTAATGGAGCGTTTCCTTTTCCCGTATTCGCGTAATCTCATCCTTGATCTTGAGCTTTTGACGCTTCATGTCAGCCAATTGCAGGGAGTCTGTACTCGGATGTAACTGAGCGTCTTCAATCTTGCGTTCCATTTCCGCGTGACGGCGCTCAAGTTCTGCGAGATGCGACTGCATTGACATGGATAACCTCCTGTCTGTTGGCTCAACATTTTCATCGTGCCACAGGAATTCCGGCGTTGTCGATTGTTCTTTGCGCATAGCTTGAGCGTTTCGCCGTCAAATTATGCATTCTCGCTGCTATCCTTAGGAAACCCTGAAGAAGCGGCCCCAATTAAGACACTTAAACTCACGAAAATTACCCTTGAAAGATTTGCCAGTTCACAAGTTTTCAACATACGAAATCGTGACCTGCACCCCGGTTCGCGTGACGAAAGCAAGGGACTTTTGAAAACCGGCCACCGGCTGGCCTAAGATGATATCTTGCCCGTCATCGGCAAAATGGATTAGGACTTATCTCCTGTTTGGGGGACATAGATGGCGCAGATGGATAGTGATGCGTTGCGTTTGCAACTGGCGCAGCTTCGCCAGGAACACAGAGATCTTGATGCGGCCGTCGAGGCACTCGCCTCAACTTCGAACCAAGATGCCTTGCAGCTGCAGCGGCTGAAGAAGAAGAAACTGATGATCAAGGACCGGATCACGGCACTTGAGGATCAGCTGTTCCCGGACATCATCGCCTGAGCTTGCCTGCCACCGGGTTTCCCGCATCGGCACCATGCACCCCGAATGTGAATTTCCGACACGAAATCTGCCGATTCGCGCTTGCGATGCGCGGCGCGCTGCCTATACTCCGCGGCTCTTCTGAGCCGCCGGAAACTGGAGCATTTTATGGCCAAAGCGGATGTCGCCATCATCATGGGAAGTCAGTCGGACTGGCCGACAATGAAACACGCCGCCGACACGCTGGACCAGCTCGGTGTCAGCTACGAGGCACGCATCGTCTCCGCCCACCGCACGCCGGACCGGATGTACGACTTCGCCAAGAGCGCAAAGGCCGAGGGCTTCAAGATCATCATCGCAGGCGCAGGCGGTGCAGCCCATCTTCCAGGCATGACCGCGGCCCTGACGCCGCTGCCCGTCTTCGGTGTTCCGGTCGAAAGCAAGGCGCTTTCCGGCGAGGACAGTCTCCTGTCCATCGTGCAGATGCCCGCCGGTATTCCGGTCGGCACGCTTGCCATCGGCAAGGCGGGTGCCACCAACGCCGCCCTGCTGGCAGCTGCTGTCCTGGCCCTGCATGATCCGGCAATCGACGCCGCCCTCACCGCCTTCCGCGCCGAGCGCACTGCCGCCGTCGCCGAAACGCCATCCAACGACTGAAATAGCCCGACGCGGGCAGGATCCATACCATGAACGCCAAAACCCGTTTGAGCCCAGGCGACACCATCGGCATCCTTGGTGGAGGCCAGCTCGGCCGGATGCTGGCGCAGTCGGCCGCCAGTCTTGGTCTGAAGACACATATCTTCTGTCCGGATCCGAACAGTCCCGCTTTTGACGTCAGCACCACCTTCACGGTTGCGCCCTATGAGGACATCGACGCGCTCGACCGCTTCGCCTCTTCCGTCGACGCCGTAACCTATGAATTCGAAAACGTGCCGGGTCCGACCGCTGCCCATCTCGACGCCAAGTTCCGGTGCGCCCCGGTGTACGCGCGCTGGAGGTTTCCCAGGATCGGCTGTTCGAAAAGCAGTTTCTCTCCGGTGCCGGTGTTGCCATTGCCGACTTCGCGACATGCCTCGCAGCAGGATCTCGAAGAAGCCGTCGCGCGTTTTGGCGGTAAGGGCGTTCTGAAGACCCGCCGCTTCGGCTATGACGGCAAAGGGCAGCAGATGATCCGCAAGCCCGAGGATGCCGACGGCGCCTTCGAAAAGCTCGGCGCAGTACCGATGGTGCTCGAAGCGCTTATCCCCTTCGAGTGTGAAGTCTCAGTGATTGTCGCACGAGACCTGGACGGCGGCATTGCCTGCTACGACGTTGCCCGGAACCACCACGAAAACCACATCCTGAAGACCTCGACCGTTCCGGCCGGCGTCTCGCAGGCAACGCTGGACGCAGCCCGTGCGATGGCCGGGAAGATTGTTGCCGGTCTGGATTATGTCGGTGTCATGGGCGTGAAATGTTCCTGGTGCGCGAGGCAGTCTCAGTGATTGTCGCACGAGACTGGACGGCGGCATTGCTGCTACGACGTTGCCCGGAACCACCACGAAAACCACATCCTGAAGACCTCGACCGTTCCGGCCGGCGTCTCGCAGGCAACGCTGGACGCAGCCCGTGC
>LZQR01000364.1_pt1 | contig 11303 bp, 12 predicted proteins | sample 768601 | NCBI WGS metagenome assembly LZQR01 (sample SAMN05207299, study PRJNA324521) | oil field metagenome | isolation source: sample BH-FW-24 from oil reservoir | place: India: Bombay High | collected 2015-12-04
CTGAACTTTGCTAAAATGCAGTTATTACGTTCGCATTTTTCGGTGGCGGAGTCGGCAGACGAGGCGCCGGAACTTGAGGTGTTTGGCCCGGTCAGCGCGTCCGATGTTGCGCCGGCAAGGCCGGTTCCGCTATCAGTTGCTGTTGCGCGCCGAGTCGGTGGACCCACAGTCCGGTTGGACCTTTTTAAATGATGTTAAAAACCGCCTGAACTTTGCTAAAATGCAGTTATTACGTTCGCATTTTTCGGTGGCGGAGTCGGCAGACGAGGCGCCGGAACTTGAGGTGTTTGGCCCGGTCAGCGCGCCGATGTTGCGCCGGCAAGGCCGGTTCCGCTATCAGTTGCTGTTGCAAAGCGCACAACGTGGTTGGTTGCACACTTGGTTGGCGCAGGTGGAAAGTGAACTTTACACCTCACCCAGGCGAAAAAGGTACGCTGGTCCTTGGATGTCGATCCACAGGAGATGACCTGAAACATGGCTTGGCGACCGATTTAAAGGCCTCCGGACAACGGCCGGAAACGACTTAACTCATCCCGTTTAGAGGAGAAAGCATGTCCCTATTAATCAAGTTGTTCAAGGCGTTGAATGCCAACCAGCATTCCGGTCAGATCGCCTTTTCATTCGTGCTCGGTATGATTCTGGGCTTAACCCCACTCTTTTTCCCGCACAACCTGATCACGTTGGCGTTGATTTTCTTCTTGCGGGTAAATCTTTCGGCGGTCATTGTGGCGACGCTTTTCTTTAGCGGGTTGGCGTATCTGCTCGATCCGGTCTTTAATCAAATCGGTTTATGGATTTTGCAGGCGCAGACGATGCAGCCGGTGTTTACCGACTTGTACAACAGTGCTTTCTGGCGCTTCCTGCACTTCAATAATTCCATTGTGATGGGCAGTGTGGTGACGGCGTATCTGTTGAGTGTGCCGGCCTTCCTGCTGTTCTGGGTGCTGGTGAAAACCTACCGTCAGCGCTTCTTGGTGTGGGCGAATAAATTCAAAATTATTCGATTGTTAAAAGGCGCCGAAGGGGCCGGTTTTGTATCGGGGATGATGAAATGAGCGAAACGTCAAACAACACGCAAACACAATCGTCGCAACCGGCACCGAAAGGCTGGGTGCGTTGGTCAGGCCTGGGCGTTTTTGCCGGGATTGTCGTGGCGGTGGTCGCCATCGGCTATTTCAGTTTCACCACCATTCTGAAGAGTCAGTTGGAACATTATGCTTCCCAAGCCTGGGGGCGAAAATCGAAATCGGCAGTTTGGATTTGGGCATTATGCCGATTGAGGTCGGGCTGCGTGAATTGCAAGTGACCGATCCGGACAAGCCGATGGAAAATCTGTTGGTGTTGAGCCGCCTCAGTGCTTCCTTGAATTTATATCATTTGATTGCCGGGCGTACGGTGATTGAGGACGTCAATTTCACCGGCCTGGCGATGCACCAGCCGCGTGACACGTCCGGTGCGTTAGCGAAGGCGCCGAAAACCGAGACGACCGATACCACGGAAAAAGACTCGAAATCCGACGGGTTTGCCATGCCGGACATGGCTTTGCCGGACCCGAGCGAGATACTGGCACGCGAAAAACTGGAAACCTTGGAAGCGGCCAATCGGGTGCAGGCGCAGTTGGACGAAATCGACCAGGCCTGGTCGGAAATGCAGAAAGAATTGCCGTCCGATGCCGAAATTCAGGATTATCAAAAACGGTTCGAATCTCTGACCGGCGGTAAAAACGATATGCAGTCGATTCTGGCAAAAAAAGACGAGTTCGAAAAACTGCAGTCGGAGCTGGAAGCGAAAAAGAAAACGTTGGAAAAAGCCCAGGATTTATTACAGAACAAGCTACCGAAAATCCAGAAAGACGTGGTGGCGCTGAAAGACCTGCCGGAAAAAGATTACAACCGTCTGATGTCGAAATATTCGCTGAACCAGTCCGGTTTGTCGAACGTGACGTACCTGTTGTTCGGCCCGCAAATTCAATATTGGACGGATGAAGGTTTGAGCTGGTATCGCAAACTGGAACCGTTTATCGCCAAACTGAAAACCATGCAGGCCGAACAGGCGGCCGAGACCGAAAAACAGGCGCCACAGCGGGCCTTTGGTGTGGATGTTGCTTTTCCGGAATACGACCCGCAACCGGATTTCATCATCAAGCGCATCAACGGTTCCGGCACCTTGGATTGGGGGGATATCGACATTCGTGTCCGTCAGGTGACGTTTGATCACCCGACTACCCGTTTGCCGGTGCTGTTTGAAGTGCTCGGCAAACCGAAAGGACAAGATCAGGCCTTGCGTGTGATTGGGGAAAGTAACTTTACCGACCCGCAAGCGCCGCTGAACGAAGCTAACATTGTTTGGGACGGCTACCGAATTTCGGATTGGACGATTTCCGGCGACAAAACGCTGCCAGTGGTCATGAAGCAGGGGGCCGTCGACGTAACCGGTAAGATTTCACTGGTCGCGTCGATGAAGTCAATGCCGTAGTCGATATGGCTTACCAGGATGTGGCGATGGACGTCAGCCAAAGTGCTTCGAAAGAGGTGAAACGTTACATCGCGCCGTTGTTTGATGAGGTGAAAGCTTTCAAGGTGAAAGCGGACATTTCCGGCGAGGTCACGGCACCGAGCATCAACGCCAGCTCGAATCTGGATAAGTTGATGTCCGGCGCGTTCAACAAGGTGTTGGGGCAAGAGCTGCAACAGGTTAAGGCGGAATTCCAAGATCAATTGAACGCCAAGCTTCAGGAGCAATTGGGGCCGATTAACCAGCAGTTGAATGGTTTGTTGGGCGACAAAGCGGAACTGGGCAAAGAAACCGCCAGTCTGGATAAAATGCTGAATTTCGACTTCGAATCCTTGGTGAAAGAACAAGCCGGGGGCGAAGCGGAAAAAGCCGTAGGCGACAAGCTGAAGAATTTATTTAAGTTTTGACGGATAATTACATTACCGAATTAGAGGATTTCGCAAAGGCTTTTGACAGGAAGTTGAAAGTCATGGTGCTTTTGTGCGTTTAAGCCATCGAACATCAGGAAAGAGATAACAATGAGAGACAATGGACCTGTTACACAACAAGAATATCAAATTCCGCAGGGCTATATTTTGGTGTCGGAAACCGATTTGCAGGGCAATATCGTTTACGCGAATGAAGCCTTTATCGAAGTCAGTGGCTACACCTGGGCCGAGCTGAAAGGTCAGCCGCACAATATGATTCGGCACTCGGATGTGCCGGAAAAAGTCTTTGAAGATCTTTGGGCGTGCTTGAAACGTGGCGAGCCTGGCACCAATACGTCAAAACCGCCGCAAGAATGGTGACCATTATTGGGTGGAAGCCAATATCGCACCGGTGGTGGAAAATGGCGAAATTGTCGGCTACAAGTCGGTTCGAAACCCGATCAAAAACGATGAAGTCGAGCTGGCGGAAAGCGCCTATCGGTTGATTCAAAACGGTCAACGTCTGATTAAGAAAGGGGCGCTGGTGACGCCTTTGTCGCAACGGCTGGCGCGTTGGAGTCCTTTGCCGCAAAAAAGCATCATGGGCAAAACCATTTTGCCGTTGATTGTGATGGCGATTGTGTGGAGTGCCGCTTTGCAGCTGTATTTGCAGAATGTGGCCGACAACCTTTATGCCGGAGCGGTGGTCGAGCGCCAGGAACTGTTGTTGAAAAACCTGGATTCGGAAATCGCGAGTCAAAGCCAGATTGCCTTGACCAATGCGGTCGGGATCGCCGGGAACTCCGCGGTGATTTACGGCCTGTACGACCATCAGGATACGGTTTTGTGGCAAATCCTACAGGTCAACCACGATCAGTATGTCAAGCGTGCCAATATGCCGGGCATCGGTTTGGCGATTTTCGATGAAAACCTGAAGCAGGTTGCGTCCAGCGGTGTGCCGATTGCGGTGGATGCCATTCCAAACGAACCCATTACCCGAATCACTTTCCAGCCGGAGGGCGGGTTCATTCAAGCGCTGGTGCCGGTGCCTTATGGGGATAAAACCATCGGGTTGGTTGGCGTGAGCCTACCGTTACAGCAAATTGCTGGCCTGGAGAAAGAATCCCGTCATCATTATGCGGCGTTGGATTTAACTCAGGATCAATCGCTGACTTTCACGAAAGGGTTCGAGGACTCCAAGCTCAAAGCCTTGATGAGGCAGGCGGATCGCACGCAGTTGGTCGAAAACGGTTATGCGGTGGTCGGCAACGACTTTTTGGTGCTGGGTAAAATCCATGCTGGGGATCAAGTCATCGGTGCCCACTTGATTTCCGAGCCGATGAACATTCTCGATAAACTGCTCAGCGACACCTACTTCATGATTTATGTGGCCCAGGCGGCCATGTCTGGCGGCTTTATCCTGTTGCTGATTCAAGTCTTCTGGCGGATGCGTAATTACGTGCTGAAACCGATGAGCCGCTTGACGCAGAAGTTGTCGATCGCTTCGGAAGAAGGTAGTTTGTCGGTACGTGCCGATGTGGTGGTGGACGATGAAATCGGCCAGATGGCGCGCAACTTCAACCATTATGTGACCTCTGTTCAGCACTTGATGATCAGTGTGTCCGATATGATTTCGGCGCTGTCGAAAGGGGATTTGCAATACCGGATTAAAGCCGATGCCAAAGGCGATTTGAATATCCTTAAGGGACAGGTCAACCATTCGGCGCAAAACATTCAGAATGTGATTTCGGAACTGGAACGGGCTATCCAGTGTTTGATCGAAGCGACGTACGATTTCGAAACACAGGCACATTTTGAAGGCGACTTTAAAGTGATGGTGGATGACCTGCAAAATGCCATGCGTAATACCCACGAAGCTGTGTCCGGTATCAATGAGACGATGAAGGCCATTGCCGAAGGGAATTTTTCCAGTCGTTTGACCACGCCGTTAACGGGCGAACTGGACTCTCTGAAGCGTAATATCAACGAATCTCTGGACCAGCTGGAAGCTGGTATCACCGAAGCTGTGGAAGTGGTGGTCGCGCAGTCGGAAGGCGATTTGACGCGCCGCGTCGAAGGCCAGTATCTCGGTAAAATCGGGGTGATGAAAGACGCCATCAATACGTCGTTGGAAAACATGGGCGGGCGATTTCCGAATTGATGGTGTCGTCTCGCACCGTGAATGATGCATCCGACCAGATTGCTTCGGGCAGTTCCGATTTGTCGGATCGGATTCAGAATCAGGCTGCAACGTTGCAGGATACGGTGATGTCGATGGACATGATTACGCAAACGGTGCGTAAGAATGCCGAAAACGCCAATGAAGCTTCGGCACTGGCCTCGGCGGCTAAAAACAAGCCGATGATGGCGCGGAAGTTATGTCGCAGACCATGGTGTCGATGAAAGAACTGTCCGAATCGAGTCAGAAGATTTCCGACATCATCGGCTTGATTGATTCGATTGCGTTCCAGACAAATTTATTGGCCTTGAATGCGCCGTGGAAGCGGCGCGTGCCGGAGAGCAGGGACGTGGATTTGCGGTGGTGGCCGGTGAAGTCCGTACCTTGGCCGGTAAATCTGCGGATGCCGCGAAAGAGATTCGCAGTCTGATCGAAACCAGCGTGAATCAGGTCGCGCACAGCGAAACCCTGGTGCAACGTTCAGAAAGAGAATTCGCGTCCATTTGTGGAAGTGATTTTGAAAATGCATCAGTTCATTTCCGATATTGCCTTGGCCAACGGCGAACAGACGCAAAGTGTCGAACAAATCAACCGCGCCATTGAAGGTATGGACGGTGTCACCCAGCAAAATGCGGCCTTGGTTGAAGAAACCGCGGCGGCGGCGGACACCTTGCGTGGCGAAGCCGATCAGATGCGCAGTCAGGTCGGATTCTTCCATTTGCAGAAGGATACGATGGGCCGCGGTTTGACGCGTGGGCAGGCGGTCATCGAGAGCTTTAAGGTCGATCATTCCGCCTTGGCCAAATCGGAGTCGGAAGACAGTTGGGATCGTGCCTTGGTGCGTCGTGCCTTTAAAAACTGGGTCAACAAGCTGCAAGCCCATGTCAATGACATCGGTTCCGCATCCCGAGCCGATTTCGATAACCCGACCGGGTTTACCCATTGGCTGCAAGGCGAAGGCCGTGAACGCTATGGCGACGTGGCGGAGTTTGCTTTGATGGCGCAGCTGTATCCGAACTTGCGTAAAGACTTGATGAAAGCCTATGATTTGAAAGCCGAGGGGCAGGACGATGAAGCGAAAGTGCACTTCATCATTGTGCAGGAGCTGTCGAATTCGATTCTGGACTTGATGGATGCGCTGGAGAAAAACTGGCTTAAGTCTCAACGTTGAGGCCATACAATAATAACGAATCCGGGCCTTTAGGTCCGAGAGTCGAACACCCTGATTACCCTTTGGACGAAACTTCTGATGATGAGCACGAAAATTTGGAGCGCGGCGCGTGCCGGTCTGTTGGTTGCAAGCGCGTCGGCGATGATCGGTTGCGCGACCAACGTGAAGCTGAAAGTGTTGGAGCCGGCGCAAATTGATCGGGCCGCTCAAACCAAACAGATTGCGGTGTCACCTTTTGAGCAGGACACCGTCGGGTTGGCGGGAAAAATCGAAGCGACCCTGGCCAAGCAAAAACTGGACGGCCAATATTATTTCACCACCGTCAGTCGTAACGAGGTGGATCAGTTGCTGAAAGAACAGCGCTTTCAGTACAGTGGCGTGGTGGATGAGGCCAAACTGGTGGAGGCGGGCGAACTGCTCGGTGCGCAAGCCTTCGTGACCGGTGAGGTGACGTCGGCCTCGGCGCGAGACGACCGTCATTACGAAGAACGCATGCAGTGCGCCGACAAAAAATGTAACGAATTCCGCGTCTATAAAGTGCTGTGCGAAATCCGCACCATTTCCATGGGCGCCAATATCAAGATGATTGATGTGGCAAAAGGCGACATTATCCATGCCGATACCTATATGAAAAGCCGTCGTTGGAAACATTGCCGCGATGATTCGCGTTCATTGCCGTCCAAATCCGCCGGACTGGAATTGTTGGCGTCGGAAGTGGCGACCGATTTCGTCTATAAACTGACGCCGCACTATACGCATATGACGGTGTCCTTGTTGGAAGACCCGGACATCGACTATACCGCCGAGCAAAAGAAAACGTTGTCGCTGGCCATCGAATACATCGAAGCCGGGCGATTGGATAAGGCCGAGCGTTTGCTGGGCACCTTGCTGGATTCCACCGGTAACCGTTCTTACGTCGCCGCGTACGATTTGGGCGTGGTCAAAGAAGCACAAGGCGATTTGGTTGAAGCCAAGCGCCTGTATCACCTGGCCGATGATCTGCAATTGGAACCGGTTGACGAAATCAATGAGGCCGTGATGCGAATCGATCACGTCATGGCCAACCGCGAAAAAGCCCTGTCGCAGATATCGCAATGAAACCATTCCTACTTTTTTGTTTTTTCTCGTTCGCTCTGACCGCGTGTGTCGGTCAAGACGTGAAGCCGCTTTCCACCACTGAAAAACCGACGCCGGACTGGTTTCTGAACCCGCCGTCCGATACGACTCGCCAGCTCTACGGGGTGGGCGAAGGTCGAACGCGGGAGGAGGCGGTGCAAGCCGCGTTGGTGGATATCGCCGCCAAACTGAGTGTACAGGTTTCCGCCATTTCCAAAGCCGTTTGCAGGTCACGCAATCCACGTATGAATACGCGGAACGCACTTCGGAGAAACAAATTCAATCCCAGGTGGCAAAAATTCAGCTGCGGGATTATCAGGTCGAACGTGCAGAGCGTTTGGGTTACGGCAAGACGGTGGCACTGGTGGGGTTGGATCGTCAGGCCTTGTTCGAGGATTTACGACGTCAGCAGGATGCGCAAATGCAGACGCTGCAAACGGCCGAAAGCGCCCATCAGAAAGACGGTGCTTTAGGGCAATACGTTTTCTATCGCCGTAGCCTCGATGCGCTGGCGGATTTTCGGCAACGTTTATTGATTTTGGAAACCTTACAGCGTGATTTCGATACTCGGCCGTACAGCGATTTCCTGCAACGGTTTGAACAGCGCACCGCCCGTTTGAAAGCCGAAATGCGCTTGGTGGTGATGGCGGACGACGATACGAAGCGCCTAGTCGGGCCTTTGCAAAGTGCTTTGAGTCAGGCCGGGTTTCAAATTGCCAAAACGACCAGGCCTGGCGAAAAGGCCCAGATTCGCTTGATGGCGGAGGTGGCGCAGTCGCAAGCTTACGGTTTTTACATCGAGCGGATGGCGCTGAACATTCAGGCGCTCAGCGACGGCGTGCAAATCGGCGGTCATAAACTGAATTTGAAAGGGCAGGCCACGCACAGCTTCGAACAGGCGCGTGAAAACTTGACCGTGAAATTCCAGCAACAGCTGCAATCGCAAGGCCTGAATGCCGTGATCGGTGTGTCGCTCCTGCCAGCTAAGGCCGACTAATTGTCTTTACAGCTGGCGGGTTTGTTTGGCGAATTCGTCCAGACTGATCTCCACCAAGCCATCGCGACTGCGGTTGGGGCCTTTCACCACTTCCTGCGCGGCCCAGGCATGGCCGTGAATCACTTCGTAAGTCGCTGGCACCACGCCGTTGCGTCGAAACTGTTCATACGCCTCCAGCATACGGGTGAAACGTTGTTTGCCCATGAGGCCGTGCTGACGCCCTTCGGTGGCGTTGGTGGCGCCGATGGCTTTGAGATCGCGCAGCACTCCCATCGGTTTGCTGTAAGTCAGGGTGAAATGTTCCACATCCATGACGGGTTGTCCGAAACCATTACGAATCAAGGCATCACCGATGTCGTGCATATCGATGAAGGTGTTAACGTGCGGGGTTTCATCCACTTCTGACCAGGCCTGGCGCAATTCTTTCAAGGTGTCCGGCCCGAAGGTGGTCAGCATCAACAAGCCTTCCGGGCGCAGCACACGGCGAAACTCCTGAAACACCGCATCCAGGTCGTCGCACCATTGCAACATCAAGTTGGTGGTGATAAGGTCGACCGAATCATCCGCTAACGGCAGTTGAGCGGCGTCGCCATTCAGGCAGGTAGCGCCGGGACGGGTCAAATTAAAGGTGTCGGTCAGGGCTTTCGGCAAGGCCGGCCATTTCGGGCGCGTTAAATGTGTGTGAGCCCGTTGCAGCATTTGAATGGATAAATCCAGCGCCAAGACCTGAGCTTCGGGTAACGTTCGACGAGTTTTTCGGTAAGGATACCGGTGCCGGCGCCGACGTCCAGAATGGTTTTGGGCGCTAAGGTAATCAAGTCGAGTCGTTCGTCCAGATGGGCGGCGACTTCGCGTTGCAATACGGCCGCTTCGTCGTAACTGACGGCGGCGTGATTGAAGTGTTGTTGAATGTGGGCGCGGCTGAAATGTTGCATGGTCATGAATGATAAGGATGTGCGCGTAAAAAGCCAGTAATTCGCGAGCGGTGTCTTCCGGATGGGAAAGAACGGCATGTGTTCCGGCACCGGGTAATATGCGGGTTTCACCATCCGGTTGCAGTTCACTCAAGGCTTGAATCAATTCTTTCGGAATCAACGGGTCGTGTTCGCCCAACAGCCAAAGAGTCGGCTGAGTCAGGTTCAGTAAGGCATCGCGGTTGTCGATGTCGCGTAACAAGTAGAGGCCTTGTAACAAACCGGAGTAATGCGGCAAGCTACGCTGGCTCATGTGTTGCCGCAAGCGTTTCATCAACGGGCGGGCATTTTCGGTGCCTTGCAGTTGCAGGTTCCAGAATTGTTTTAAGACGCGACGTATTCCACCCCGAGTGCTTTGATGAAATCGGCCATCAACGGCGGGCTGACCGCCCAGCGCCAACCGTCGTTCTGGACGAAACGGGGTGTGGAGGCCAGACAAACCAAGCTTTTGACTTGTTCGGGCTTACGTAAAGCGATTTGCTGGGCCAGCAGACCGCCAAGCGACCAGCCCAATAAATGGGTGTGTTCGGGCAGTGCTTCAATCAAGGATTCCAACCAGGCCTGGTCGATTCGGCCGTTTTCCAAATTTTCAAAGTGCGGGCTTTGCCCGAAGCCCGGCAGTTCGATTAAATGCACCCGATAATGCGGGGACAGAAATTCAATGGCCCAGTCTTGCCAGATGCTGTTTTCCGCGGCCCAGCCATGAATCAAGGTCAGGTTTTCAACGGCTTCTTTAGCACCTTCACCCGTATAGGGCAAGATGTCGGTGTGAAGGGTTAAGGGTGAGATGTTCGCGTTTTCGGACATGGCGGTTATTGTACGGCTATTTTATAAACTGTGGGACGGGAATGCATCGGCACACTGAGCCAGCGCGGCCAATAAGCCGTCGATTTGCTCAGACGTGTGGCTGGCCGATAAGGTCACGCGGAGGCGTGCGGTGTTTTTGGGCACTGTCGGTGGGCGAATCGCACCGACCCAATAGCCTTGTTGTTTGAGCGTGTCCGACCAATCCAGCGCGCGTTGGCTGTCACCGATCATAATCGGTTGAATGGCACTTTCCGACGGCCAGAGCGTTAAGCCGATTTGCGCGGCGCCATCGCGGAAATGTTGGATATGGCGCTGCAATTGGTGACGCGCGTCGTCGGCGTCTTGTACCAATCGCAAGGCTTCTCGCGTCACCTTGGCGTTAATGGGCGAGCTGGCGGTGGTGTAAATGTAGGGGCGTGCCAGTTGAATCAGGGTTTCAATCAGAATCTCGCTGCCGGCGACAAAGGCGCCGGAGGTACCGAAGGCCTTGCCGAACGTGCCCATCAGAATGGTGTTGTCGTCCGGCGCCAGGCCAAAATGCTCGAAGGTGCCTTGTCCATGCGGCCCGACGGCGCCGAAACCGTGTGCATCATCCACAAACAGCCAGGCCTGGTAAGTTTTGGCTAAGGCTTGAATTTCATCCAAGGGGCGAAATCGCCATCCATGCTGAAGACCCCATCGGTGACAATCAGGCATTGGCGGTTTTCGGCCTGGGCCTGTTTCAGGCGTTTTTCCAGCGCTTGCATGTCGTTGTGTGGATAACGTTTCAGATCGGCGTCGGAAAAGCGGGCGCCGTCGATGAGAGAGGCGTGATTGAGCTTGTCGGCCAGAATCCAGTCGCCTTTTTGCATCAAGGTTTGCTGAACAGCGAGATTGGCCATATAGCCGGTGGAAAACAGCAACGCACGTTCACATCCGAGCCAATCGGCGAGTTCATCTTCCAGAAGGTGATGTTCGAGGTGGTGGCCGGTCACCAGGTGCGCTGCGCCGGAGCCGTAACTGAGCGAGTCCACGGATTGCAGGGCTTCTTTTAATTTCGGGTGATTGGCGAGCCTAGATAGTCATTGGACGAGAAATTCACGACTTGAAGGCCGTTGATTTGCATTTCCGGGGTTTGCGCCGAGGTGGCGAGTGGGCG
>LZQR01000365.1_pt1 | contig 11303 bp, 23 predicted proteins | sample 768601 | NCBI WGS metagenome assembly LZQR01 (sample SAMN05207299, study PRJNA324521) | oil field metagenome | isolation source: sample BH-FW-24 from oil reservoir | place: India: Bombay High | collected 2015-12-04
CTGCGAGATCGCCCCATGACGAGACCGGGCGTGGTCTTGTCACAGCCTCCCATCAGCACCACACCGTCCAGCGGGTGCGAGCGGATCATCTCCTCTGTCTCCATGGCCAGCATGTTGCGGTAGAGCATCGAGGTCGGCTTGGTGAAGCTTTCGTCGACCGAGAGCGACGGCATCTCGACGGGAAAGCCTCCCGCCTGGAAGACGCCGCGCTTCACGTCCTGCACCCGCTCCTTGAAGTGGGAATGACAGGTGTTCAGCTCCGACCAGGTGTTGAGCACGCCAATGACCGGCTTGTCACGGAAGTCCTCTTCCGAGTAGCCGAGCTGCATCATCCGCGAGCGATGACCGAAGCTGCGCAGATCGTCAGGAGCGAACCAGCGCGCGGAACGTAAGTCTTTTGGGGCTTTGTGCGTCATGATTTTATCCGGTGAAGGCAAAGGTCAGCCAGATGACGATGAGGGTGAAGACGAGGCCGGCAACCTCCGGCCAGTTGCCGAACCGGTCGTCGCGGCGTTCTTCGTCCGCGAATTCTCCCGGCGCGATATCCTCATCCTGGCGGGTGAGATCCTTGTCGGTGATTTTCATCTCAACCTCCTCAATCCAGCAGGTTTGGCAGCCACAGGGCCAGATCGGGGAAGAACAGCACCAGGAACAGGCCGACAGCCTGCAGGGCGATGAACGGCAGCACGGCGGCGAAGATTTCCTGCAGCTGGATATCTTTTGGCGCCACGGACTTCAGGAAGAAACAGGCTGGCCCAAAAGGTGGCGACAGGTAGTAGATCTGGATGTTCATGGCAAAGAGCACCCCGAACCAGACCGGATCAAAGCCGAGATCCACCACCACCGGTGCAAAGATCGGTACGGTAATGAAGATGATCGCGATCCATTCCAGGAACGTGCCGAGCACCATGACGATCAGCATCATGACGACGATGACCAGGATCGGTGCGATATCAAGGGAGGTCAGCAGGCCGCGCAGGAATTCACCGCCACCGATCCGGTTGTAGATGCCGATCAGCGAGACGGCCCCAGCACCAGCCAGATGATGGACCCAACCGTCAGCACCGTCTGGCGCATGGCATCACGTGCCATCGTCCACGAAAGCTCATTGCGGACGGCGGCAACCACGAGAGCACCCACGGCTCCGACAGCCGCTGCCTCCGTGACGGTGGCGATGCCGGAATAAATGACCCCGAGCACGGCACCGATCAGAAGCCCTGGCAGAACAACCCCTTTCAGGAACTTGACGCGCTGGAACAGCGGCAAACCGGTTTCGGGAATGTCGTAGATCGGTGCCAGTGCCGGATTGAAGCGCACCCGGATCAGAATGTAGATGATGAACAGGCTGGCGAGGATCAGCCCCGGCACGGCGGAGGCAGCGAAGAGCTTGGTGATCGAAACCTGGGCCGCAAGACCGTAGACAATCAGAACGACCGAGGGCGGGATCAGCGTTGCCAACGCCGGCAGCGCAGATGATGCCGATGGACAGCTTGCGGTCATACCCGAGCCGCAGCATCTGCGGCAGCGCGATCAGCCGAGCATGACGATCTCGGCCGCCCATGATGCCGGACATTGCCGCCAGCACCACCGCGACGACACAGGTCTGCACCGCGACCGAACCGCGGAAGCGCCCGCCCAGGATCGCCATGCTGTCGAACAGTGACTGTGCGATCCCCGATCGCTCGAGGACGTTGGCCATGAAGACAAAGAAGGGAACGGCGATCAGCTCGTACTTGTGCAGAACCTCGCCGACATTGGCAGCAACGATGAAGAAACCGGCACGTTCGCCGAAATAGAGGATCGCCGTTGCCAGGGACACCGTCAGTGTGGTGATGCCGAGCGGAACGCCCAGCGCCATCAGCGCCAGCAGCGCGACGACGATCAGAAGGGTAATGAGTTCAATGCCCACCGGCGATCTCCCCTTCGGTGCGCTGGCACCAGCGAATGATGTTGGCGGCAAGCTGGAGGATGTAGAGAACGCAACCAGCAACAAGCAGGATCTTGAGATAGGTCGGCTGGATCGAGTTCAGCGCGGTTCCGAGTGCTCGGTGCGCTTCAGAACTTTCAGCATCGGATCCCACAGGGCCATGGTCAGGACAAGTACCGCGCCAGCCGCAATCACCATCTGCAACAGGCGCATTACGCGCCAGACCCGTGGACTGACCAGCGTTTCGATCATGGTGATGGAAATATGGCGATGCCGCTGGGTGACATAACCAACGGCAAGCACCCAGGCCGAAGCACAGAGCGTCATGGCAAGTTCCGTCGACCAGACAGTCGGGCTGTCGAACCCGTACCGCATCACCACCTCAAGCGCGGAAACCGCGATACAGGCGAAAAACAGCACGGAACAACCATGACCGATGAACACACTGACACTGTCCATGACATCGGCATAACGCGCGAATAGGCGTTTCATCATCTCTCCCTGAATGCAGACCTGAAGCGGACAGGCAAATCCGGCCGAGCACAAGGCCAGGTCATCGAGACTGTGCGCGCACAGGAGCTTTGGCAAGAAAGCTGCGTGCCCTCACCTTGCAAGGTGGAAAGCAAGGGCACGCGTCACTGGCCGGGTCCTAGTTTTGAAGAGACCGATTTCGGTCATGTAGGAGAGGTTCGCGTCAAGCGCTTCCTTGGCAAGGTCCGACTTCTGGGCGTAGTTCTCCCATTCCTTCCGGGCGATCTCGCGCAGTTGGTCGCGATCTTCCTGGGCCCAGTTGATCACTTCGATCTTCTCGCCAGCCCCATCCCGTGCGGCCAGTTCCTGGTCCTTCTTGTCGACTTCAGCCGCCATTGCGAACATGGCTTCGTACCACCAGTCGCGCAGGGCTTTCTGGTCTTCCGGGCTCAAAGCATCCCACTTCGCCTTGTTGATGGTGAACTGCATCGACGGCATGGAGTGAATGCCGGGATAAAGCGGGTAAGGGGCAACGTCATGCAGACCGGTCGCGTCGTTGTTGACGTAGGCCGAGGCGTCTGCTGCATCGACAATGCCCTTTTCCAGAGCACCATAGACTTCGGAGAAAGGAATGGATACCGGCGACGCGCCGGCAGCCTGGAAGACCGCGGCGGCAAGCCTTCCGGAGAGCGGATCTTCTTGCCTTCCAGATCTTCGAACGTGCGGATCGGCACGCGGGCCGGCAATGCTTCGCGAGAATAGGGCCCGCAGGCAACGACCTGCACTTCTCCCCCGGTCACGGCATCGGCTGCCTTCTGCATCACGCTTCGCCGCCGCCATCCTTGCAGAAACCGATCATCTGCTGCGGCGTGTCGTAGCCGGAGATGAGGTCGCCCATGATGGCGTAGGCCGCTCGCGGCCTGCAAAGTAGTTCACGGAGGTGAAGTCGCCATCCAAAACGCCGGCTGCGACAGCATCAGGCGTTTCTCTTGCCGGCACCACGGATCCGTTCGGCGTCAGCTGGATCTCGACGCGGCCATCAGTCATTTCCTTGATTTCGGAAGCCAGGTTTCCGTCAGATACTGGGTCGAAAAGTCCCCTGCATTGAAAGAGGTCTGAATGCTGAAGGTCTCTGCCTGCGCCATTGTTGCGATGACGGAGACCGAAGCTGCCAGGGCAGCGGCGGTGAATTTCATGGTGTCCTCCACTCGATTGCGCGGGGAGCTCCTCCTCCCGCTATCTGATGCATTAATATATTAGTGCATTTCTTGCAAGTCTGTTCTATCTTCTCCCGAGAAGAATCGTGCGTTTGAATGAGAGGATCAGCGATGACGGTTGAACTGGCTCGGTTGCTGGACGACCCGAACAAGGCGGCAGACGCCGGCAGCGGTGAAAGGATCCGGCGGATCTCCGTCAGCCAGCAGATCCAGGAATCGCTGCGCGCGCGGATCATCTCGCTGGACCTCAAGCCCGGGCTCAGCCTGTCGCGGACGGATCTGGCTACCCACTACGGTGTCAGCCAGACCCTGTGCGCGATGCGATGATGAAGCTGGAAGAAGAAGGGTTGCTGACCATCTATCCGCAATCCAAGACCGAAGTCTCCAAGATCGACGTCGACCATGCCCGCGAAACCCAGTTTCTGCGCCTGTCGCTGGAACTGGAGGTGACACGCACCCTGGCCAGACAGGAAGACAAATCCTCCATCGCCCCTGCCCGTCAGATCCTCAAGCTTCAGGAAACGGCACATGCCGAGGGCGATCTTGGCCTCTTTGCCACCTTCGACAAACGCTTTCACCTGTCGCTGTTCAAGGCGGTCGGACTTGCCAGCCTGTGTCAGCTCGTAGCGTCGCGCTCCGGCCATATCGACCGGTTGCGCAATCTTAACCTACCTGACCCCGGTAAACCCGCCAGCATCCTGCGATATCACGGGCTCATCCTGGCTGGTATCGAGGCAAGTGACGAAACGGCCACGGAAACCGCTGTCCGCGAACATCTGTCAGGCACGTTGCAGCAGGTCGATCAGATCGTCGCCCGCAATCCTGCGTTCTTCTAGGCCGAGGCTCAGTAAGGCAAGAGATCGAGTGAAAGCCCAGTGCCCCAGCAAGACTGGCGGAGCCAGGCTTTCATGGGACGGAACTGATCGTCAGCCTGCCTGATTGAGCACCGCCGATGCTACCAGTGCCCGCGCCGCCTCTCCTGCAGCTTCCGCATAAGCAGGATCGCGGTGAACCAGGATGGTTGAAAACGCGCCATCCAGAAGCAGCACGATATGGCGGGCCAGGTGCGGCGCTCCGCTGACACCTGCAGCTCGAACTCTTCCGCCATCCACGCCTCGAATTTCTTCTTGTGATCGGCACCAACCTTCATCGCCGGATGCCCGGGCATATTGGCAAGTTCCGCCGCCGTTCGCAGGAAACCGCAGCCTTTCCATTTCGGGTGCCTTGCAGAAAGCGCTATCTGGCGGAAGATTGCCTCCACCTTGTCCGGCAGATCACCTTCGGCTTCCCCAAACCACTTCCGGAACTGATTGAGGTTGGCTGATCTCGTGACGCCAGATAAGCTTCGATCAGGTCGTCCTTGCTCTTGAAATGGTAATAAACCGTCTTCTTGGTGATGCCTGCCTTCTCCGCGATCGTGTCGAGACTGACGGCACGGATTCCCTCCGCATAGAAGAGCTTGTTGGCAGCGGTCAGGATCCGCTCTCTGGCTGTTTCGGCAGATTTGATCATCGATCAAGTATACTCACCAGTGAATATACTTCAATGCGCGCCGTCGCTAGCGTCCTTCTATCGACTTCAACCAAGGACAAAGCCCATGACTGCCCCTGTTCTTCTGGACCGCCACGGCCCCATTGCTCTGCTTACCCTCAACAGGCCCGAGAAGCTGAACGCGCTCAACTACGCTACGAACGACCTCATCCTGGCTCATCTGAACGAACTGGAAGCGGACGACGGCACTCGTGCTGTCGTCATCACCGGCGCAGGCAGGCGCGCCTTTTCGGCAGGTGGAGACATTCACGAGTTTTCGCGCACCATCGCGGAGGGCATTGACGTCGCGGTACGCGAATTTGCCAGCGGGGCCAGCGCATGACTGCGCGCCTGGAAAACTTTCCCAAGCCGGTCATCGCCGCAGTCAATGGTCTGGCCTACGGCGGCGGTTGCGAGATCACCGAAGCGGTTCATCTTGCCGTCGCCTGCGAAAGCGCACTCTTTGCCAAACCGGAAATCAATATCGGCATCCCGCCGACCTTCGGCGGCACGCAGCGTCTGCCGCGCCTTGCAGGCCGAAAACGGGCCCTGGAACTGCTTCTCACCGGTGACAGTTTTCCGCGCACAGAGCTCATGAGCTCGGACTGGTCAACCAGGTCGTCACCGACGGCAGCGAACTGGAGGCGGCCTTTGCCCTCGCAGAGCGCATCCTGCGTCACTCGCCGCTGGCTGCTTCCAGGATCCTGACTGCCGTCACGCGCGGGCTCAACACGACCATTTCCGAAGGCCTGCGGATCGAACAGGAGCAGTTTGCACGCATGGCAGCCACACGGGACGTTCACGAGGGCCTCACCGGATGGATCGAGCAACGCATGCCGGACTACCAGGGCGCATGAACGCAGCCGAAAACAGTGGGCAGCACGCCTGGAGTGTGCTGCCCACGAATGTGTCAGAAAAGTTTTAAAAAAAAGATTTGTTTAATTACAAAGACTTAATCAGCACCTTTCGGTTCATTCCCGATTTTTCGAGACCGGCTGTTGTAATGAAACCGGTGTTTGTTAAGGTCCCGGCACCCAATGAGTGAAAGGCGCACACCGCTTCACCAGCGGATGTACAGGGCTTCCAACAGCCCATCTTCCGCACCTGCAGCACCCATTCGCTGCCTTGTGCGCCTTCCTGAAAAGTCCGGCACTCGACCTTCGCGCAAAGGGTCGGCTAAATTCCGCCAGTGCACCTATGCACCTCCCGCCGGGCTTGCAACAGAACCATTCCGACGCTCGCTGCCCGACCTCCGGGCGGTGCATGAGCGCGTGCACGCTGCGGCCTGTTCCGTGCGGCATCGCGCGCCTAAAAAGGAGACGCTATCCATGCAGCTCAACAGCTGTCCGCCAATGCCGAATTGCAACTGGACGAGCAGGCTTATGGCCGGGATCCGATCGCAGACCGGGAAACGGATCTCTACCGCGGCGAATACATCATGTCGTTCGTGGAAAAGTGGGACGAGTTGATCGACTGGGACGCGCGCGCCGACAGCGAGGGACAGTTCTTCATGGACGTGCTGCGCGCCCGCGGCAAGGAAACCGTGCTCGATGTCGCAACCGGAACCGGCTTCCACTCCGTGCGGCTGACCCGCGCAGGCTTTAACGTGACCTCGGCCGACGGCTCCGCTGCGATGCTGGCAAAGGCGTTCCAGAACGGCCAGAAACGCGGCATGATCCTGAAGACGGTGCAGGCTGATTGGCGTTGGCTGAACCGGGACATTCAGGCAAATACGACGCATCATCTGCCTCGGCAATTCCTTCACCCACTTGCACGACGAACTGGACCGCCGCCGGGCGCTTGCCGAATTCTATGCCGCGCTCAAACACGACGGCATCCTGATCATCGATCAGCGCAACTACGATGCGATGCTAGATCAGGGCTATTCCAACAAGCACAAATACTATTATGCCGGAAAGAAGGTGAAGGCCGAACCGGTGCATATGGACGAAGGCCTCGCCCGCTTCAAATACAGCTTTCCCGATGGGGCCGAGTACACGCTCAACATGTGCCCCATCCGCAAGAACTACATGCGCCGTCTCCTGTCGGAGGCAGGCTTCGAGCGGGTCCGCACCTATGGTGACTTCCAGGAGACCTTTGCAGAAAACGATCCGGATTTCTTCATTCACATTGCCGAAAAATCCAGCCTGCACCTGGTTCGCTGGGGCGGCGCGCGCCCTGAAGACGGCAAAACGGATATCCGCGAAGTTGCCGAAAGCTACTACGACAGTGACGACGCCGACACGTTCTACAGCCTTGTCTGGGGCGGCCAGGACCTTCACATCGGCCTTTACGACGACACCAGCAACATTCGCGAAGCGTCGGACCTCACCATCGACGAGATGGCCGGCATGCTGCCCAATCTGGGTGCGGATGCGAAGGTTCTCGACATCGGCTCCGGTTATGGCGGCGCGATGCGCAAGCTGGTCAAGGCCAGTGGCTGCAGCGCGGTCTGCCTGAACATTTCCGATGTCCAGAACGACACCAACCGGCACCGCAACATCCAGCAGGGTTTCAAGGACAGGATCCGCGTCGAGCACGGCGTCTTCGAGGATATTCCGGAGCAGCCGGAAAGCTTCGACATTGTCTGGAGCAGGATGCGATCCTGCACTCCGATCAGCGCCACAAGGTGCTGCAGGAAGTTCACCGGGTGCTGAAGCCGGGCGGCTATTTCATCTTCACCGATCCGATGCAGGCCGATGATGCGACCCGAAAGCCCTCCAGCCGGTTTATGACCGCCTGCAGCTCAACAGCCTCGGGTCGATGCGCTTCTACCGCGAGACGGCAGAAGCACTGGGCTTTGAAACCGTCGAACAGCGGGACATGACGCAGCAGCTGCGCAATCACTATTTCCGGGTCGCGAGGAGCTTCTCGCAACTACGACAAGCTGCGCAACGAAGGCGCTTCCGCCGACTATCTCGACAAGATGGCGCTTGGGCTCATGAACTGGGTCGATGCTGCGGACGCCGGCCAGCTGGCCTGGGGCATCCAGCTGTTCCGCAAGCCTGTCTGATCCCCTTCCTTCCCGATCTCCCTGCCCGGGCGCCATACACCGCCCCGGGCAGGACTATCCTTTCCAAAACGACAAGGAGCGCGCAATGACGCAAAGATCCTGGCTATTCACCAGTGAATCCGTTTCCGAGGGACACCCGGACAAGGTCTGCGACCGGATATCCGACACCATTCTGGACGCTTTCCTGGAACAGGACCTGACGCCCGCGTTGCCTGTGAAACGCTGACCACCACCAATCACGTCACCATCGCGGGGAAGTTCGTGGCCCGACCAGGTCCTCGATACGGTCGAGAGCCTGGTGCGTGAAGCCGTCCGCGACATCGGCTACGAACAGGAAGGTTTCCACTGGCAGACGCTGGAAGTGGTCAACCGCCTGCACCGTCAGTCGGCCGACATCGCCATGGGCGTCGATGAAGGCGACAAGGGCGAGGAAGGGGCCGGCGACCAGGGCATCATGTTCGGCTATGCCTGCAACGAGACCGAGGAGCTGATGCCTGCGCCGATCCTGTTGTCGCACAAGATCCTGCGCACCATGCCGAAGCCCGGAAAACCGGGCGCGAACCGCGCCTTGGCCCGGACTCCAAGAGCCAGGTGACGCTCCGCTATGAAAACGGCCGTCCGACCGGCATCGATGCCGTGGTCGTTTCCACTCAGCACGGCGAAAATGTCAGCCAGGAAGAAGTGCGCGAAGCGGTGTTGCCGTTCATCCTGCATGCCTTGCCCGTCGGCTGGACTGTTCCCGATAACCGGATCTACATCAACCCGACTGGCCGCTTCGTGATTGGCGGACCTGATGGCGATGCCGGCCTCACGGGTCGCAAGATCATCGTCGACACCTACGGCGGTGCAGCTCCCCATGGTGGCGGCGCCTTCTCCGGCAAGGACCCGACCAAGGTCGACCGGTCGGCTGCCTATGCCTCGCGCTATCTCGCCAAGAACGTGGTCGCTGCCGGCCTTGCCGACAAATGCCTGATCCAGCTCGCCTATGCCATCGGCATGCCGGAGCCGGTCGCCGTTTACGTCGACACACAGGAACCGGCAAGGTGGATGAAGTCGCTCTCGGCAAGACCTTGCGCGAATGGTACGTCTGACACCGCGGGGATTCGCGAGCGTCTCGGACTTTCGAAGCCGATCTACGCGCGCACTGCTGCTTACGGCCACTTCGGCCGCGCACCGGAAGAAGACGGCGGTTTCGGCTGGGAAAGAACAGATCTCGCCGACGAACTTGCACGGCACTTCGGCGCTCGTGCGGATGCGGCAGAGTAAGAAAACAGCGAAGCCCCGGCACGGCATCCGCCGCGCCGGGGCTTTCGGTTTACCGGATCAGAACTTTTCGACGCTCGGCCGCAGTTCCAACTCGGATGTCCAGGCGCTTTTGTCCTGGCGCGAGATCTCCAGATACGTCCGTGCGATTGCATCCGGATGAAGGGTCTTGTCCGGGTCGTCATAAGGCGCGCCACGATCCGGATTGTAGATCACCCCGTCGATGACGAAATGAACCACGTGGATGTTTTGGGGCGACAATTCCCGGGCAAGTGACTGGCACAAGCCACGCAAGGCGAACTTGCCCATGGCAAAGGGCGCTGATTGCGGGAAGCCCTTGATGCCGGCGGAAGCACCGGTGAACAGCATCACGCCCTTCCCTTTGGCACCATCCGCTTTGCCGCTTCATGTGCGACGGCCAGCGCACCGAAGGCGGTCACATCCAGTGCGGCATGCACGTCCTCAAGATCGAGTTCGGCAACCGGTCCGCGGACGCGGCCACTGGCGTTGTAGACGACAAGGTCCGGCGTTGCCCCCGCCTCGTCCAGGTCCTGGAACAGCGCGCCACACTGGCCGCGTCGGCAGCATTGCAGGCATGGGCTTTTGCTCCGGTTTCAGCGCAAAGCCCTTCCAGCTTTCCAGGAGATCTGGCAGCCAGTGACACCCTGTAGCCTTCCTTGGCAAACGTCCGTGCCAGAGACGCGCTGAGGCCCGGCCCGGCACCGACGATCAGGGCATTGCCGCTCACGATGCGGCTCCCAGATAGACCGGCTTCAATCCGCTCACCAGTTGCGCCTGGATCGGGGCGGTTGCCTCGTTGATGGCGGTGACACCCATATCCTGCCCGACCTGAGTGCGGATCGGCCGCGATCCATCCATTGCGATCAGCTCAAGGATCTTGGTTGCGACGTTGCCCGCATCGGTGATGGCTTCACCCTGATCGAACATGCCCTGGAACATGCCAAGCAACCTGTCGCGCCCCTTGGAATAGTCGCCATATTGCCCAACCCGCACCGTATCCCCCGGAGCCGGGGCGGAGGTCACCAGATCAGTGCCATGGCCACTCGGCTCAACCAGAACGGACTCGACCCCGAACGGCTCCAGTTCGTAATGCAGCGACTCGCAGTAAGCTTCCATCGCCCACTTGCTGGCGCAGTAAAGGCCGAAGAATGGCATGCCGAACCGGCCTGCAACCGAACTGAGACTGATCACGAGACCGGACTTCCGCGCCCGCATCGCGGGAAGCACCGCCCGCGTCAGATGCATGACACCATAAACATTGACGTCGAACAGATCCTTTGCCTGCTCCATGGTGAAGCCTTCCGTCAGGCCAACTGGCATGACGCCTGCGTTATTGACCAGAACGTCGATCGCTGCTCTGCCTCGATCGCCGCGACGGTCCGTTCGACACCTTTTTCGTCAGCAACATCCAGGTCGACCGGAACAAGCTTGCCCGGAAAACCTTCGGCAAAAAGCTTGAGCGCCTTGGCCGCTTCCGCGTTTCTGCCATCCAGGTCCCGCATGCCCGCATAAACGATATGGCCTTCCTGTACGAGTTTCTGGGCGGTCAGAAACCCGATACCCCGGCTTGCACCGGTAATCAGGATTGTCTTTTGGGTGGTCATTTTCATTTCCCTTCTTTCTTGAAGATTGTGCGCATGAACAGCGCCAGGGGTTCGTCGCTGCGGCTTGCCTTCATTCTCGTCAGCGCGCCGCTCCACGAATTCATCAACCAGTCGGCAGCCTGTGCCGGGGAGAGATGAGACAGTCCGATCCGGGAGAGATCCGTCTCCGCAGGCAGATTTCCAGTTCACCGGTCAGTGCCTGCCAATGACGGTCCAGTTCCGCCTGAAAGACCGGTTTCTGGTCGGCCAGCTCCGTC
>LZQR01000366.1_pt1 | contig 11297 bp, 10 predicted proteins | sample 768601 | NCBI WGS metagenome assembly LZQR01 (sample SAMN05207299, study PRJNA324521) | oil field metagenome | isolation source: sample BH-FW-24 from oil reservoir | place: India: Bombay High | collected 2015-12-04
TATTCGTGAACTGCAAGTACTTCGCTGCCTGCAAGCTGGCGCATCAAACAATCAAATGGCCGAAGAGTTATTCGTGAGCGAATTCACTATCAAGTCTCAAATGTCACCAGTCAACTTCTCCATTATTATCGTAACGTCATTAGTACCCACACCGCTCCTGCCACCGTCGATTTGACTATTCGTGAACTGCAAGTACTTCGCTGCCTGCAAGCTGGCGCATCAAACAATCAAATGGCCGAAGAGTTATTCGTGAGCGAATTCACTATCAAGTCTCACCTGTATCAGATTTTAAGAAGCTTTCGGTCAAAACCGTGTACAAGCGATTGCTTGGGCTGACCAAAACCTGATGTCATAAAACAATGATGAGCAACACAAATTTTGTAAAAGTGGTGTATTGCTCATGCTTCTTTAGACTCCGATTCTCATATTTTTCCTACTTAATTCATGATTCATATGCACCTCTCGTGTTAAAGTGATGCCCAGATTCTTGATTAAATAATGAGAAAGGATATTCCCCCAATGATTAAAAAATGTCTGTTCCCTGCAGCGGGCTACGGTACGCGCTTCCTCCCTGCGACCAAGTCTATGCCTAAAGAAATGATGCCTGTAGTGAACAAACCACTGATTGAATACGGTGTTGAAGAAGCGATCCAAGCAGGCATGAACGGCATGTGTATCGTGACTGGCCGTGGTAAACACTCAATCATGGACCACTTCGATAAAAACTACGAATTGGAACACCAAATCAGCGGTACAAACAAAGAAGAACTGTTGGTTGATATCCGTGAAATCATTGACTCTGCAAACTTTACCTACATTCGCCAGCGTGAGATGAAAGGTCTAGGCCATGCGATCCTAACTGGTCGTGAGCTTGTAGGTGATGAACCATTTGCTGTGGTACTAGCTGATGACCTTTGTGTGAACGAACAAGAAGGCGTACTGGCTCAAATGGTAGCGCTATTCAAACAGTTCCGTTGCTCAATCGTTGCAGTTCAAGAAGTACCAGAAGAAGAAACTCACAAATACGGCGTTATCTCTGGCGAGATGATCAAAGATGACATCTACCGCGTAGATGACATGGTAGAGAAGCCAGAGAAAGGTACCGCGCCAAGCAACCTAGCAATCATTGGTCGCTACATCCTGACTCCAGATATTTTCGAGCTGATCGAAAACACGGAACCAGGTAAAGGTGGCGAAATCCAAATCACTGACGCACTACTTAAGCAAGCAAAAGCAGGCTGTGTGTTGGCATACAAATTCAAAGGCCAACGTTTCGACTGTGGTAGCGTAGAAGGCTACATCGAAGCAACAAACTACTGCTTCGAAAACCTATACCTAAAAGATGAAAAGAAGTCTGAGCTAGGCAAACACGCTACGAAAAAAGAAGCGTAACCAACTCGAACTTATTGATTAGAAAGCCCAGCTTAATGCTGGGCTTTTTGTTTACTGTTTTTTGTCCAGTATTTTCTTTGCACATTTCTCACACTATGTAATACTTGCGTCACTTGGTTATACATAGAGCAAAAACGATGGATAAAATAGAAGTTCGTGGTGCCCGCACCCATAACCTCAAAGACATCAACCTCACTATCCCCCGCGATAAACTGATTGTCATTACTGGTTTGAGTGGTTCTGGTAAATCCTCTCTCGCATTCGATACTTTGTACGCTGAAGGACAAAGACGTTACGTAGAGTCACTATCAGCTTACGCGCGCCAATTTTTGTCTCTTATGGAAAAGCCAGATGTTGACCACATCGAAGGTTTGTCTCCTGCGATCTCGATTGAGCAGAAATCAACATCACACAACCCACGTTCTACCGTCGGTACCATTACCGAGGTATACGATTACCTGCGTCTACTTATGCTCGCGTTGGTGAGCCTCGTTGTCCGACGCACCATACGCCTCTAGCCGCTCAAACCATCAGCCAGATGGTCGATAAAGTCTTAGAGTTGCCAGAAGGCAGCAAAATGATGCTACTTGCTCCTATCGTGAAAGAGCGTAAAGGTGAGCACGTTAAGACTTTAGAGAACCTTGCTGCTCAAGGTTTCATCCGCGCACGCATCGATGGTGAAACTTGCGATCTTTCTGATCCACCGCCGTTAGAACTGCACAAGAAACACACTATTGAAGTGGTTGTGGACCGCTTTAAAGTTCGCCCAGATTTGCAGCAACGTTTGGCTGAATCATTCGAAACCACACTAGAGCTATCTGGAGGTATCGCTGTTGTTGCTCCAATGGACGGCGACGGCGAAGAGGCGATCTTCTCAGCTAACTTTGCTTGTCCTATTTGTGGCTACAGCATGCAAGAACTTGAGCCTCGTTTGTTCTCATTCAACAACCCAGCAGGTGCGTGTGCACTTGTGATGGTTTGGGCGTGCAGCAATATTTTGATCCAAGCGAGTTATTCAAGATGAAACTCTGAGTTTGGCACAAGGTGCAATTCGAGGTTGGGATCAAAAGAACTACTATTATTTCCAGATGCTGACTGCGCTGGCAGATCATTACGGCTTCGATCTTCACGCACCATTTAACGCTCTACCAAAGAAAACCCAAGACATCATTCTTAAAGGATCGGGGCGTACTGAAGTAGAGTTCAAGTACATTAACGATCGTGGTGACATTCGCGTTAAGCGCCATCCTTTTGAAGGGATCCTGAATACACTTGAACGCCGTTACCGCGACACTGAATCTAACTCGGTACGTGAAGAGCTCGCGAAATACATCTCTACCAAGTCTTGTTCAAGCTGTGGCGGTACTCGTCTGCGCCTTGAAGCTCGTAACGTCTTTATCGCCGATACGACACTACCGGAGATTGTTGAACTCAGCATCGCCGACGCTTTAGAATTCTTCCACTCTTTGAAGCTCGAAGGCCAACGCGCCCAAATAGCTGAAAAAGTGATGAAGGAAATCAACGACCGCCTGCAATTCTTAGTTAACGTTGGTTTGAACTACCTCAACTTATCACGCAGCGCGGAAACCTTATCAGGCGGTGAAGCTCAACGTATTCGTTTAGCGAGCCAAATTGGTGCGGGTCTAGTAGGTGTTATGTACGTACTGGATGAGCCATCAATTGGTCTCCACCAGCGTGATAACGAACGTCTATTGAAAACTCTGACTCACCTAAGAGATTTAGGTAACACGGTATTAGTGGTTGAGCACGATGAAGATGCGATTCGTTGTGCTGATCACGTGATCGATATCGGTCCAGGTGCCGGTGTACACGGTGGTAACGTGGTCGCCGAAGGTACGATGGACGAGATCATTGCCAATCCGAACTCATTGACTGGTCAGTACCTCAGTGGCGCGAAAGAGATTGCGGTACCAAAAGAGCGTACACCACGCGATCCAAAGAAAACCGTTGAATTAGTTGGCGCGACAGGTAACAACTTAAAGAATGTCGACCTTTCCGTTCCTGTTGGCTTGTTCAGTTGTATTACCGGTGTATCCGGCTCAGGTAAGTCGACTCTGATCAACGATACCTTCTTTAAGATTGCTCATACCCAGTTGAACGGCGCAACAACAGCGCAACCTTCACCATATAAAGCGATCAAAGGTTTAGAGCACTTCGATAAAGTTATCGACATTGACCAAAGCCCTATCGGTCGTACGCCACGCTCAAACCCAGCCACTTACACAGGAATCTTTACTCCGATTCGTGAACTGTTTGCTGGCACGCAAGAGTCGCGCTCTCGCGGTTACAAACCGGGGCGCTTTAGCTTTAACGTACGCGGAGGTCGCTGTGAAGCGTGTCAGGGTGATGGTGTAATCAAGGTGGAAATGCACTTCTTACCTGACGTTTACGTTCCTTGTGATGTGTGTAAAGGTAAACGCTACAACCGCGAAACACTTGAAGTACGTTACAAAGGCAAGACTATTGATGAAGTATTGGAAATGACGGTAGAAGATGCACGTACTTTCTTCGATCCAGTACCTGCGATTGCTCGTAAGCTGCAAACTCTGATGGATGTAGGCCTGTCTTACATTCGCTTAGGTCAAGCAGCAACTACGCTGTCAGGCGGTGAAGCTCAGCGTGTGAAGCTGGCTAGAGAGCTGTCTAAGCGTGATACAGGCAAAACCTTATACATTTTGGATGAACCGACAACAGGTCTGCACTTCCACGATATCCAACAGCTACTAACTGTACTGCACCGTCTGCGCGACCACGGAAATACCGTTGTCGTCATTGAGCACAACCTCGATGTGATTAAGACGGCAGACTGGATTATCGACTTAGGTCCTGAAGGTGGGCAAGGCGGCGGTGAGATCATCGCACAAGGAACGCCTGAAGATGTGTCTCAGATCGAAGGTTCACACACAGCTCGCTTCCTTAAGCCTATGTTGAAGTAGAAAAACAGGTAAAGTACAAAGACCAGCCAGTGCTGGTCTTTTTTCATTCAAAACAACACAATAACTATGGCAACTATACACGTCAGTGGAACCAAGCTTTCCCCAGGTAAAGTGCAAGTTCCTCTTAACCGCAAGTTTCTCATCGCGTTAGCAGCACTATTTCTGCTCGCGATGCATTTCTTCATGCCAAATCCGGGTGGCTCTGGACTAGCTCTGTCTTTCAATGCGACCACATGGATTGCGTTCAGCTTTGTACTCGGTATTGGCTGCTACCAACTTGCGACCAACCGTGTGTTACGTTATTCCAAATTAACAATCGGTCTGTTGATCAGTTGTATCATCATGACGCTGCCCATTTTCTATCCCAACGCGGATAGTATGCTCGCAGCAAATAAGCTGATTGGCCTGTGGTGCGGTATGTTGTTCTTCGTCGTACTGCAACAATTCCATTTCAGTAATAAGCATCGCCAACGCTTGTTGTGGTTTATTGTCCTTGCTGTTGTTATCGAAGCGATTTTCGGCTTAACGCAATATCTTTATCTTAAACCAGGAAACGTATTTGGATACGACACGGTAGCTAACCGCCCTTATGGCATCTTCCAGCAACCCAATGTCATGGCAAGCTTCCTTGCGACTGGTTTAGTGATTGCTAGCTATCTACTTGCCCGACAACCTTACAAATACTCTAGTAAGCTCAGCGATGTTTACCTGTTGTACGCCGTACCTGTACTGACACTGCCTTTGATTGTTGCACTTGCCTCTCGCACTGGTTGGCTAGCATCCATCATTGCCATTTTGCTAGTGATTCCATACATGTATCGTTTTGCAACACGTGCGCGCTTTGTTCGTTGGGTAATAGCTATGGCAGCAGGTCTAGCTCTGTCGGTTGTGGTAATAAATATTGCCTTTCCAGATGGAAGTGGCCTAGCCAGCGAAAAAGTGAACATGGAGTCACCACGTGCTTACACCTTCCCACAAACCTTGGATATGGTGATTGAGAAACCATTCACTGGTTATGGTTACGGCAAGTTTGAGTCAGAATACATGCTATACACAGCACGCCAGCATGCACTTAATGAAAGCTACCCTGCGGGCTTGCCATCGATGGACCACCCACACAATGAGTTGTTGTATTGGGCAGTAGAAGGCGGACTATTACCAATTCTGGGGATCTTTTTGGCAATGGCATTGGTGTTGTATCGCATCTACCAACTAAACGCGGTACTCGTTTAGCACTGCTGGCTCTGTTTATTCCAATCGTGCTTCACTCACAATTAGAATACCCCTTCTATCATTCATTGGTGCATTGGCTGATCTTTGTGATTCTGCTTTATTGGGTCGACCAACGTGTTTCTCGTTACCGCCAAGCACCGTTTAGCAAAGTGACCAAAAGCTTACTGCGAGTATGTAGTCTAGTCATTCCAGCAGTGTTTACTTTTTACATGGTTAGCGCATTACACACCAACTATGTCTTAACCAAGTTTGAAACTACGCGCCCAACCAACCCGGACATCTTGAATCAAGTGACAAATCCTGTGGTTTGGAAAGATCGTTTCGATTGGGATGTATACAGTACTTTCTTAAACATCGGCTTATATAAACAAGATCCAACCTTGATTCAGCCTTACATTGATTGGTCTTTGGAAATCATTAAAGACAAGCCGCGCCCAGCGTTTTACAACAACTTGATACTGGCATATCAAGGGTTGGATGACACAAGCAAGGCAGAACAAATTCGTGCAGAGGCACAGTTCTTGTTCCCTAAAATTGATTTCAGTGGCGTCAACTATCAGCACCTGCTCAAGCCATATCTGCTTCACTACCACCGACGTCAGGTGCTAAGCAATAAATACAAAAAAGCGAAGGAATAACCTTCGCTTTTCTTTATCTCATTACCGAGGCAGTTTATTCAGTCAAAGACTCTTCTAGAGCTCGCAAACACAAAGCAACATTTTCAGGTCGAGCACCATAGCCCATCAATCCAATTCGCCATGCTTTACCAGCCAGCGCACCAAGACCTGCACCAATCTCTAGGTTGTAGGTTTCAAGTAAGTGATTCCGCACTTTTGCTTCATCAATTCCTTCAGGGACATAAATCGCATTCAATTGCGGTAGTCGATACTCCTCTTCTACCACAAATTCAAAGCCTAGTTTTTGCAGACCTGCTTTAAGCTTCTCGTGCATTAACTGGTGACGCGCCCATGCATTTTCTAAACCTTCATTTTTAAGGATAAGTAGAGCTTCATGCAGAGCATACAAGCTGTTCACTGGCGCCGTGTGGTGATAGCTGCGCTTGCCTTCTCCGCTCCAGTAACCTAATACTAAGCTTTGATCCAAGAACCAGCTTTGAACCGGTGTCGTCCTAGATTGAATCTTCTCAATAGCAGCTGAAGAAAGCGTGACTGGCGATAAACCTGGAACACACGAGAGACATTTTTGGCTACCGGAATACACCGCATCTAACTGCCACTCGTCAACTTTAAGGGGCACACCACCAAGCGAGGTCACAGCATCGACAATCGATAACAAACCGTATTGCTTCGCGAGTAGACCCAGAGCTTGAGCATCACTTACCGCGCCCGTCGATGTTTCAGCATGAACAAAAGCAAGAATCTTCGCATCAGGTGCTGCTTTAATGCTTCTTCAACTTTATCGACCGATACAGGGGTTCCCCACTCATCATCGACGACAACCGCTTCACCACCAGCACGAACCACGTTTTCACGCATACGCTCACCGAAAACACCATTGCGGCAGACGATGACTTTGTCGCCCTTTTCAATCAAGTTGACAAAGCACGTTTCCATACCTGCACTACCCGGCGCAGAGACTGCGATAGTAAATTCATTTTCCGTTTGGAAAGCGTATTTAAGCAGTTGTTTTAGTTCATCCATCATAGCAATGAAAAGTGGGTCTAGGTGACCAACCGTTGGACGGCTAAGCGCTTGTAAAACCTGAGGTGAAATATCAGATGGACCAGGTCCCATTAAAATACGATGTGGGGGAATAAAGCTTTGGATCGACATGTCAGCTCCTTGATTGCAGTCATTCATCCTGAGCGTTATAAAAGTTCTATTCAAAAGGTTGGCTCAGGTATCGAAGTTTTCACCCTAATAGATTTTTCCTCTATCGGCAATTAGCCTAAGTATAGAGGTCAAACCACTGTCACAAATTCGTTAATAAAAACTTTCATAATGGTTGAGATATTGGTTGACAATGTGACAGCAAAACCGTTCAATGTTTAAGCTTTATGCAGAAGAGGAGCACTGCCCAGGCAGGTGATTTGTGGAGCCGCAATTCCAATACCAATCACTCAGGGGGAGCAGTGCCGAGGTAAGTCAAAGTTGCAGGATTTGACTTGTCGGTTGACTTGGGTTGAGTCCCATCAACTGTCATCAGCGCCGTATGATGAAGAGCTTCTGAGGGTAAATTTTCAAATTACATTCTAACTACCTCTCTATTTGCTCTGTTCCTTTCCTCACCAAACATTGGATGTATTGGGCAACCAATTAATTGTTGTTATTTTTCAGGAAGTCGTGGGAGAACGACAGTGAGCGCATTTAACGTAGCAAAATTCGGTGGAACCAGTGTTGCCAACTTTGAGGCAATGAGTCGTTGCTCCACTATCATAGAAAACAACCCAAATACTCGCCTTGTGGTTAGCAGCGCTTGCTCAGGTGTCACTAACCTCTTAGTTGAATTAGCAAATGGTGTTCAAGACCAAGAACATCGTGCGGAAGTACTTCAGAAACTAGCAGGCATCCACGAATCGATTCTGTCGCAACTTGAGGACGCAACCGAAGCTGCGGCAGAGGTTTATTCGATTCTTGATACCGTCACCAGTTTGGCAGAGGCTGCTTCAATTCAAGCAAGCACGAAACTGACCGATCATTTAGTCGCTTGTGGTGAATTAATGTCGACTCATATCCTTGCACAACTAATGCGTGAGCGTGGTGTGAATGCAGTTCGTTTTGATATTCGCGACGTGCTAAAAACCGATGGAAACTTTGGTCGAGCTGAACCTAATGTCGAGACCATTTCACAGCTAGCACAAGAAAAATTGGTACCCCTTTGCCAAGAATATGTGGTTATCACCCAAGGTTTTATTGGCTCAGATGAAGAAGGTAATACCACCACGCTTGGCCGTGGCGGCAGTGACTACAGTGCAGCACTCATTGCAGAAGGTGTGAAAGCAGCAGGTCTAGAGATTTGGACTGACGTTCCGGGCATCTACACCACTGATCCACGTATCGCCTCAAAAGCAGCGCCAATCCCAGAGATCAGCTTTAGCGAAGCATCAGAGATGGCAAACTTCGGCGCAAAAATCCTGCACCCTTCAACGCTAGTTCCTGCACTTCGTCACGATATTCCGGTATTTGTTGGGTCATCTAAAGAGCCAGAAAAAGGCGGTACATGGATTCGCCACCAAGTAGAGAGCTCACCTTTATTCCGAGCACTTGCTCTGCGCTGCAACCAAACCATGGTGACATTACGCAGTGCTAACATGTTCCACGCATACGGCTTCTTAGCGAAAGTATTTGAGATCCTAGCGAAGCACAAAATCTCTGTGGATCTGATCACCACATCTGAAATCAGTGTGTCACTCACTCTTGACCAAACAGACACGTCTGGCGGTGCTCCTCAGTTACCACAAGCCGCGCGTGAAGAGCTTGAAGAGCTATGTAAAGTAGAAGTAGAACACGACCTATGTCTCGTCGCTCTGATTGGTAACAACATGAGTGAAAGCAAAGGCTACGCGAAGCAAGTATTTGGCACGCTAGAAGACTTCAACCTACGTATGATCTGTTACGGAGCAAGTCCACATAACCTGTGCTTCCTTGTTCACGAGTCCGTATCTCGCCAAGCGATCCAAAAACTGCATACTGAATTGTTCGAGCAATAAGGCTGCTTTCATGTACTAATAAACAAGGGCTGCACATAGCAGCCCTTTTAGTTTCTATATGGTTTGGTTAACCGTTAATGTTCGGACCTAACCATTTCTCCGCTTCGATCCTATCCCAGCCTTTACGATCAGCATAGCTTTGTAACTGATCCTCTTGGATCTGAGCGATCGCAAAGTAACGAGAGTCAGGATGCGAGAAGTACCAACCCGATACAGATGCACCTGGTACATCGCATAACTCGATGTCAGTGACATGCCAATGTTTTCTTCAACATTCATAAGCTCCCAAAGCGGTCCTTTTTCAGTATGCTCTGGGCACGCAGGATAGCCTGGAGCAGGTCGAATACCCTGGTATTTCTCACGAATCAGTTCTTCATTCGACAGATCTTCATCCGCAGCGTAACCCCAAATATCTTTGCGCACACGCTCATGTAGATACTCAGCAAATGCCTCCGCCAGACGGTCCGCTACCGCTTGAATCATGATGGCATTGTAATCATCACCTTGCGCTTTGTATTCGTCAGCAAGTTCGCGTTCACCGATACCGCCGGTTACAGCAAAAGCACCAACCCAATCGAGCTTACCAGACTCTTTCGGGGCAATATAATCAGACAGACAGTAGTTGAAGCCTTTTGGTTTCTCTGTTTGTTGGCGCAAGTTATGAAGCACTTTCGCCACTTCTGTACGCGATTCGTCGGTGTAGACTTCGATATCATCACCCACGCTTGCTGCAGGGAACAGACCACACATACCGCGCGCTTTGAGTAAGCCCTCACGTTCAACACGATCCAATAACTCGTTAGCATCTTTGTACAGGCGTTGAGCTCTTCACCCACTTCTTCATGATCAAAGATTGTTGGATACTTGCCAACTAACGACCAAGTCATAAAGAAAGGCGTCCAGTCGATGTACTTACGCAAAGTAGACACTTCAAAGTCATCAAAAATATGGATACCCGGCTTCGCAGGAGCAGGGGGGGTGTACTTATCCCAATCAATCGCGACTTTGTTCGCTCGTGCTTCTTCTAAAGTAACAGGCTTAGTGCGCGGCTTCTTACGGTTATGCTGATCACGCACGCGTTCATAGTCCGCATCCAGTTTTCAACAAAGCCAGGACGAAGTTCGTCTGAAAGTAATGAAGTACATACACCGACCGCACGAGAAGCGTTATTGACGTAAACCACAGGATGTTTGTAGTTCTGCTCAATCTTAACTGCCGTATGCGCTTTGGATGTTGTTGCACCACCAATCAGAAGTGGAAGATCGAAATCAAGACGCTCCATTTCTTTCGCTACATGCACCATTTCATCGAGGGACGGAGTGATCAAACCAGAAAGACCAATAATGTCGACGTTTTCTTCTTTGGCTACCTTGAGGATCTTCTCACATGGGACCATGACGCCAAGATCGATGATCTCGTAGTTGTTACATTGCAGAACCACGCCAACAATGTTCTTACCGATATCGTGTACGTCACCTTTTACCGTAGCCAACAAAATCTTACCGTTGGAAGAGCCCGCTTGCTTCTCTTTATTGATGAAAGGTTCTAAGTGCGCTACTGCCTGCTTCATAACACGCGCTGATTTCACTACCTGAGGAAGGAACATCTTACCTTCACCAAATAAGTCACCCACCACGTTCATGCCATCCATCAATGGACCTTCAATTACTTCAAGTGGCTTAGAGGCATTGAGGCGAGCTTCTTCGGTATCTTCGACAATGAACTCCGTAATGCCTTTAACCAGCGCATGCTCTAGACGTTTTTCTACCGTCCAAGTACGCCACTCTAGTGCAGAAGCATCTTCTTCTTTGCCGACACCCTTTCCGGCGTATTCTGCCGCGATATCAAGTAGTCGCTCGGTCGAATCATACAGCTACGTACGTCTGAGCATCGATCGATGTACAGCTACGTACGTCTGAGCATCGATCGATGTACACTACGCTCTGAGCATCGATCGATGTCGCTACGTAACGTCTCATCACGATGTACACTCTCTCTGTCTGAGCATGTCACGCAGAGTCACTCATGTGTTATCCTACGCTGAG
>LZQR01000367.1_pt1 | contig 11265 bp, 14 predicted proteins | sample 768601 | NCBI WGS metagenome assembly LZQR01 (sample SAMN05207299, study PRJNA324521) | oil field metagenome | isolation source: sample BH-FW-24 from oil reservoir | place: India: Bombay High | collected 2015-12-04
CACCTTGTCCAGCTCACCCCAGTCCGGCTGATACAACTTATCGTATAAGGCCAAAATCAATAAGGAAGCCAGACCTTGCGTCGGTGCTCCGACGTTATAGGCAAGTGTTCAAAGACGCCTCCGACAGCCAATCTTCTAAAGGCGTGGTCACACGTGAGACATCGGCAATCTGCGCATCGCGAATTAAAAAGGCTTGCTTGGTGCATTCCACCAAATGATGCACCTTGTCCAGCTCACCCCAGTCCGGCTGATACAACTTATCGTATAAGGCCAAAATCAATAAGGAAGCCAGACCTTGCGTCGGTGCTCCGACGTTATACAAGGTGCCCAAAGTGGTTTTCGTACTCAAAACTTCCATCGGAACGGCTTGATATTGGTTTAAATCGTCCGCCTGAATCGGACTGCCGTGGCGGTTTAAAAATGCGCCAATGGCATCGGCGATGTCACCTTGATAAAAACCGTTCAAACCGTCTTCCGCAAGCCGTTTCAGCAAATTCGCCAGGCCTGGGTTTTTAAAGGTTTCCCCCGTTTTTAACGGCTGTCCATCCGGCAAAAACACCTCGGCAAAACCGGGCACGTCTTTGAGGTTTTCGTAAGTTAAAGCGCTGGCATCAGCAAACTTTCCGTGACGTCGATACCTTGTTCCGCGAAAAAAATCGCCGATTGCAACACTTCTTGCAACGGCCAGTTGGAGAACCCTTTTGCCGTCATCAATTGCCGTGCTTTCTCCCAGCCGGACACCGCGCCTGCCATATCAATCGCCGCCTTCGGGCCACGTGATGGAATCGTTTCCTCGTCCCGATAAAAGTCCAATCGGCGGCCGCCGCCGACCAACCGGACGCATCGATCGCAACGGGCTTTTCCCCCGGGGATTGAATCAACCAAAAGCCATCGCCCCCAGGCCCGTCATGTGCGGATACACGGCCGACACCGACGCCGCCGCAGCAATCATCGCGTCCACGGCATGACCGCCTTTTTCTAAAACCGCCAAGCCCGCCTGCGCCGCTTGGTGATGCGGTGCGGTAAACGCCACCTTAGCCATCGCTTACCTCCAATAATCTTTCCGCCAACGCAATCAATGCCTTGTCTTGATGCATGGCACCGAATAACGACACGCCCCAAGCGCGCCTTGTTCTTTTAAAACCGGCAAATGCAGTTGCGGACGCCGAGTCAAACCGGCCAACGCCGTTAACCCCATCAACTCATTTCGATAATCCGCTAGCTCTTCAGGTGTTTCGTCCAACAAAGGCGCCGCACCCGGCGTTGTCGGCATCATGACCACCGTGTCGTCCGATGGCAAATAATCATCAATTTGGCGACGAATACTGGCCCGGTCACGTTCGGCTTGTTCATATTGGGCTTCGGTAATCGTTCGACACCAATCAAACCGCGCAGCAATGTCACTGCCGAGCACCGGTTTTTCGTTAGTAATCCATTCACCGTGAACTTGCCAGGCCTGGTAGCCTTGCAGGGTGCGATAGGTTTCACTGGCGAACGACAACAAAGATTCGTCCAGTTCAATATGGGATACGGTCTCGAACACGGCCGCTCTGTCTGACAGCCAATTAGTGGCATCATCCGTCCACAAATGACGACCTTGAATAATAGGGTGGAACACGACCAGCTGTTTTGGCAAGTGTACGGTTTGCGGCGGCAACATCACATCGGCCACCTTAGATAAGGTCTCCAAGTCGCGCGTCATCCAGCCGATGGTATCGAACTGCGGCGCCAAAGGCACCATGTTATCCATTTCAATCACACCGTGGGTGGGTCGTAAGCCGAACAGACCATTGTAACTGGCGGGCACTCGAATCGAGCCACCGGTATCCGTGCCCAGTCCGATGTCCGCCAACCCCATGCTCACCGCCACCGCCGAACCGCTACTGGAGCCACCGGGAATACGCCCTTCTGCAGCGTAATTACAAGGTGTACCAAAGTGATAATTGATGCCGTTCAGGCTGTACGCCAGTTCATCGGTTAAGGTTTTCCCGACCAGCTCAACTCCCGCATTCAAAAGTTTTAAAACCGATGACGCCGTCTCATCCGGCACCGGGTGCGATTCTAACCAATGTGGATTCCCTGCCGATGTCGGCACGCCGGCCAGGTGAAACAAATCCTTCACCGCCAAACGCAGGTGATTCAAAGGCCCTTCTTTAACCGGATAAGCCCCTTTTAAATCCAGCACCATGCCATTTAAAACGCTGTTCATTCTGAGTGTTTAAAACCTAAATAAATAATGTACACAATATTGTACACAATATAAATTCAGATAAAAAGCGATAACGACAAACACCCTTGGTTCATCCAAACATTATGCGAAATGAAAAAGAAAGATGGTGCCTCCTCTGTGACTTGAACACAGGACCTACCGATTATGAGTCGGGTGCTCTAACCAACTGAGCTAAGGAGGCAGATTGACGTGCAATTTTGAAACCCTGATTGATACAGGATGACAGATACAGCGATTGAAAAGGACGATATTATAAAGAAAACGACAGGGTTTTCATCATGTTTTTTGGCGAGCACCCAAATCACTCTCATAAAACGCACTCAAAAACAGGGTTGCCACCTTGTTGCGCAAAAACACCTTATCAAGGTTTATGGCATTAAATCATGGTCGATTTCAGAATACGCGGTGACCTGATTGCGCCCTTTATCTTTTGAGACATACAGCGCTTTATCCGCCTGGGCAAGCAGTGCATCGATATTGGCACTTTCCCGGTTACTTTCAACCACCCCTAGACTGACGGTAAATTGAATAAATTGCTGATTGTGTTCTAACTCGATTTGACTGATTTGCTGGCGAAGAGTTTGCGCTATAGCCAAAGCCTCCATTTCAGCGGTATTGGGTAACAGCACCGCAAATTCTTCCCCGCCTAACCGACCCAACAAATCGGCCGGACGTAGATGGTTTTGAAGCGTGTTGGCAAACGCTTGCAGTGCTTTGTCCCCCAAAGCGTGGCCATAGGTGTCGTTGAGCTTTTTAAAATAATCGATATCGAGCATAATCAAACTCAACGGCGTTTTTGCTGATACGACTGATCCAACATCTGTTGCCCGAAGTCAAAAAACGCACGGCGGTTGCTGAGATGCGTCAGCGGGTCGCTGTAAGCGAGTTTTTCCGCACTTTCCTTGGCCTGTTCTAAATCGAACGTACGGGCCTTGACCTTTTCATCCAACTCTTGGTTTAGCTTTAACAACTCGTGTTGGTGCCCGTTCAATCGCTGAATCATTTGGTTGTAACTGTCTTTTAAAATGAGCAGTTCGTTTTTATCCGTCCACGGGATTTCCAGTTCTATCGGTTGCGGAGATTGGGTGTTTTGCTGCTGAATCTTCAGGGTAAATTCTTCCAGTGGTCGCCCCAAGTATTTTTTGATAAAGAAATAAATAATGAACCAAAGCGCGAAGGTTTTGATTAAGGAGTTAATCAGAATCAGAAAGAAGCCGTATTTGACCCGTTCAAATACCAGATGGTCATTGGAATAAAGCGTCACTTGCCCTAAAAGAATATCTTCGTCAAACGCCGGGCCTTGATAGTGAATGGGAAATTGGTAATCGAAAAGCGATTTGGCGCCCAACCCGAACAGCTGCTGCTCTGTGGGGTTGCCCATCGAGTCAAAGTAGGTGACTTCGTTTTGTTCATTGAATACGGTGCCGATCTGCAAGTCCATCTTGTGGTCGAGCGATTCAATTTTAACCCCCACCACGATGGGAAGGTTGTACATGCCCTGTAAAATCGAGCGTAGCAGCTCCTGATTGTACGTCCAAACCGAATCGGAAATGCCCTTACCAAAGGTGGCCGGTAAGGTTTGAATTTCTTCATAAAACTCTTTTTTGGTGTTTTCGTATTCTTTGTAAAGCTGAATCACCGTCACCAGTACCGCCACCAAAAAATAAAACCCGAAGATGACGGTCAACAGGTGGAGCGCAATGGATTGACGATAACGGTTCAGTAAGCCACGCATTTAAGTCATCATACTTTATTGTGCTTGCCAATCTTGAATGCCGTAACGTTCCAGCAATTCTTGTAAACGGCCGCTTTTTCGCATTTTCAGCGTTTCTTCCGAAAGGATTTTGGCGTATTCCGCGGACTTGGGATTTTTAGGCGAGAAACTGCTGTAAACGTCAATCACGGCGCTGGTGGTGCCGGACACTTTCAACTGATCGGATTTACCCATTTGTTTGGCCTTATATTCCAAAACGATTTTGTCTTCAATGATGGCGGTCAAACGGCCATTGATGAGCATTTCAATTAATCTTTCCAGAGGCTTTTCGCCGGTAATGGCCAGAACATTTTCCGGATTTTGATTAATGTAGTCCATCACCGTCGGATCCACATAATCGTACCCTTTGATGATGCCGATCATTTTCGCTTGCTTGAGCGAGTCGGTTCCGGTATAGCGCCAGGACGCGTCTTTCTGACTGAAAAAGGTGCTGTTGCTTTTCCCTAACGGAAAATCGGGAAACACGAAATCCGGCGCTTCTTCTCGGAAGCAGGCCATGGTGCCGTCCAGCTTGCCTTCTCTAATCAGTTGCAAACCTCGGTAATAAGAAACCTCGACAAACTCCACCTCATGCCCTCTCGCTTTCAGTGCCTCCTCCATCAAATCGCCCAAATAACCGACCTTGCCTTGGTTTTGACTGGGAATGCAGTCGTAAGGGCACCATTCATCGGTCGCGATGCGAAGGGTATCCGAAAACGCATAAGTGGGGAGAATGACCATAAGACAGGTCAATATCAAGCCGAAGCTCAGAGAGGTTTGGGGTTGCTTGGCTTCCGCACGCATGGTGATACTCCAAATAAAAGTAAGGTTTTTCCATTATAGGGTTTCCACCCGAATACTTCCATAAGAGTTATTTCGAATGAAATGCGTGATTCATTGACCGAATAAAATGGCGTTAGAGGCGAGAACAGGTCAGAAATGAAAACGTTGGAAAGAAATGAAAAAACCACCAGGCCTGGTGGTTTTTCAGATGCTCATTACGGGCTTGCCGGTAATGTTTGTCGTGATGTGAACGGCTTAAAATCAGTCCAAAAGCTTTTCAAACGCTCGGCACGACTTGGATGACGCAGTTTGCGCAGGGCTTTGGCTTCGATTTGACGGATACGCTCACGCGTTACGTCAAACTGTTTACCAACCTCTTCCAACGTGTGGTCGGTGTTCATGCCCAAACCGAAACGCATACGCAACACTTTAGCTTCGCGCGGCGTCAAGGTGCTGAGCATTTCACGAACGGTTTCGCCCATGCCTTCCAAATCGGCGGAATCCTGCGGAGACAGGATATTGGAATCTTCGATAAAGTCGCCCAATGAGGAATCTTCATCGTCACCGACCGGGGTTTCCATGGAAATAGGTTCTTTGGCGATTTTCATCACTTTGCGAACCTTGTCTTCCGGCATTTCCATTTCTTCGGCCAGTTCTTCCGGCGTCGGTTCACGCCCCATTTTTTGCAACAACTGACGCTGGATTCGGTTCAGCTTGTTGATGGTTTCAATCATGTGCACCGGAATACGGATGGTACGCGCCTGGTCGGCAATCGAACGGGTGATGGCCTGACGAATCCACCAAGTCGCGTAAGTGGAAAACTTGTAACCACGACGATATTCGAACTTTTCCACCGCTTTCATCAGGCCGATGTTGCCTTCCTGAATCAAGTCCAGGAATTGCAGACCACGGTTGGTGTATTTTTGGCGATGGAAATAACCAGACGCAGGTTGGCCTCAATCATTTCACGCTTGGCAACACGCGCCTGGCTTTCGGCCTTGCTCAAATCCTTGTAGATGGTTTGAATTCGTTGATCGGCATTTTTTCCGATTTTTCAATCATCGCCAAACGCTTTTGCGCGCGCTTCACTTCGGAACGCACCGCTTCCAACGCATCGGCTTTATCCGAATGCGCTTCTTTCAAACGATCAATCAATTCGTAATCGGTTTCGGAACCGACGAATAGCTTCAAGAAGCTAGGACGCGGCACACCGGCTTGACGCATCGCCGCATTCACGATGTTACGCTCCTGCTCGCGAATGCCGGCGATTTTCATTTTGATGGTCTTGATCGTACGGTTGACGAACACCGGCGACAATTTGACCGTCGCCAACAATTCAACGACTTTCGCACGCTGCTTGACCGACTTCGGATCGGAATAACCTTTTTCGGCTTCCATCTTTAACGTTTCGGTATTCAGCTTGTCGAGATTTTTCAAGAACTCGTCCAACTCTTCCTGATTGATACCGTCTTCTTTCGGTTCACCGGAATCGTTATCCGGCGACAATTCTTCAATCGGAATATCGACCAGGTCTGACGGACGTACAAACCCTTGAATCAAGTCGGCGGTTTTCCCTTCCCCTTCGTCGATGCGAGAGAAAGAGTTCAACAAATCGGTCGCGACCACCGGGTATTTCGCCATGGCTTCCAGCATGTCGCGGATGCCGTATTCGATACGCTTGCAATCTCAACCTCGCCCTGACGCGTCAAGAGTTCGACCGACCCCATTTCGCGCATGTACATACGCACCGGATCGGTGGTACGACCGAATTCGGCATCGACTTCCGCCAGTGCCAAAATCGCGCCTCAGCGGCGGCATCGTCGAAGGTTTCACCTTCTTTGGTCAAAAGTTCGTCGGAGTCCGGCGCGGATTCGAACAATTGAATCCCGAAATCCCTTAGAATCGTTAATACTTGTCCAAGCTGATCTTCCTCGATATCATCCGGCAGAACATCGTTCACGTCGGAAAACGTCAAGTAACCCAGATCCTTGGCTCTTTCAATCAAGTCGATTAACTGCTGCTTTCTTTCTACTCTTGTCATCTTTGCCTCAATTTTAGATTCTAAGGAAGGAACCGAACCCTCCAAAAATAGAACAGAATATTATACTAGATTTTCAATAAGATTTTGAATTTTCATCAAAATCAAACCTGGAAACAGACTGAATTAAACCGCGCGAATCTCAATCGTTTTTGCCCATTAACTTTTCCGTTAGGGCCTTTCTGTCGCGCTCTTTCTGCAGCTCGGTTCCAATTCTCAGCACGATGGCTTTAAATTCATTTTCGATAAACGTATCGTCGTTTTGTATTTCAATGCCGTGAACCTGTTTCAACACCCGTTCACGCGGGGCTTCACCCAACCAGGCTGTGACGGCTTCCGGCACATAATTATTGGCCTGCAATACCTGTACCAATTGCGCCAAAAAGCGGTATTCGGCATTATCGGAGCGCTTCAAATCCGCAATCAAAGCTTCGGAAAACACGCCGCCCCACGACGGCCTTGCCAGTAACAGGCGAATCAGCTTCAACACCACACTGGTGGCTTTCAAATTCACCGGTTTTTCGGGTTGCTTAGGCGCTTTCTTTGCCGTGGACGACACCCGAATCCCCATCACCTGCCCCAGACGCCATACCGGCATTTCCACATAATCCGATAGAATTTTGGTCAGCAAATCCGGCATGGCATCCGGTGCCGACACAATATATGGTTTGGCCAATGCGATCAATTGTTGTTGCCCTTCCGCGCTCGACAACGGCAAGCCGAGCCGCCCGATCAAGCCTTTAAACAGGAAATCGGACAAGGTCATGGATTGCTTGACCCGTGCCTTGAAGCCGTCCACGCCCTCTTTGCGAACGGTGGAATCCGGGTCTTCGCCCTGATCCAAAAACAAAAACCGCACCGAGCGGGTACCGACCATATTCGGCAAGGCCAGTTCCAAGGCTTTCCAGGCGGCTTTCTTGCCCGCTTCGTCGCCGTCGAAACAGAACACCACTTCGTTCACTTGGCGGAACAGAATATCCAGGTGCTCCGCCGTTATGGCCGTTCCCAGCGTCGCCACCGCATTGCGAATGCCGAACTGTGCCAGCGCCACCACATCCATATAGCCTTCCACCACCAAAATATGGTCGGGATTCTCACGTGACTGGCGCATTTCATACAGGCCATACAAGGTGTATGTCTTATGGAATATGGGCGTTTCCGGCGAATTCAAGTACTTAGCTGATCTTCCGGCGTCAAAACCCGTCCGCCGAACGCCACAACTCGGCCACGGCCGTCCCGAATCGGGAACATGATACGGTGCCGAAAACGATCGTAGGTCTTACCGTCGTCTTTTTGCACCAGCATACCGGTTTCCACCAGCTGCTGTTTCAACGTCGCGTCGCTTTCAAGCCGGACACCCAGACTGTCCCAGCCCGGCGGCGCAAAACCGATGACAAAGGTTTTGGCGATTTCGGAGGTCAGGCCGCGTTGCTTAAGATAGTGCTTGGCTTCCTCAGAGGCGGGGTGATTCTTCAATTGCTGGCGGTAGAACTTGGTCACGGCGTGCATCACGTCGTATAAATCCCGCGTGGCTGATGTTGCTTGGCTTCTTTCGGAGTCAACTTCTCGCGCGGCACTTCCAGGCCGTTCATCGCGGCCAACGTTTCCACTGCTTCAACGAATGTCAAACCGTCGTATTCCGTCAGAAACTTGATGGCATCGCCACTGGCCCCACAACCAAAGCAATGATAAAACTGCTTTTGCGGATTCACGTTAAAGGATGGTGTTTTTTCGTCGTGGAACGGGCAACAGGCTTTGTAGGTGCTACCGGCTTTCTTCAACGGCACCCGTTGATTAATCACCTGCACGATGTCCGCCCGAGCCAACAGGTCTTCGATAAAGGAACGCGGGATACTGCCCTTAGGCGATTTTCCAACCACTTACCGTCACTCCTTCAACTTGGTCTGAACACAGCTTATCCACAGAAAAATACACACCCCTTAAACGCAAAAACCCGCCGGTGCATACACCTGCGGGTTTATGTGATTGTAACCAATTTTTGAATTAAAAGCGCTTAGCCGAGCTTAGACTTAATCAACTTGCTCACTTCGGCCATATCGGCACGGCCTTGCATTTTCGGCTTCAACAGCCCCATGACTTTCCCCATGTCCTGCATGGAGCTGGCTGACACTTCCGCAACCGCCTCATCAATCATCTGGGCGATTTCCGCTTCCGTCAAAGCTTGCGGCAGAAAGTCCTGGATGACGGTCATCTCATACGCTTCCTGCTCGGCCAATTCCGGTCTGTCCGCATCCAAATACTGTTGGTGGGAGTCGCGTCTCTGCTTCAACATCTTATCCAAGATCGGCAGTACGTCGGCATCGTCTTCAAGGGTGGTTTGCTTGTCCACTTCCACTTGTTTGATGGCCGCGAGCATGGAGCGGATTACCGCTAGGCGCTCTTTTTCCTTCGCCTTCATGGCTTCCTTCATCGCGGAAGTCAGTGTTGCTTTTAATTCTGACATCAATTCAATCCTGAAACCGATGCTTAGTACATACGAGTTGTACGACGGTTCTCACGAGACAAACGCTTGGCAAGACGCTTAGCAGCAGCGGCTTTCATACGTTTTCTGGCCCAAGTAGGCTTCTCATAGAACTCACGCTTACGAGACTCGGTCAATACACCGGCTTTTTCGCAAGCACGCTTGAAACGACGTAGGGCTACGTCAAATGGTTCGGTATCTCTTACTTTTACGCTTGGCATAATCTACTCTTTCTTTTAAATTCGTTTAACGATTTTCAACGTGGAAAACCAGGAAAACGCGAATTATAAAATTAACCTTCTAATTTTGCAAACAAAACTTCGGACATTTCCGGTGTTTTTGTTAAAATTTCGAGTCTTTCAAATAACAAACGCGACATCGGCCGGGGATTCACAAAATATCCGATTGTGCCGCGCTCGCTAAAATCGATTCACAACCAGCGAATACTATGCACACAACCGACATCAACGCGCCGTCCTTGACACTGGGCATTGAAACCTCCTGCGACGAGACGGGCATCGCCCTCTACCATTCGGAAAAAGGCTTGTTGGCGCATTCCTTATACAGCCAGGTGAAGCTGCATGCCGAATATGGCGGTGTAGTGCCGGAACTGGCGTCCCGCGACCATGTTCGCAAATCCTTCCCTTGGTGCGTGAAACACTCGACAAAGCTCAAACCCAGCCATCGGACATCACCGGCATTGCTTATACTCGCGGCCCCGGTCTCATGGGCGCGTTGCTCTCCGGTGCCGCGGTGGCGCGCAGCCTGGCTTTGCCTGGCAACTTCCCGCCGTCGGCGTCCACCATATGGAAGGTCATTTACTTGCCCCCATGCTGGAAGACACCCAACCCGAATTTCCATTTATTTGTTTATTGGTGTCCGGCGGTCACAGCATGATTATCCGTGTGGACGGCATTGGTCGTTACCGCTTACTGGGCGACACACTCGACGACGCCGCCGGTGAAGCCTTCGACAAAACCGCCAAAATGCTCGGCCTGGGCTATCCGGGCGGCCCGGAGGTTTCGAAGCGTGCCTTGCAAGGGGTTTCGGATCGCTACAAATTTCCACGCCCGATGGTGGACCGCCCCGGTCTCGACATGAGTTTCAGCGGTTTGAAAACCTATACACTCAACACCTGGCTGAAAGCGAAAGACGAAGACGACGCCACCGAACAAACGCAAGCCGACATTTGCCGCGCCTTCGAAATGGCAGTGGCCGATACCTTGCGCATCAAATGCAAACGCGCTCTGGAACAGGAAGGATTGAATCGTTTGGTCGTGTCGGGCGGCGTCAGCGCAACCGGGAAATTCGCGAACACTGAACGGCGTTGATGGACAAACGCCGCGGCGAAGTCTTCTTCCCCCGTTTGGAATTCTGCACCGACAACGGTGCCATGATTGCTTATGCCGGATCGAAACGTTTGGCCGCCGGGCAATCCGACGATTTGAATTTCGCCTGCCAACCGCGCTGGGATCTGGAAACCCTCACCCCCATCGACAACTCAGCCGACTGAGTCAAACGCCGAAATTCAATCCGATTTCGGCGTCTTTTTAATCAGGTCTTCTTCGCCTTTCAGCAAACGCTGAATATTACTGCGGTGACGCCAGAACAGAATCAACGTCATCAAGGTCGTCACGCCCACCCAACTCATTTCCGCATCGGACAGAAAATAGATATACATCGGCGCCAGCGCAGTGGCAATCAGAGCCGACAAGGACGAAACTTTCAACACCTTGGCGACAAATAACCAGGTCCCCGCCACGACGATGCCGATCGGGAAGGACAATCCAAACATCACCCCCAACATGGTGGCCACGCCTTTTCCACCTCGGAAACCGAAAAACACCGGATACAAATGCCCGATGAAACTCGCGAAACCGATACATCGGCGCCAGCGCAGTGGCAATCAGAGCCGACAAGGACGAAACTTTCAACACCTTGGCGACAAATAACCAGGTCCCCGCCACGACGATGCCGAT
>LZQR01000368.1_pt1 | contig 11236 bp, 13 predicted proteins | sample 768601 | NCBI WGS metagenome assembly LZQR01 (sample SAMN05207299, study PRJNA324521) | oil field metagenome | isolation source: sample BH-FW-24 from oil reservoir | place: India: Bombay High | collected 2015-12-04
CTCATGGGCATATATTTGCTCGACAGCGTAGCGATGTTTCGCGGTATCTGGGGAGGACAGATCCGATACGCCAATCACCACTTCTACGTCTTCATGACTTTTCGCTTCAATACAATGTGCAGCGGTGAGTACATATCGGTCACCAATAAAACTTGCGCCGCAAAAGTGGCCTTTATAAGCGTCCATATTTTTCGAAACCAGCGCCACCATAAATGGCCAATTGCCTTGTGTAACCTCTTCACCGTTTATGATTTTAGTTTTAATGTCTGCCAATACAGACGGTGAAGACAGACTGACTGCGAAGATACCAAGCGGTAGCCATTTTGTCTGATTTGTGTTCATAACCTAGCCTTTTATACACATCCAGAAAGTCGTGCAGGCTATTTTATAAAATCTACATATGAAACATCATTAACATCAAAGTGTGACAACGCTCTACTTAATTAAAAAGTTTCAAGTCTCTTTTGACAGGGGGCTGGCAAGGACAACACCACTTACGGTGAAAATACTCGAGTTACGGTTATGGGCGCACGAATAAATGGGCTATGGTCCGTCTATGCTCAATATCAAGATTCGAGTGGCAACGTGACAAAAGTAGACTGCATTTACAAAGAACCAAGCTCTGTGGCTTACGTTGATTAACGTCCGTTAGGCTCAAGTTCGTATCAGTCGGAAGCGTAGATAAAGTGAGTTGGCCTATCTGGGCTAACTCACTCTGATTACCCACTTTTTGATAAATTTACAATCACACGACCCTGGTGCTTTTCCGCAATAGATCGTCTGCCCATTGCCATAGACCTCTGGTCTCCCTCTTAAAAGTCGCTTACTATGCCTGTTACCTATAACGCTTTGTGAGCCACTCATGAGCAGAAAAAATAATAAAAATCTCAGCATTCTTCTAAAACTCAACACCTTCATTTCGCCTCATAAATGGCGAGTTGCCGCTGCTTTGGTTGCCCTGTTCGCAACCGCAAGTCTAACGCTATCCGTGGGTTACGGCGTACGTATGCTGATAGACCAAGGCTTCGCCCAACAATCACAACAAGAACTCACTAACGCGATACAGTTCATCATCGGCGTGACACTGTGTATTGCTGCGGGCACGTTCTTCCGTTTCTATCTGGTTTCCTCGGTAGGCGAGCGCGTGAGTGCGGATATTCGTCTTGCGGTGTTTAACCATGTAATGACACTGCACCCTAGTTACTTTGAGACTAATAGCAGCGGCGACATAATGTCTCGGCTCACCACAGACACAACGCTGTTGCAAAGCATTATCGGGTCCTCATTTTCGATGGCCATGCGCAGCGCAATCATGTGTGTTGGTGCCATCATCATGCTGTTTGCGACTAACTTTAAGCTCACTTTGATTGTGCTGGCCTCCGTGCCGTTTGTTTTGGTTCCTATTTTGGTTTTCGGGAGGCGAGTACGCTCCCTATCTCGGAAAAGCCAAGACACGATGGCAGATGTAGGCAGCTATGCTGGTGAAGCGATTGAGCATATCAAAACCGTGCAGAGCTTTAGCTCAGAGCAACATGAGCGCGCGGCATTTGCAGTAGAAGTAGAGAAAGCTTATGAGGTTGGCAGACAGCGAGTCAAACAACGCGCGATTCTGATTTCCGGCGTTATCGTGATCGTATTCAGTGCTATTGCCGGGATGCTTTGGGTCGGCGGCAGTGACGTTATTCACGGTAAGATGTCGGGCGGCGATCTAGCGGCATTTGTGTTCTATGCCATTATGGTTGCATCCTCTACAGCGACGATTTCAGAAGTAATGGGCGAACTGCAAAGAGCTGCGGGTGCCACAGAGAGGTTGATTGAGATTCTACAAGTGGAAAGTGACATCACGGCACCAACTAATCACATGCCGATCACCGACACTATGCCTGCGGAAGTAACGTTTGATTCAGTGAACTTCAACTACCCTTCCCGCCCAGACCAGCCTGCAGTGAAAGGATTAAACCTAACGGCTGAACGAGGTAAAGTGTTGGCTCTGGTTGGCCCATCAGGTGCAGGTAAAACGACGTTGTTCGAACTACTACAACGCTTTTATGACCCGCAGCAAGGGCGAGTCTTATTCGGTGGTGAAGACATTCGTCAGTTCGATCCAAACGATCTTCGTGGTCAAATGGCATTGGTGCCGCAACAACCGGCTTTGTTTAGTCACGATGTTTTCCATAATATCCGCTACGGTAATCCGGATGCTACTGACGAGCAGGTCATTGAAGCAGCGAAGAAAGCACATGCTCATGAGTTTATCGAAAAACTACCAGATGGTTACCACAGCTTTTTGGGCGAGCGTGGCGTGAGATTGTCTGGCGGACAAAAACAGCGCATCGCCATTGCTCGTGCCATTTTGAAAGACCCTAAAATCCTATTGCTTGATGAAGCCACCAGCGCACTAGACAGTGAAAGTGAACATCATGTTCAGCAGGCACTTGAAGCTCTTATGAAAGACAGAACGACGCTAATCATTGCCCACCGACTGTCGACTATCCAACATGCGGATAAGATAGCCGTGTTAGATGGTGGAGAGTTGATTGATATCGGTAACCACCAATCGTTGATGCAAAGCTGTGAGTTGTACCAGCGTTTAGTGGCGTTACAGTTTAAGCACTTAGAGTAACCATAATACAAAGCCCGCTATCCTTAGCGGGCTTTGTGTTTCTCTGTCCACAGCTCTCTACCTAGTCGCGCTTTGTAAGCTTAGATAAAGCTGCGCGATCAACCGACCGATGGCGTCTTAACGCAACGTCTTTTCCATCGATAAGTGCACAATTCCAGCCGATAGAAACTCATCACCAAAAGGCTTAAAGCCCAGCTTGGCATAGAAATCAATCGCATGCTTTTGCGCACCAAGATAAACACGCGGGTAACCCTTATTCTCTGCTTCCTGAACCAGAGACAACACAATTTTTGCACCTAAGCCCTGACCTCGGAAATCGCTAAGGATGGCGATACGTCCAATGTGGCCGTCAGTTAAAATTCGTCCGGTGCCTACGGGTTTACCATTACACAGAATCAATGAATGCATTGCCACATTATCGAGTCCATCGAATTCAATTTCCGGGGAGATAGCCTGCTCGTTGATAAAACACGTTCACGAATGGAACGAATATGTTGTTCATTTTCACCTTCAAAAGTGACGTTTACTACTTCAATCATCATTTACCTTTTTATTGTAATAACGCGGGGAATGCTGAGATAAAAGCAGCTTGTAGCTCCCCGCTTGCCGCCACTATACATAGCCTTTAGGTATTTTATAAGTGCCTAAAAACACAATTTTTGTTGAGTACGTTTGAGCCAGTGTCGCAATGAATGAAACACCCAAAGACTTGGGGGAATTCAAGGTATTTACGTCGCTGTAGTTGGTTTTAGAAAACAACTTAAAACACTACCCCCCAGTATAAGTTCGGTGCTACATTACGTCTCATACCTATCTTCCGCCAATTACATTGAGAACTTTTGCCATGTCACACACAGCCAAAGATAAGAAAAAGCTCACGGCTCGAGTCAGTAAAATACAAGGCCAAGTAAATGGTCTAAAAAAAATGCTGGATGAAGAGCAAGAATGTCAGGACGTATTACAACAGATTGCCGCAATCCGAGGTGCTGTAAATGGCTTAATGAAAGAGGTCATTAAAGGCCACTTACATGAGCACCTCGTTCTAGAAGAGGATAAAGATCAGCGCGAGGCTGATATGAACGTTGTGATGAAGGTAATCGACTCCTACGTCAAGTAGTTGCCTGGTCTCATTCGGCTTTCATTTGAGATAGACGCTTTGTAAATCCTTCTTGAGCGAGTTGATGGCATAAGGCTTCATCGACTTCCACGCCTTACACTCTTCTCGCGTTCTTCCGCATCCAGCGCACCACCCTTTACGGTGTGAAAAATCGCACAAATCCACACAAGGACTTTTTTGTTTTTCATTTAGAGCCTATCTAATACTTTATCGATACTTGCTTCGAGAGCACGCAGACGGTTGAACTCTTCAAACAAACGTTGTTCTAGATTTTTAAAATTCAGTGGCATAGTTCTTTGACAGATACCATAGCTGTTATCTAGCGTTTTATACCCCTTCCAGCTCGAAATGCGATTGCCTTCTAGCTGTTTAAATTGACGAATAAATTCTGCCTGTGATGGACAATCTTCTTCTGCGTGCATGCAAACCGGAAATGCTTTTGTTTGATCTGCGGCCCCTCGATAAAAGTCTCGAAATGAACGCCACCTTGGTTTTCGTTGAACCAATTTTGTTTGTATAACTGGAGGTATTCTCCGCGGTTATAAATTTCCCAACCGTCTTCAAACCAGTTAGCTTTTTCCAGCATTTTTTCTAGGTTACGAAAAACACCCTTAACATCTTTCATGTTGTCACTCTCCCCCATGAGTTACGATTTGAAAACTATACTCCCCCCAAGTATAAAATACTACCCCCTAGTATATGTGGAAATTGCACTGGAGAGACGGGAGACGGTGCAACCATGATCTCTTTACTCAAAATGCTTACCCTATTTGTTTAACCCAAACCACATTTTCGCTGTCCGTTGGAGTCTCAAACCAAGACCAAAATAGGTCCAGCATTTCTGGTGTCATATGATAAGACTTACTGTTTAGGTCTGCGTTACGCAGAGAGGCTCTTTGCTTACATGTATCAAAAGGGACGTCGAGATAATGTACTTCACTCTCAATACCAACGTCTGATGCCCATTTGATAAAGCTTTCGCGATCTGATCTACGCCAGAAACCGAAATCAAAAATAACAGGGACTCCGAGAGAAAACAGTTGTTGCGCTGATTCTTTGAAGAGGCATTGCAGTGTCGCCAATCGTTTATCGAAGACTTCACGCTCCATGTGTTCGCCATACAAAGGAATCATCCATTCATCGATAGAGAAACGAAAAGCACCATGCTTTTCTGCAAGGGCTTTAGAATACGTTGTTTTACCAGAACCAATAAAGCCACATACGAAATAGATTTGGGCCATACATTCCCCTTAATGAACCAAAAAACACCATTCGATACCGATTTAACGCCAAACTAAACAGTTGCTTTATACAAAGTTTTCTAGCGTATTATCTTCTTTAAGTAAGTTAATCAACGGTAGAAACAATGGCTCTGGTAAATCATCTAGCCGACACCATTTCCATTGCTTACATTTATCCGGCTCAGTGACTTGTGGTTCGCCACTGACACTCGATGCAACGACAAACAAGGTGACGTAGTGCTTACCTTCTTTCTCAAAAATATCATTCGTAAAGGTGAACTTTTCTATTGAATCAACGATTAGGCCGGTTTCTTCAAGCACTTCTCGCTTCGCACAATCTTCTATACTTTCACCGAGTTCAAGGTGCCCGCCGGGTGTAGCCCAAGTATTCGCACCATGAGATCCAATTCTCTCACCGAGTAATATAGCCCCATCACGACGGATGATGGTCGCCACTCCAACTCTTACTTGTTTATTCATGTATCGTCCATTTCAAACCGCTACGTCCACTTTATTAGCTTGTCGAGCTTAGCATTTTAATTCGTTTATTATTGCGCTACCGTTTTAGCGTTAGGCTCTGGCTTGGACCATTTAATGATCGCTCTCAAATTCATCGAGAAGAAAATAACGTTAGCGATGACCATAGCGACACTGCCCGTCAAGTAGCCAACAGCCACCCAACTAGTATTGCCGCACATCATCAATATGAATCCAATTTTGTTTTTATTACCGATCTGCCAAATCGCGAGAAAAGTGAGCACCATAGCTACCCAATCGATGCCATAGTATTGAAAGTATTGCATTTTATATTTTCCCTTTCATGGTATTAGAAACGATATAGATAACATCAGCCCAGGAATCATATTGATACCAAGGCAAGCGACGGCAAACAGTAAAATTGAGCTCAGATCCATTTTTACTCCATGAGACTTTATAAAACATGTACTATTTATCAGGGCTATAGTGCCGATCAACTTTAATAAATTCAAGCTATGTATACAAAATATAAACCATTAATATCAGACACTTAAATAACAATGAGCACATTAAGAGATATCTTTTTTGTTCGAGAAAAATAGCTGAAAAACATTGAAGTCACGCTTGCAGCATTGAAATATTATGTTACATTTATACTCAGCTTGATCACAACCAAGTGCCGGGAAAAGCCGACCTTGCGTAACACTCCTCTCCATTACGCAACATCCCACCAACAAACCTAACTCATACTCAATGCCCCGTTTTGCGGAGCATGTATTTCTTGTTATTAGAATAATCACAGTGGATTAACTATGTTTTTCATATCTCATGAGGGAAAGTGGTTTCGATTTTTAATGGTGTTTATCTTCCTTGGTGCCGCAATGGAGACGGATATCTATTTACCAACATTTCCCGATATACTCAGCGATTTCAACACCAATGTTGTTATGGTTCAGCGCATTTTGAGCTATAACTTTATTGGTATCTGTCTCGGCTCTTTATTATACGGTCCTCTATCCGATCATTTTGGCCGCAGAAAGGTGTTAATATTTGGTTTTAGCATTTTTCTTACCACAAGCATTGGCTGTATCTTTTCGACAAGTATTGAACAGCTGCTGGCATTTCGACTATTGCAAGGCTTTGGAAGCTCAGCATGTGTGATAGTGGGTACGGCAATGATCTTCGATTTATTCGAGGAAGAATCAGCAGCAAAACTCATTTCAGACTTAAACACATTGGTGGTTAGTCTCATGGCTTTGCTCCACTCATTGGTGGATGGATCAGCTTACATATGGGCTACAAAGCAAACTTCGTTTTATCGCAGTTCTCGTGCTTATTTCCGCACTCAAATGTTTCCTGTTCTTGCCAGAATCTCTCGCTGTGAACAAAGAAAGAAACTAGCACCAAAGCGTATTCTCAGTGATTATAAGACGGTCTTATCTTCCACTGAGTTTTGGTACAACACATTAGTCACCAGTTTGATCCTTGGTGCCTACATGATTTATGTGTCAAATATGTCCTTGCTGTATATCGATCAGTTGGGGGTTAGCCCAAAGCAGTTCCCGTTTTACCAAATGGCGACACTCGGCACATTTGTCTTGGTAAGTTTGAACAACTCACGCTTGATAGATAAGTTCGGTGTTGAAAGCTTAAAGCAACTGGCCTTGGACTGATATTCGCTAATACCCTGATATTTTCATATCACCGTCGAATTTACTGGATTCACCAGTATTCTTAACGGCAACCATGTGTTTGTTTTCGATTGGTGCAGGCTTATCGATAGGTTTATTTTTGCAAAATCAATGCAGGTATTTCCAGAAATCACGGGCATTGCGGCATCTCTAGTGACAGCGATAAGACTGTTTATAGTATCTGCCGCTATCGATATTGGCAGTAATGCTTACAAGGGAACATCGCAGTCAGTCGTCCAAATCATGACGCTTGTCGTTCTCGTTTTGGCTATCCTTTGGCTGGCGAATTATGTGCACATGAAAAAAATGTCAGGTTTATCAGACGCCAGCTAACCACTCGTAAAATAAGGAGAGCATGTCAACGCTCTCCTTTTCACTGCAGGGGCCTTATAGATTCTTAATGATCTACTTGGAACGATGTTGGGAATAAACTCGCTCTAGTTTATCCAAAAACGTATGGAGCTTAAAATATGACGCGGTTATCAGTGCACTCTTGAACTGATAATCTGGTTCTTATACAGACAATCACATAAAACAAAGGCGAGCTAAACCGCTCGCCTTTGCAATGTTGAATTTGGCAACCCAGATTAATCTTGGGGGTTTTCTTTCGCGTTGATCTCTGCGTATGTGTGCAGAAGCTCTGTCAGAGTTTTCACCCAAGCGAAAACATCTGTTGGTGTGTTTTCTAGTAGCTTTTCTACTTGTTCACAATGGGTTTCCAGTGTGATTGCTTCTTCAAGACGGAATGAAATTGCGTAGAAGTGCCAAAGGACTAGACGTGTCATTCGCTCGCTGTTTTGCTTCGCGTTATCCGATTCATCAAACGCTTGTTGAATTTCACTTAGCGCGATTGCTGTCGTACGTAACATCGCATCTAGGCGCGCGACAACATGCGGTCTTCACTGTCTACTTCTTCTTGATCAAAACGTAAACAGCTCGCTCATCACGTCTTCTGGTACCATTTTGCCGATCATGCGCGCACTGAACTCTTCCAGTTCATGGCGTGGCATAGTCACTAGACAATCGAATGTGTAATCACGAAGCATAAAATCACTCTACATTAGTTATCACTTTTAGGGTGCGCATTCTAAAGACTGTGGCTTCAATTACCAGCGTTTATTATCTTTGATGTAAATACAAACGCAGATAACAGAGGTTAATCGGAAGATTTGCTCTTCTGAAAATACTGGAAAACTTTCCAAACAAGGAACCCCGCAACGCCAACAATTAATGCTGAACGAAGCAGAATAGGTGCATCGTGTTCTAGCTGGCTAGCATGAGGGACAATACTTGCAAATAAACGACTGGTAAAAACAGCCCCATCACCAACATAATAATTTTGTTCATACGATCTACCCATTCCAATACAAGCACAGCAAACAACGATCAATCTACTTGCCAACAAGGGCAAACCTGCCCTGAGTGAACGTAAAAGAATGCGCGTCTTGGGGTTAGCCGTCAATGCGTGGGACGAGTAAGCTAATATTGCAAATGTGAGGGTGCGCTTAGCGATTTTGGCTACATAAATCTTAAGTGCCGCACCTTAACTACCAAAAAACTCATCTCGCCGTTCTTCGAGCCACAAGTCATAGTTTTTCATCACTTTGGAGAACTGAGTGCTTTGAATGTAACCGTTCAACCACGCTTTTAAGTTCGGGTAAGAAATCACGAATACAGACACACTTCCTTTCGGTGAAGCTTCTAACATCTCCAATGGTTTGTTATCGAGCTTGATGGAACGCATTAAGACGCGTTGCTGGGCTTTGAACAATGCAAGTCGAGCTCGAATCGCATAGGGGCAATTGTGCAATGAGTAAAGGATCGGCACAGAATCATTGTTGCTCTTGAGCACCATCTTTAAACGTCCTTCTTAATACTATCCCGCCTTTAGAGTAGCAAACTTCCCAGCCCTATTCCATATAGAGCCCCAAATCTTCATTTGAAACCATTCAAACTTCAAAAGAGGAAATAACTCTGCGGAAACTTCACCGCGTTTTGTGCTCATTGCTGTGCTTAAAATAGTAACGAAACCAATGCCGTCACCCCAATAACACGTGAGTGAGAACGACATGAATAGCGATGCGAAACAACTACTTGAACATTTGTGCAACCAATACGACAAACTGTCACAGGACCTAGAATCTCGCCCTTTCCCTGAGTTCTCAGAGACCATTTCTCACCCATTAGGAACTGCTTCGTTCATTGCTCCGTAGGCAGCCAACGCTTTTCGATTGTTTCAGTTAACTTCGCTCCCAAGATCAGAGGACAAGGTGTTTTTACATCGTTTCTTAGTTACGTTAGAGATCACCCATACGAGTATCAAGGCGTTGAAGTCGCTATCATTGAAAACCAACATCTGGCTAAACGGTTACTGTCGCGGGGATGGGAATATAAATCTCTATTTAGCAGACTCTTTTTTCACACAAGCCGACTCTGATTAAAGACTTTTAATACACGTCGTAACTTGTGGTGTCGTTCGGTTAATCGCCTTTCAACATCTCGATAAAAGCTTGCCTTGATTGCTGAGAGCTGTCGCGATGTGTGGTGTATTCTACATGCGTACCTTTATCGCTGTCTCTGATAACTCAATCCCCCACAAAGCGTTGATCTCATTTGGTACGATAGAGTAACGCACGTCAATGACTCGCAATCCCTTGTTTGGGTCTCTGGCGATGAATCCATCAGAAAACCAACGAAATCGTTCAATGTCTTTGGCTTGCTGCGATGCAGGATCCAACCATGGAAAATCTGCAGCCACATTCAACTTGGCAATGGACTCTCCGGTATACGTTTTTATTGACCTCCCTGCTCTTATGGCATCAACGTAGTAATGGCGTTCGGTTTCGTAGATGACTTTCCAAACCAAGGTATTTGCGAACGTGGGTTTGGCTTCTAATCGTTGGGGTGTATGCCGCCTTGCTTCAGCTAACGCCCAACCTGCCTCTTCTGCTCGGTCTCTTTGATACATGCCAAATGTGAGATAAACAAGCGCCCAAACTACAGCAATACGCGGATACCAAGGGTTACGCTTCATCAGGCCAAGTATCAAAGTGAACAAGATTGGTAAGGTAAAAGAGGGTCAATCACGGAAACCGTACTCCAAGAATAACGGGTATCGGTGAACGGCCATAAGAGCTGGGTTCCGTAGCTGGTACATGCGTCCAATAAGCCATGTGTAGCGTAGCCTAATCCGCAATACCACCAGCTTTGTTTAAAGGATAATCCACCTTTTTTAGCAATAAGTGGATGTAATATCAGGGCACAGATAAAGCTTCCAATAGGGATAAAGAAAAGTGAATGTGTGAACTGTCGGTGAAATTCCAAAACAGCAATGGATCCTTGGTTGATCGGATCAATATGTCCAAGTCTGGCGCCATGCCTGCAAGTAAGCCAAGTGCACCAGCAGCCACTAGATGCTGCTTTTTACCCGCTGACAGGGACAAGGATGCCCCAACTAATCCTTGAGTTAATGGATCCACGGTTTGTTCACTCTGCTGTGCTTAAAAACGAGAAATCTTTGCCCCATAAAATCTCCGTATTTAAATAAAAGGACTGGTTTTAATCCATCACGCCGAAAGCGATTGAAAAATAACGCGTTAGTTTTAGTGTAGATGGCTTAGGTTTGTTCGCGAGTTTGTCTTAAATACGACTCAGAGGTAGGGTTTGACGCTTCAACTTATGTCAGTCTCTCTATGAGTCTTCTAATCAGGTATAATCCCGCATCCAATATTTGGAGTATAAACGTCTACATCACTCAACCTGTACCATTGTCGAGGCATCTCTTGCAGCTAACCAGCTTTAAATACAAAACGCGTAAAGGCCCTGATTATCGTCACGGCGACCAAGTGTCGTTCATCGACATCAAAGAGACGTTTGGCATCGGCGGTATTCGTATTGGTAAGTGGGTGAACAAGGAAGAAAAAGATCTCGCCGCGAACTTGATCTTCGATTCTTTAGCAGACTTGGCGTTTATATTGGCGCTGCCACCTTCTGCTATTGGTCTTCGTGGCAACCTAAACATTGCTTCGGAACTGGGGGACGAAAAGGCGTTCAAGCGCATTACGCTCCGAATCAGCGCGAATTGGCA
>LZQR01000369.1_pt1 | contig 11232 bp, 15 predicted proteins | sample 768601 | NCBI WGS metagenome assembly LZQR01 (sample SAMN05207299, study PRJNA324521) | oil field metagenome | isolation source: sample BH-FW-24 from oil reservoir | place: India: Bombay High | collected 2015-12-04
GGCGTGCGCCGCCTGGCCGCCCGCAGCGCGTTTGCGTTCCGTCGGTTCGATCAGGGACCGGCCCGCCGTCTCGCCCGCCGCCAGCGCATACATCAGCAATCGGCGCCGACTCCCGCCAGCGCCTCGGCCAGCTTCACATAGGCGGCGTTCGCCCAGGCGACCCGCCCCTGGGGGTCGGTAATCAGCACGGGGTCCGGCCAGACCGCCATGGCGTGCGCCGCCTGGCCGCCCGCAGCGCGTTTGCGTTCCGTCGGTTCGATCAGGGACCGGCCCGCCGTCTCGCCCGCCGCCAGCGCATACATCAGCAAGAGCGCCACCGATGCGATGCCGGACAGCAGGATCACGCCATTCCATCCCGCTCCGGCGCCTGCAAAGATCGCGACCGCCGCCGCAATCAGCGCGCCCAGGCTCGCGGTCCAGAAGATCAGCCGGGTCAGCGGTCGGGTCAGAGGGCTCTCGGCGGGGGCGGACTCGGTCTCCCGCCTATCTCGGCGGAGGGCGAGGCCTCCGAAGCGGACGGGGCGCGTTGAGCGGAAAGCGGGAGGTCTGACATGACAGGCTCCGAAGGGTTCAGGCCGGGGTTGGCGCGGTGGCGAGTCCACGATTCGAACGCGCATCATCACAGGTTAAAGTTAACCATACTTCAGCGTCAGGGTCCGCAAACGCCCATCGCGCGCATTCGAGCGCTGCGGTCAGGATTTGGGTCCCTTGCCCGCCAGCATCAGAACATACCCGATAATCTTCGCCACCGCAGTGAAGTGTTCGGGCGGGATGACTTCCTCCAGCTCGACGCTGGCGAACAGGCCGCGCGCCAGAGGCGGATCCTCGACAATGGGTATGTCGTGCTCTTCCGCCAGCGCCCGGATGCGCAGCGCCACCTCGTCCGTCCCCTTCGCGACGCAGATCGGGGCGGGCGTCCGGCCCTGCTCATATTCAAGCGCCACGGCGTAGTGGGTCGGGTTCGTGATCACCACGGCCGCGTCCGGCACCCGCGCCATCATCCGGCGCTGCGCCCGCTCCTGCCGGATCTGGCGCAGCTTGGCGCGGATCATCGGATCACCCTCGGTGTCCTTCATCTCGTCGCGGATTTCCTTCCGGCTCATCTTGTGCCGGTCAATGTACTGCTTGCGCTGGAACAGGAAATCGAGGACGGCGATGGCGGTGTAGGCGATCAGGGCCGCGATCATCAGCTGGATGGCGGCGGAATAGACCTCTTGCAGAATGCCGATCGGCGCCACGCCCGGCAGCACCGCGAGCTCGTTGCGCCGGGGCCAGAGCACGGCGGCGATGGCGAGACCGACAATGGTCATCTTGCCGACGCCCTTGAAGAAATTCATCCAGCCCTCGGGCCCGAACATGCGGGTCAGCCCCTTGATCGGATCGAGCTTGTCGAGCTTGGGCGCGATCTTCTTGGGGGTGAACATCACGCCGGTCTGCACCAGATTGCCGAAGATCGCCGCGACCAGAAGGGTGGCGAAGGCCAATCCCACCACCAGCACCAGACGCATGGCGGTCGCCGCCGCCAGCGTCACCGCCCCGGTCGGGTCCACCGCCAGCTCGTGGGGCTGGGCCAGAAACACCAGAAGCATTTCGGCCAGATTGGTCACCATCCCCGGCGCCAGGAAGGCCAGCATGGCCAGCCCCGCGGTCAGGGTGAACCAGCCCGACACTTCCTGGGATTTGGGAACATCGCCTTCTTCCCGCGCCTGTCGCAGCTTGCGGTCTGTCGGTTCTTCGGTCTTTTCTGACTTGTCCTCGCCTTCGGCCATCGCGCCCGCCTCAGTTCAGCGTCGAGGCGAACCGCTCGTAGCGATCCGTCCACAGCATCACCATGGCGCCCAGCGACATGGCCATGATGGAAAAGCCGATCAGGATGTTGAGCGGCATGGCGATGAAGAAGATCTGCGCCTGCGGCATCAGACGCGAGAGCACGCCCAGCCCCAGATAGAAGACCAGACCGAAAACGATCAGCGGGCTGGCGATCTGGACCCCGATGACGAAGGCGTCGATGAAGAGCTCCAGCGCCCAGTAGGCGGCGTCGCCCCACATGGGCGGCTGCCCCGCCGGCATCAGCTCATAGGAGCCCGCCGCCGCCAGCAGCATCTCCTGGTGCAGCGGCGTCACCAGAACGATGACGATGAAGATGAGGTTCAGGAACTGGGCGGGCAGCACGCCGGCCTGCCCCTGTGCGGGGTCAAACGATTGCGCCATGGCGAGGCCGGTCTGATAGCCGATGATCTGACCGGCAATCGCGCCCGCCGTCAGAAGGATGCGCGAGGCCGCGCCGATCATCACGCCGATCAGGGTTTCCAGGCCGACCGTGATGGCGACCCCGGCGAGCGTATCCGGCGGCGCGGGAAGCGACGGCGCGACGATCGGACCGATGACGAAGGAAAAGGCCAGGGCGAAGGCCAGACGCAGGCGCACGGGAATCGAGGTTTCGCCAATGCCCGGCATCAGCATCAGGATACCGCCCATGCGGGCGAACACCATGGCGGCGGCGAAGATGGTCAGGGAGAGGTCAAAACCGGCCAGCATGGCCGTCAGCCTGCGACGATTCGGTCGGCGATGGTTTGCATGAAGCCGTTCAGGAGCGCGCCCATCATGGGCAGGAAGATCAGCAGCGCCAGAAAGATGACGATGATCTTCGGCACGAAGACCAGCGTCATTTCCTGCACTTGCGTCAGCGCCTGGAACAGGGCGATCAGAACGCCCACCGCCAGCCCGATCAGCATGACGGGGGCCGCCATGCCCAGCATGACCCAGATGGCCTCTGCGCCGATATCAAGGACTTCGCCCGCGGTCATCCTGCGCTTCCTTCTGATGCGCGCTCACTTGTGGGACCTTCATGCACGGATTCTATGAAAAAACGCAAAGGCGGAACGCGCCGCGCCGCGTTGGCGCTTGCCGGTTAAAGTATTTGTCATGTTCGCTCTCATTGGCGCGCGCACCGCAAAGGTGCAGCATGACGCCAACCACGCGGTCCGGGGGCCGCCCAAGGGGAGACCATGATGATCAAGCTTCTTCTTTGCAGTGCGGCCTCAGCCGCGCTCATGACCGCCGCAGGCCACGCCCATGACGGCGCGCACATGGCCGCGAACGCCGCCAGCGTCAGCAGCGCCGCCGCGCAGGCCGAAACCCAGGCCGAAGAGACCGAAACCGAGCGTCTCTACGCCTACTTCCAGCAAGTCTTCATGGACGAGGTGGCCCGCTCGCCCGAAACCCAGACCTATCTGGGCATGATTGAGGACACAGAAGCATACGGCCGCTGGGACGATCGCTCGGACTCCGCCCAGATCGAGAATTACGAACGCGGCCAGCGCCAGACCGAGGAGATGCAGGCCCGCTTTGACCGCGAGGCGCTCACCGACGCGGCAAGGTGTCCTATGATTTCGCCATCCAGCTGTCGGAAAACGATGCGCGCCAGTTCGCTGTCCGCGACAGCCGCTATGTCTTCTCCCCGATGGGGGATTCGGTCTCGGAACTGACGACCTTCCTGATCAACAATCACCGGGTCGGCTCCCAAGCCCATGCCGAAGCCTATGTGTCTCGCCTGGAAGGCATTGGCGAAGTCATCGACACGCTCACCTCTCAGGCCGAGGCGCGCGCCGCCAACGGCGTCACCCTGCCGCTCTTCGCCTATCCGCGTCTGACGGCGTCCGCCCGGTCCCAGCTCACCGGCGCGCCGTTCGAGGAAGGCGCCGAGGACAGCGCGCTGTTCGCCGACTTCAAGAGCAAGGTCGACGCGCTGGAGATCGATGACGCCGCCAAGGCGGATTTGATCATGCGCGCCGAGGACGCTCTTCTGAACGTCTATGTTCCCGCCATGGAACGGTATCTGGCCGCGCTGGATCGCATGGAAGCGATCTCGGATGATCGCGCCGGGGTCTGGAAGCTGCCCAACGGCGAAGCCGCCTACGCCGCCTCCCTGGCGCAGTTCACCACCATTCCGGACATGACCGCGGAGCAGATCCACGAACGCGGCCTCGCCGAAGTGGAGCGCATCCATGGCGAGATGCGCGAGATCATGGCCGAAGTGGGCTTTGAAGCTCGGTGCAGGACTTCTTCGCCTATATGCGCACCGCAGAGCAGTTCCAGCTGCCCAACACGCCGGAAGGCCGCCAGGAATATCTCGATCGCGCCACGGCGGTGATCGACCATGTGATGGAGGTCGCCCCCGCCTATTTCGACACCCTGCCGGAAGCGCCGCTGGAAGTGCGTGCGGTGGAAGCCTGGCGTGAAGCGACCGCAACCGGCGCTTTCTACAACCAGCCGGCGCTCGATGGTTCCCGTCCCGGCTATTACTATGTCAACCTGTCGCAAATGCAGGACAATCCGACCTATCTGCTGGAAAGCCTCTCCCTGCATGAAGGCGCGCCGGGCCACCATTTCCAGATCGCCCTGACCCAGGAACTCGAGGATGTGCCGATGTTCCAGCGCTTTGCCTGGAACTCCGCCTATGGCGAGGGCTGGGCGCTCTACACCGAATGGCTGGGCAAGGAGATGGCTTTTACGAGGATCCGTATTCGGACTTCGGTCGCCTGTCGTATGAGGTGTTCCGCGCGGCGCGCCTGGTGGTGGATACCGGCATTCACCACTATCAGTGGACGCGTGAGCAAGCCATTGACTACATGCTGGAAAGCACCCCAATGACGGAAGGTGACATCACGCCGGAAGTCGAGCGTTACATCGTCTGGCCCGGCCAGGCGGTATCGTACAAGACCGGCATGATGTTCATCCAGGACCTCCTGTTCCACGCTCAGGAAGAACTCGGCGATGAGTTCACCTGGGGCGGCTTCCACGATGCGGTTCTGACCGCCGGGCCGCTCCCGCTTCCCATGTTGGAAGAGCGAGTGAACGCCTGGATCGCGACGGTGAAAGCGGGCTAGCCCCCTCAAACCAGCCTGCTTTCGCACAGAAGCCCCGCAAGGACTGCAGCCTTGCGGGGTTTTTCATGCCCGGTTGTCGCGCAATGGCGCCCCATCATGAGGCGCCCCGAATACCCCCATACGTTCGGACAATTTTGGCCTTGCCGACCCTTCCCTAACCTGTCCAAAGTTTCACTTTGGCCTGAAGTTTAACGAAACCGGGCCCAAATGGGGAAAGACTTATGACTGAATTTACCAAGAGCCGAGGCCTTCGGGCCCTCGCCCTGGCCGGGGCTTCCTTGAGTGCGCTCATCGCAGCGCCAGCCTTTGCGCAATCTGCGGAAGACGAGACTGCAGATGAGGCCCAATCCCGTGACACCATTGTGATTACGGGTTCGCGCATCCAGAGCGATGGCACCCTGGAGGCGCCGAGCCCGGTTGTCGCTGTCGGGGGCGACGATATCCGGACGTCTGGCCAGATCGACATTACCGCCTTGCTGCGCGAATCACCCCAGCTGCAGGCTTCGCTGCCGGGCACCTTCTCCGCCTTCAACGGCACGCCGCTGGGCGCCTCGCTGCTCAACCTGCGCAATCTGGGCACCACGCGGACGCTGGTCATCGAGAATGGTCGCCGCCATGTGGCCGGCATTGAAGGCACGTCCTCGGTGGATGTGAACACCATCTCCACCGCGCTTCTGAGCCGTGTTGAGGTGCTGACGGGCGGCGCTTCGGCCGTCTATGGCGCCGACGCCGTGACCGGGGTCGTGAACTTCATCATGCGTGACGGCGCCTCGTTTGACGGCATGGAAGTCCGCACCCAGGCCGGCATTTCGAGCGAAAGCGACGCGGAAGAGTACTTCATCTCGCTGGCCAACGGTTTCGAAAGCGCGGACGGCCGCGCCGACATCGTGTTTGCGGCGGAATATCAATCCACCGAATCCATCGAGGCGGGGGATCGCGACTTTGGCGGCACCGGCCTCTTCTCGCTGGTGCCCAACGGCCCTGCGACCGGCATTGATCCGCGCTTCTCCAATGTCTGGCTGCCCAATTACCGCCTGCCGATCTCGAGCCATTACGGCATCATCGCCCTGGGCGATGGCGGCGCCAGCGCCTTTGTCGAAGCGGTCTCCAGCGGCGGCGTGCCCGGCTGTGACACCCTCGGCCTCGCCGGCATCCCGACCTGCCAGATCGTTGACGAGACCGGCACGCTGCGTCCGTACAATCCGGGCGATATCTTCATCGACGGCTTCAACGCAAGCGGCGGCGACGGCGTCTTCGCCGAGCCCGATGACGAGCTTCTGCTGCCCCAGACCGACCGCTTCCTGTTCCAGACCGCATTCAGCTATGAGCTGACCGAGAATGTCGAGTTCTTCGCGGACGCCAAATACGTGTTCACGGAAACGATCGAGAGCAATCAGGTCAACGGCTTCAACGACGATATTCCGATCTCCGAGGACAACCCCTTCATTCCGGCCGCCCTGCGCGCCCAGCTCGCCACCCTGCGGGCGGAAGGCATTGACCCGGTGATCGCGATTTCCCGCGATGTTCTGGACACCACCACCCGCTCCAACCCCGTGGCGGAGCGCAAGACCATGCGCGGCGTGGCCGGGTTCCGCGGCTTCATCCCGCAGCTCGGGTTTGATTGGGAAATGTCCTACACCTACGGTCGGACCGATGCGGACATCACCTCGCGTCTGCGTCTTGAAGACCGTTACTTCGCCGCCATTGACGCAGTGATCGATCCGTCGACCGGCGACATCGTCTGTCGTTCCGACATCGATCCCACGGCGAACGTGCCGCCGTCCTCGCCCTATCCTGCGCAGAACGCCGGCTTCCAGATCACGACCTTCACGCCGGGCGACGGCCAGTGCGTGCCGATCAACATCATGGGCGCGAACTCGATCAGCCAGGAAGCGGCGGACTTCATCTTCCAGCCCGCAACCGCGCAGAACGAGATCGAACAACGTGACTTCCTGGCGACCCTGTCGGGCACGTCCGAGCAGTTCTTCTCCCTGCCCGCCGGCCCGATCGGCTTCGCTCTGGGCTATGAGTACCGCAAGGAAGAAAGCGCCTTCACGCCGGACGCCTACAGCGCGGCAGGCCTGACGTTCGGCACCATCAACTCCAATGGCGGTCCGACCAATGCGTCTTCGGGCCTCATCGAAGTGTCCGAATTCTTCGGCGAGCTTCAGGTTCCGATCATCTCCGATGTCCCGTTCATCCAGGACTTCGAGCTGAACGGCGCCTATCGCTATTCCGACTATGACACCTTTGGCGAGACCGACACCTGGTCGGTCGGCGCACGCTGGACGATCATCGACTCACTGACTGTCCGGTCGACCCTGTCCCGCGCCGTCCGGATTCCGAACATCACCGAGGCCTTCTCGCCGAACTTCACGGTGTCGCTGGGCGCCAGCAACGACCCCTGCAACCCGCAGTTCATCGATGCAGGCAGCCAGTTCCGCCGGGCGAACTGTGAGGCGCTGATCGGCATTCCGATCGACACCTACAATTCCACCGATTACGTCTCCGCGCGTATTCCGGGCCAGAGCGGCGGCAACCCGGACCTCGAGCCGGAAGAAGCCGACAGCTTCACCCTGGGCGCGATCTGGCGTCCGGTGGAGGATTTCGGCGGCCTGTTCGACGGTCTGACCGTCACGGTCGACTACTACAAGATCGAGATCGACGGGTTGATCGACCAGCTCGGCGCGTTCGACATCGCCCAGAACTGCGTGGACGCTCCCACGATCAACAACCAGTTCTGCGCCGCGATCGACCGTGATCCGACCATCGGCTTCATCACCGGCTTCCGTTCGGGCTTCGTGAACCTTGCGGCGGTTGAGACCAGCGGCATTGACTGGCGCATCGAGTATGCGTTCGACATGCCCTCGATCCTCGGCCTTGAGGACGCCGGCGAACTGCGCCTGTCTTCGCTGGGCACCAACTTCCTCTCCAATGAGGAAACCCGCGATGTCTCCGCGCCGGATGAAATCACCGACGTGCTGACGACGATGAGCCGTCCGGAATGGATCTTCAATCTCAACGCCACCTGGGCGATCGGCGATCTGTCGCTGGGCTGGAAGGGTCGTTACGAATCCGAACAGCTGCTGGGCGGCATCGAGCTCGATGACCTCGAGAGCGATCCGAACTTCGCCAACATCACCCATGCCGACGGCGCCTGGGTGCATGATTTCTCGATCTCCTACTTCCTCAAGGACGAGCTGGAGATCTATGGCGGCATCAACAACGCCTTTGATGAAGAACCCTATCTGGGTCAGTACTCGCGTCCCGCCGGGCCGCGTGGCCGCTTCTTCTACGCTGGCGTGAACGCCACCTTCTAGGCGGCGCTGCATCCAAAAAGAGACCCCCGGAGCCTGGCTCCGGGGGTTTTCTTTTGCACACGCTGCCGGGAAAGTCCGGCTGGCTCAGCCAGACGCCTCTAGATCGGCATGCGCAGGATTTCCTGGTAGGCGCGGATCACCTGGTCGCGGACAGCGACCACGCTCTCCAGCTGCACCTCGGCGGCGGCGACTGCGGTCACGACGTCCACAAGCTCCGCCTGGCCGGTGGCGGCCTGCGCCGTCAGGGTTTCAGACTGCTGCAGCGTCTGCTGAACAGATTCCACCGCATTCATGACCATATCGCCGAAATCGCCGCCCTGGGCTTCATTGACGGGATTGGTCTGGGATGCGGGTTGTACGCCGGCAGCCTGTTGAGCGGCGGCGGTATAGGCGCGGATGGCGGCGAGATCCATGGGTCAGCCCCTTTCTAGAGCCCGAATGACCGGAAACTTATCGGCGCAGCAGGTCGAGCGTGCGCTCGAGCATGCGACGGGTGCCCTCCACCATGGTCAGATTCGCCTCGTAGGACCGCTGTGCATCGCGCATGTCCATCAGCTCCACGAGCGAGGAGACATTGGGGTATTTCACATAGCCCTCGCCGTCCGCCGCCGGATGGCCCGGCTCGTAGACCATGCGGAAATCGGACTCATCAAGCGCCACATCATTCATGCGCACCAGCTCGGTTCCGACCTGACGGTCGAACTCGGATTCAAACACCGGGATCTGACGCTGATAGGGGTTTTCCTCGGGCGTGCGCGCGGTGGATTCCGCGTTCGCCACGTTCTCGGCGATGACCCGCATGCGCGAGGATTGCGCGCGCAGGCCGGCCGCAGAGATCTGCAGGGTTTCAGAGACGCGATCAACCATAGCCGTTTGCCTTTCTGGCGTTGCTTAGGATCACTGACCCGGCGAGCGGCTCGCCATGCGGATCATGTTCAGGCTTTTCTGATAGAGGCTCAGCGCCGTCTCGAACCGCATCCGGTTCTCGTTGGCGTCCACCATCTGCTCCTCGATGACGACCGAGTTGCCGTTGACGGTGGTTTCACTGTCCGGCGCGCGTTCGGTGCGGAACTGCGCCGACCCGCCGCCCGTCTCACCGCCATAGTGCTGGGCGTGCGTGGTGCGCAGACCGACGGCGCCCAGCCCCTGCTGTCCGGCGAGCACCCGCTCGAATTCACTGCGAGGAATGTCGTTCGGCGTGTATCCGGGCGTATTGGCGTTGGCCACGTTATCAGCAATCACGCGCTGACGGGCGCCATGATAGCCCATCGTGTCGCGCAGCATGGCCAAGAGCGGTATGTCATCCGGGCGCATTGGCGCCTCCGCCAGAGTTAACTTTGCATTCATCACCCTGCGCTGCGCCGGTTAAGGAGAGCTTAACTCCCCCGCCGACTCCCGTTAGGGCTTGTAGGCTCAGGAGACGCGCCTGCGTGTCCGGACCTCGCGAACAGGACGAAGCGACTTTGGACCAGCTTGATATCATTCGCTATTTCGCCGCCCTGATCCTCGTCTTGGGACTTCTAGGCGGATTCGCGGTGCTCGCCAGACGCGCGGGCTGGACCGGCGCGCTGCCAGCCCTGGATCGCTGGTCGCCGCAGGCGCGCAAGCGACGCCTGTCCGTCACCGAGACGCTGATCCTGGATCCGCGGCGCAAGGTGGTGATCGTCAGGGTCGACGACACCGAGCATGTGCTGCTGCTGGGCGGGGAGCGCGAACAGGTGCTCGAACGCGGCCCCGCTCCTGCAGAGCCTGTGTTCGAACCCGTGGCGCCTGATCATGATGAAGCAGAGGACGACGACACTCAGATCGCCTCCGTGACACGGCTGGGAGGCGGGCAATGATCCGCCTGCGCTGGCTGCAGATCGGAAGCGCTGTCCTGATCGGCCTTCTGGCGCTTCTGCTCGCGCCGGACGCGCACGCCGCCGCCACCGGGCCGGGCCTGTCGATCTCGCTGGGCGGCAATGACACCGCCCTGACCGAGCGCGTGCTGCAGATGATCGCGCTGCTGACCGTGCTCAGCCTGGCGCCCTCCATCCTGATCATGACCACGAGCTTTATCCGGATCGTGGTCGTACTCTCCCTGCTCAGGACCGCGATGGGCCTGCAGCAGAGCCCGCCCAATGCGGTGCTGATCTCGCTGTCGCTGTTCCTGACCGCCTTCATCATGGCGCCGGTGTTCACCCAGGCCTATCAGGATGGCGTGGAGCCGCTCCTGTCGGGCCAGCTGAGCAATCAGGAAGCTTCAGCGCCGCGGCGCAACCGGTGAAGACCTTCATGCTGGCCCATACCCGGGAGGAGGATCTGGGCCTGTTCCTGAACATTTCCGGAGAAGAGCCCGAGACGGCGCAGGACACCCCGGTGCATGTGGTGGCGCCCGCCTTCATGATCTCTGAATTGCGACGCGCCTTCGAGATCGGCTTCCTGCTATTCATCCCCTTCCTGATCATTGACCTCGTCGTGGCGAGCATTCTGATGTCGATGGGGATGATGATGCTGCCGCCCGTGATCATCTCGCTGCCGTTCAAGCTCATCTTCTTCGTGCTTGTGGACGGGTGGTCGCTCGTGATCGGCTCGCTGGTGCAAAGCTTCGAGCGAATGCCTCCGCCCGGCTAGGTTTCGCCTAGCTTTCGGGGCCAGCCTCGTCATAGCGGCCAAAGCCCGCCATCAGCGCATCGGTTCTCTGCACATTCGCGATCTGGCCCACCAGAGCGCTGAGGCGGCTGTCGCCCGGCGGCACGCTGCGATTGGCGACCGTGCTGAACGCTGCGGCGTGCTCGGTCTGCCCCATGGCCTGGCCGTAGCGCGCGACGACCCGGTCCATGCCAGCCTCGTCCTGGACCAGGGCGTAGGCGATCAAAGCCCGCAGCACGTCATGGGCTCTGCCGAGCATCATCGATGTACAGCTACGTACGTCTGAGCATCGATCTGCCCCATGGCCTGGCCGTAGCGCGCGACGACCCGGTCCATGCCAGCCTCGTCCTGGACCAGGGCGTAGGCGATCAAAGCCCGCAGCACGTCATGGG
>LZQR01000370.1_pt1 | contig 11209 bp, 14 predicted proteins | sample 768601 | NCBI WGS metagenome assembly LZQR01 (sample SAMN05207299, study PRJNA324521) | oil field metagenome | isolation source: sample BH-FW-24 from oil reservoir | place: India: Bombay High | collected 2015-12-04
GCTGAAGCAGCGAGGGTGTGGCTGCGTCAGCTTAAGCGTTGAGCGGTTTATTCCACCGTGCAACATAATGTCTAATTTCGCCCAATATAACGGAATTAACACTTATTCGACTTTCACGCTAATTTATATGGCAAGCAGCTAGAAGTGGAACTTTTGCATAAACTTAGAGATGAGCAAAAGTTTGAGTCGTTTGAAGCACTTAAACAACAAATCGAATTGGATGCTGAAGCAGCGAGGGTGTGGCTGCGTCAGCTTAAGCGTTGAGCGGTTTATTCCACCGTGCAACATAATGTCTAATTTCGCCCAATATAACGGAATTAAGAATCGATGAGTGAGTATAAAGATACCCTGAACTTACCTGAAACAGGGTTTCCAATGCGCGGCAACCTGGCCAATCGTGAGCCAGAAATGCTTAAGCGTTGGTACAAAGAAGATCTTTACGGTGAAATCCGTAAAGCTAAGAAAGGCAAAAAGTCATTCGTACTGCACGATGGCCCTCCTTACGCGAACGGTGACATTCACATTGGTCACGCACTAAACAAGATTCTTAAAGACATTATTATTAAATCCAAAACACTTTCAGGTTTTGACGCACCTTACATCCCAGGCTGGGACTGCCACGGTCTACCTATCGAATTGATGGTAGAGAAGAAAGTAGGCAAGCCAGGCCAAAAAGTGACGGCAGCTGAGTTCCGCGAGAAATGTCGTGAGTACGCTGCAGGTCAAGTTGAAGGTCAAAAAGAGAGCTTCAAGCGTCTTGGCATCATGGGTGAGTGGGACAAGCCATACCGCACTATGGACTTTGCAACTGAAGCGAACATCATCCGTGCACTTGGTAAGATCGCAAGCAAAGGTCACCTACTGAAAGGTTTTAAACCAGTTCACTGGTGTACAGACTGTGGTTCAGCTCTTGCTGAAGCAGAAGTTGAGTACAAAGATAAAGTATCGCCATCTATCGACGTTCGCTTCAAAGCGGCTGACGAAGCGGCACTGCTATCTAAGTTTGAGCTAACTGAAGGTCACGAAGGCAAGGTGACGTATCTATCGTTATCTGGACAACAACACCTTGGACACTGCCTGCAAACCGCGCAGTATGTCTACGTGATGATCTAGAGTACGTGCTTATCCAAACAGAAGGCGACAACGCTGAGCGTATCATTGTTGCTGCTGAGCTAGCGAAAGACGTAATGGACCGTGCCGGTATCGAGCATTTCCACAACCTTGGCTTTGCTAAAGGTGCGGACCTAGAGCTTTCTCAATTCCAACACCCATTCTACGATTTCACTGTACCGGCGATCCTTGGTGATCACGTTACAACTGATTCAGGTACTGGTGTTGTTCACACTGCACCTGGTCACGGTCAAGAAGACTTCGCGGTTGGTAATAAGTACAACCTAGAAGTAGCAAACCCAGTTGGTTCAAACGGTGTTTACCTACCAGACACTGAGCTATTTGCTGGTCAGCACGTATTTAAAGCGAACGATGCAGTAGTAGAAGTACTGAAAGAAAAAGGTGCACTACTACACCACCACGCATACGAGCACAGCTACCCACACTGTTGGCGTCATAAGACTCCGATCATCTTCCGCGCAACACCACAATGGTTCGTATCTATGGACCAAGCTGGCCTACGTGCTAAAGCACTAGAGTCAATCAAGAATGTTGAGTGGATGCCTGAGTGGGGTCAAAGCCGTATCGAAGGTATGATCGAAGGTCGCCCTGAGTGGTGTATCTCTCGTCAACGTACTTGGGGTGTGCCAATTGCTCTGTTCGTTCATAAAGAAACAGCAGAACTTCATCCAAACACGCTAGAGCTGATCGAGAAAGTCGCTAAGCTCGTTGAAGAGAAAGGCATCCAAGCATGGTGGGATGTCGATGCAGCTGAACTACTAGGTGCTGACGCTGACCAATACGAAAAAGTTCTAGATACACTAGACGTATGGTTCGATTCAGGTGTGACTCACTTCTCTGTTGTTGATGCTCGTGAAGAGTACAACGGCAACAGTGCAGACCTATACCTAGAGGGTTCTGACCAACACCGCGGTTGGTTCCAGTCTTCTCTAATTTCATCTATCGCGATGAAAGACGAAGCGCCTTACAAACAAGTACTGACACACGGTTTCGTGGTTGATGGTCACGGTCGTAAGATGTCTAAATCTATCGGTAACGTGGTTGCACCAAAAGACGTAACCAACAAGCTAGGTGCTGATATTCTTCGTCTATGGGTGGCTTCAACAGACTACACTGGTGAAGTTGCGGTTTCTGATGAAATCCTAAAACGCAGTGCAGATGCGTACCGTCGTATCCGTAACACAGCGCGTTTCTTCCTTGCTAACCTAAGCGGCTTCAACCCTGAAACAGACATCGTTCCTGTTGAAGAGATGGTTGCGCTAGATCGCTGGGCGGTTGGTCGTGCACTAGCAGCACAAGAAGAGATTGTTAAAGCATACGAAGAGTACAACACTCACGGTGTGACTCAGCGTCTAATGCAATTCTGTTCAATCGAAATGGGCTCTTTCTACCTAGACGTAATTAAAGACCGTCAGTACACAGCAAAACGTGGCGGTAACGCTCAACGTAGCTGTCAGACTGCACTTTACTACATCGTAGAAGCGCTAGTTCGTTGGATGGCGCCAATCATGTCGTTCACTGCAGATGAAATCTGGAACGAAATGCCAGGCGAGCGCGACAAGTTCGTATTCACTGGTGAGTGGTTCGATGGCCTATTCGGTCTTGCTGAAGGTGAAGAGCTGAACAACGAATTTTGGACTGAGATCCAAGCGGTTCGTGGTGCAGTAAACAAACTTCTAGAAGATGCGCGTAAAGAGAAAACCATCGGTGGTGCACTACAAGCTGAAGTGACGCTATTTGCTGATGACGCTCTAACGGCGAAAATCAACAAACTAGAAGATGAACTGCGCTTTGTTCTACTAACATCTGCTGCGAAAGTTAAGCCTCTAGGTGAGAAGACTGATGCAGCACAAGCGACAGATATCGAAGGCTTGTTGTTGAAGTAGCAGCAGCTGAAGGCGAGAAGTGTGACCGTTGTTGGCACCACACGCCAGACGTAGGCACAATCGAAGGTCACGAGAAGATCTGTGGTCGTTGTGTGTCTAACGTTGACGGCGAAGGTGAAGTACGTAATTCGCGTAATTACCCAGTACAACTGAACTTTTTTAAAATTAACAGCCCCAGTATTTACTGGGGCTGTTTGTAGGTAAAGTAATGAGTGAAAAAGCACTGACGTTAAAGCAATCTGGAGTTCGCTGGCTATGGCTAGCAATTCTGGTATTTATTGCCGATATTGGCATCAAATTGGTGGTAATGGACAACATGGGCTACGGATGGGCAAACCGAATTGAGGTGCTGCCATTCTTCAACCTACTTTATGTTCATAACTACGGTGCAGCATTCAGCTTCTTGAGCGATCAAGCGGGCTGGCAACGCTGGTTGTTCACTGGTATCGCGTTTGTTGTGACAGGTCTTTTGACTTACTGGATGAGTAAGCTTCCAGCCAAAGAAAAATGGAACAACATCGCTTATGCATTGATTATTGGTGGTGCAGTGGGCAACGTGTTTGACCGTGTGGTTCACGGCTTTGTTGTTGATTACCTGGACTTCTTCTGGGGCAGCTATCACTGGCCAGCATTCAATCTAGCGGATACGACTATCTGTATTGGCGCGGCAATGATCATTCTTGACGGCTTCCGCAAAAAGGATGCTGACAAGTAATCTTTTGCGATATACCGAATAACCCTAAGCGTCGTCCGTTGATTCGAACGACGCTTTTTATTATGTTGGAGCGCAATCCGCGTATCTTCGTACAATAAAAAGCAATCACAGTACGTGAGCAGACAGAACGCTGGACAACCCAAGAACAAGGAAGCAGTAACGTGACAACAATAAATCAAGATTCAGCAGTAACGCTGCACTTCACCATCAAAATGCAAGATGGCTCTGTAGCAGACAGCACACACAATATGGGTAAGCCTGCTAAATTCGTGATGGGCGATGGCAGCTTGAGTGAGAACTTTGAGCAATGCCTACTAGGCTTACAAGTAGGTGAAGAAAAGGCGATCGAACTAAAAGCCGCTGATGCTTTTGGTATGCCGAACCCAGACCATATCCACCATATGGACCGCACTAAATTTGTTGGCGAAGCGGAAGTTGAAGTCGGCACGATCATGGCATTCAGCGGTCCAGACGGTATGGAAATCCCGGGCATTATTACTGAGATTGCTGGCGACTCAGTGACAGTGGATTTCAACCATCCACTCGCGGGACAAGACGTGACTTTCGAAGTCGAAATTTTGTCAGTAGAATAGCGAACCAAATTAAAGATAACTTCCATGAGCAATGAAATGAAAATCCTGTTAGCTAACCCACGTGGTTTCTGTGCTGGTGTTGACCGCGCGATTAGCATCGTAGAGCGTGCGCTAGAGATGTATCAGCCACCAATCTATGTTCGACATGAAGTGGTACACAACCGTTTTGTGGTTGAAGGTCTAAAGCAGCGTGGTGCTATCTTCGTTGAAGAATTGCACGAAGTGCCAGACGACAACATTGTGATTTTCTCCGCTCATGGTGTGTCACAAGCCGTACGCCAAGAAGCGAAGTCTCGTGATTTAACAGTATTCGATGCAACGTGTCCGCTGGTAACCAAAGTACATATGGAAGTAGCGCGCGCGAGCCGTCGAAATATGGAAGTGGTACTGATTGGTCATGCTGGTCACCCAGAAGTGGAAGGTACAATGGTCAGTACTCTAGCGAGACGGGCGGTATGTACCTTGTGGAAACGCCAGCCGATGTTGAGAAGCTAAAATCGATCGTAAAAGATCCATCGGATCTGCACTACGTAAGCCAAACAACATTGTCTGTCGATGAAACCGCAGACGTAATTGAAGAGTTACGCCGCGTATTCCCAGAGATTCAAGGTCCTCGTAAAGATGATATCTGCTACGCGACGCAAAACCGTCAAGATGCTGTGCGTGAGCTCTCTGCTGATGTTGATGTGATGGTCGTTGTAGGTTCTAAGAACTCTTCAAACTCTACTCGCTTAAAAGAGTTAGCTGAGAAGCTAGGCACTCCGGGCTACTTAACGGACTGCCCAGAAGACATCAAGCCAGAGTGGTTTGAGGGTAAGGTAAAAGTCGGTGTGACTGCGGGTGCATCTGCACCAGAAGAGTTGGTAAACCAAATCCTAGATCGTATCAAAGAACTGGTTGGTGCTGAGGCAGTAGATGAAGTGCTTGGTCGTGAAGAGAACATGTTCTTCGAAGTACCAAAAGAACTGCAAATTAAGCAAGTCGATTAAGACCAATCAAACATCAAAAAGGCGACCACAAGGTCGCCTTTTTCATCGGGAATTGCTACATGAGTTCATCAGAGCCTGAGCTTAGCTACTGATACCTAGCAGCTCTTTGAGCACCTTTAGGTAACGACGGCTCACCGGGATCTCAAAGCCGGTTTTGGTGATGATTTCTGCCAGCCCGTTTTCGAGTAGCTTAATCTCACTGATGGCTTTAATGCTGACCAGAAACTGTCGATGGCAACGCACCAATGGGGTTTTCTCTTCCAAGGTTTTTAGCGTGAGCTGTGTGCTGGCGGTTTGGCTGGTGGAGCGTACATGCACTCCGCTGATGTCGCTGTAAGCGCACTCAACCGTTTCGGTTGCCATGATCACAATGCGGTTGTGTCCAATGCAAGGTATCTGGTCTAGGCTCTCGGGCGCGATGGCTGACAGTTGCTGAGTGAGTGCGGATTGACTCATTACTTTGTTCAGGCGCTTGACGGTTTTTGTCAAACGGCATGGGTCAACGGGCTTGAGTAAGTAGTCGAACGCGTTGTCTTCAAAGGCTTGGATAGCGTATTGATCGTAGGCGGTCACAAACACCACGTAAGGCATGGTCTCTGGGTCTAACATGCCCAACAGCTCTATGCCCGTCACCTGTGGCATTTGGATGTCGAGAAACACCACATCAGGTTTGAGCTCATTGATCTTCTTTAGCCCCATGATGCGTTTGACGCGTCGCCAATTACCTCAATCTGGCCTGTTTCATCCAATAGCTCTGCTAACTCTTCACGAGCAAATTGTTCATCATCAATGACGAGTGCGGTTAACATCCAAGACTACCTTTGTGCGTTTTCACTGTACTTATCGCGAGTGGGAATGATAAACTCATTTTAGTAAATTGGTGCTGCTGAGAGGTAATTTTTAGCGCTGAATCACGCCCAAATTGATTCGATAAGCGCTTATCGACAATTTCCATCCCCAAACCAGAATGATTCTCTTTTGGTGGCTCATAGCTTCCCGCGTTGTCTTCTACCGTAATCAGTGCACCTTGTGGGTGAGCTTGGCTGTAAATCTTCACTTTGCCGCCTTCTAACATATTGGAAATACCATGCTTGATGGCGTTCTCAACGAGCGGTTGAAGAGTAAAGCTCGGCAGCTTGATATCCAAAAGCTCTGGTTCAATATCAATCTCAACTTCTAAGCGATCAGTAAAGCGTGCCTTTTCTATAGACAAGTAGGAATTCACGTGTGCCAACTCTTCCTTTAGCGTTACGGTATTGATGTTCTGCTTTAAGTTACTGCGGAAGAAGTGCGACAAATTTTGGATCAGCTCTCGCGCCTTATCTGGATCTCGACGAGTAATAGCACTGATAGTATTCAGCGCATTGAACAAAAAGTGTGGGTTCACCTGAGCGTGCAGTAGTTTGATTTCTGCCTGAGCTAATAGAGTTTGCTGCTGCTGATAATCACCATATAAGATCTGGCTGGAAAGAAGCTGAGCGATGCCTTCCGCCATTGACATGTTCGCAGTAGAGAACAATTTACGCTTTGGTTCGTAAAGCTTAATGGTGCCCACCACTTCTTTGCCTGCACGCAGAGGAATGATCAACGCAGAGCCCAACTTACAATCTTTCGCTAAAGAACATTGGTAAGGGCGTTCACTGCCATCAAGGTAGATGATGTCATTCTTCTCCATTGAATCGAGTGTGCTTTGCGATGAAATAGGAGTATTTGGCCTATGGTGATCATCACCGATGCCAACGAAAGCCAGAATCTTCTCTTGGTCAGTAATGGCGACCGCGCCGACCTTCGTTTCTTCATAAATAATACGGGCGATCTTATCGGCGTTTTCGCTGTTAAAGCCAGTACTCAGAATACCGACCGAGCGATCGGCAATGCTCAATGCACGGCGGGAAAAGGTTGCTGAGTACTTTTCAAAAATGGTTTTACGATCTTGCAAAATACTCATAAACAGAGCGGCACCAACGGAGTTAGCAATGATCATCGGAGCCGCAATCGCTGAAACCAGCTCATAGGCTTGGTCGAAAGGTTTGGCTACGGCGAGCAACAGAATCATCTGTACGATTTCCGCTACAAAAGTCACACTGAATACCACGCTTGGATTAAACAGCATTGCACCTTTGTTGCGCTTGATGAGGTAAACATGCAGCAAGCCACCAATCAAGCCTTCTGCTGTAGTCGAAATAGCGCAGGCTAAATCCGTAAACCACCAAGGGTGTAACGGTGAATACCGCCCGTTAGTCCTACCGCGAAACCAACGACAGGGCCACCAAACAGGCCACCCATTACTGCTCCGATGGCGCGTGTATTAGCGATGGCGTCGTTAATCTGTAAGCGAAGTAGGTGCCAAGAATACAAAGCCAGAGAAGAGCACATAACAAATGAGCCGATGGCTGAAGCGCGAAGAGATGCTCAGCAGAGGCAAAATGATCGGCGTTTTACTCAGCATGTAAGCCAGCACTAAGTAAACACACATTTGTTGTAAAAGGGAGATGACCAGTTCCATAACGAACCTAACCTAAAAATGATGTTTTTATTGTAAGTGAATTAAATCTTCGAAGAGAAACAAAAAGAGCCTGCGTTGGGCAGGCTCTTGGTTTATCCAGACATTGATAATGAGTCGGTTAGCAAGCGAAGGTATTCATTATGCAGTTTCTGAGGCTGTTTGCGGTTTCTCTTCGTCAGCCAGTTCTGTCTCGCCTTTGCCCTTAGAAATCTTGATAACGTAACCTGCTGCCGCTAGTGCGAATAGAACGCCAGCGATAGTCGAGATTTGCATTGGCAGACCAAAACCTAGTGTGCTGTTGTTTAGAATGAAAGTCACACATACGGTTGTCATGAATACGGCTGGTACTGTCGTAATCCAGTGCAGCTTGTTGTGGCGTAGTAGGTAAGCGACGCAGTCCAAAGCATCATTACTGCTGTTGTTTGGTTTGCGAAGCCGAAGTAGCGCCAGATGATACCGAAGTCTACTTGAGTCAGGATGCCGCCGATAACGAATAGTGGCACAGCCATTAGAAGACGGTTACGCAGTGTTTTCTGCTCCATACCGAAGTATTCAGCAAGAATCAGGCGGCTTGAGCGGAATGCTGTGTCACCTGATGTGATTGGCAGAATAACAACACCAAGGAAAGCAATCACACCACCGAATACACCTAGCAGACCAAATGACGCGCTGTATACCACGTTACCAGGACCACCGTTTTTCACAGCTTCTGCAAGACCGTCAAGTGTACCGAAGAAAGACAGAGCAATAGCACACCAGATAAGCGCGATAACGCCTTCACCAATCATTGCACCGTAGAATACGAAGCGACCGTTCTTCTCATTTTCCATACAACGCGCCATCAGTGGCGATTGAGTTGCGTGGAAGCCAGAGATAGCACCACATGCGATAGTGATAAATAGTGCAGGCCATAGAGGCATATCGTTCGGGTTCAAGTTCGTGAACATATCACTTACTTGGAAGTCGCCCATTACCGTGTGCTCGCTAGAGAACGCAACTGCAGTCATTAGACCCACTGACATGAAGATCAGTAGTGCGCCGAACAATGGGTAGAAACGACCGATGATTTTATCTACAGGAACAATTGTCGCGATGATGTAGTAAGCGAAAATCAACACAACCATGGTTGTCATGCTTACGCTAAAGCTGGTTTGGTCGTTGATTAGGTTTGTGATCATACCTGCTGGTGCTGATACGAATACCACACCAACGAGAAGCAATAGGACAATGGCAAAGATGTTCATAAAGTGTTTTGCGCCATTACCTAGGTAGCGACCGGTAATTGTTGGTACTGATGCACCACCGTTACGAACAGAAAGCATGCCTGAGAAGTAATCGTGTACCGCACCTGCGAAGATACAACCTACAACAATCCACAGCATTGCAGCAGGGCCATATAGCGCCCCCATGATTGGACCGAAGATAGGGCCAACACCAGCGATGTTAAGTAGCTGAACAAGGTAAACACGTTTGGTTGACATTGGAACGTAGTCAACACCGTCGGTTTAGTATGGGCAGGCGTTTGGCGATTCTCATTGATACCGAAAATTCTCACGAAAGCGCCGTAGATGAAGTATCCGCCGATGAGGGCTGCGACACAGGTTAGAAACCACATCATAGCTATTGTCCTTGGTTTAATAGGTAGGGTAATTTTTTAAGCTCAGGATGTATCTTATTCGCCCCTTTTGTTAAGCGCATTCGCTCTGTGGATGAGTGGTCGAATAGAGAAGCGAGTGGTCGATATAAGGATTAAGTGGTTTTATCGTTTGCTCAGTGGTCGGGATATCCGTTAAGCGGTGAAATTCGGTACTCAGTGGTCGTTATGTACCGTGAGTGGCTGTAGGAGAAACTCGCAGGCAAAATCGACACAGCAGCGGCAAAGCACAGGCTTTAGTGATAAGCTTGTTGGGAAAACAACTAGTTAAGGAAGAATCATGAAAAAGGCAACGTTAGGCTTGGCGCTGGCTTTACTCGCTGGATGTGCGGCAACCACGGAAGAATTGGCGCAATCTGGTGATTGGTATCAGATCGGTTATCAAGATGGTATTGCAGGGCATACCTCTCGTACGGTGAAAGAGCTCAATCAGCTCGGTAATGCTAAGCAAGGTGACTACGATCAAGGCTACCTAGAAGGTGTAACAGAATACTGTAATCCAGATTTCGCTTACCAAATGGGCTTGTCTGGCCAGTATTATGAAGGTGTGTGCGAAGGCACGCCTCAAGCGCAGAAATTCCGTATGGAATGGCAACGTGGTTGGAACGAATACAGTAACTAGTTCTGTTTCATAATCAAGACAGTAGTTTTCCCTGTTAATCTTCTGACATTTGAATTTTATTGCTTTGGTGTACTGGTGATATCAGATTCAATCAGAAGTGAAATAGAAACATGAAAAAGATCTTTTGGTCGCATTGGCGCTCTTTCCCCTAACGGTTGGAGCGACCAACGTATTGAAAGAGTCGATAAAGATGAAGCGTAAGTACGATCATGACAAGCATCGTATTACCAACACCATCAATCACACTAAGCGCAATATCAAAGAGATCACCGATGGCACTTATGTGGAGAATCAGGTTAAGCGTGAAGTAAACCAAACCACGCGCAAGTACACCAACAAAGTCGATAACGTTAAGAACATAACGAACCCCGATCACATCAAACGCAAAGCAAATGACAAGCTTAACCAAGAGTTTGATGAATGGTTGTATGAAGACTAAATCTTGATATCAGAATAAGAAAGGAGACCTTGAGGTCTCCTTTTTGTTTGCTTGGACTCTATCATTCCACTATTTCGGCTGATGGCTTTCCACCGCTTTACGTAAGAAACCGTCTTGGTGATGGAGATGCGCGCGAGCAGATTTAATATCAAGATCGGTGAGGATCATTAAGATCGCCAACTTCACTTCATAATCCGTTTGCTTTAGCACTTCGGTTGCTTGTTCTTTGCTGCAATCAGTCGCTTGCATCACGATACGTGCGGCGCGTGCGACGAGTTTATTGTTGGTTGCTTTCACATCAACCATCAGGTTTTGGTAACTCTTACCCAAACGGATCATACTGGCAGTAGTCAGCATGTTCAGAACTAGTTTCTGCGCGGTACCTGATTTCAAACGTGTTGAGCCAGTCAATGCTTCAGGGCCAACAACAGGGCTAATTGCGACGTCGCAATGTCGGCGATTGGAGAATCTGGATTACAAGATAGCGCTATTGTGGTTGCACCGATCTCGTTTGCGTATTCCAAACCACCAATAACATAAGGCGTTCGGCCACTTGCAGCGATGCCTACGACAACATCCAGATTTGTGAATTTGATATCTTTTAGGTCTTGCTCACCTAAACTGGCGAGTCTTCCGCACCTTCTTCGCTTTAAATCGCCTCTGGGCCACCGCAA
>LZQR01000371.1_pt1 | contig 11204 bp, 16 predicted proteins | sample 768601 | NCBI WGS metagenome assembly LZQR01 (sample SAMN05207299, study PRJNA324521) | oil field metagenome | isolation source: sample BH-FW-24 from oil reservoir | place: India: Bombay High | collected 2015-12-04
GCAGCAGCACACCGGTTTCCGGAGCGACAATGCCGCTGCCGAACCCGCTGAACAGGGAATTGATGAAGGAAACCGCAAGTCCGTCCCTGTCGACGATCGCCCCCTCTTTCAGTACCATCGCGGGGATGATCGTATGCATCGGCCGCTTGCCGCCGTCGATGGAATTGGCATGTCCCGGCTCGGCCCGGAACGAACTGCCACGGCAATGCAGCAGCACACCGGTTTCCGGAGCGACAATGCCGCTGCCGAACCCGCTGAACAGGGAATTGATGAAGGAAACCGCAAGTCCGTCCCTGTCGACGATCGTCAGGTAGACCGTATCCGTCTGCGGAGCCAGCGCACTTGCCGGGACCGAGTCCATCCGCTTGGTCAGCGACACCTGCCGGGCAAGCTGGTCGATATAATCCGCGCCGATCAACCGTGTGTGGCAGACATCCATATAGCCCGGTCGGTGATGAATTGCTCCCGGACGCCATAGGCCAGACGCGCGGCTTCCATTTCCAGGTGGAAACGTTCCGGACCGAGCGGATCAAGGCTTTCGAGGTCGAACTGTTCCAGAATACCGAGCATGATCAGGGCAACGATCCCCTGCCGTTTGGCGGCAATTCGGCACCGTGTGCCCCTTGTAGTCCCTCAACACCGGTGACACCGCTGTCGTGTGGCAAGCGGCCAGATCGTCCTGGGTCATCAGCGCCGCGTGACTGCAGCGCGCTCACGATGTCGTCGCAACCGGGCCAGAATAGAAGGCATCCGCCCCGCCCTCGCAATTGCCGCGAGAGTGTCTGCCAGACGCGGATATTTCAGAACCGTGCCGGTTTTGGGTGCTTCGCCCTTGATCAGGTAGCGCGCAGCCGAAACCTCGTCGGCGCGCAGCTTGTCGACATCCCCTGCCCAGTCACGCGCGACACGTGGGGCAACCGGAAATCCGTCGCGGGCATATTGAATTGCCCGTTTGAACAGGGACTTGAAACTCTTGGTGCCATGCGCCTTCAGCAACGTTTCCCAGGCCCGAATGGCACCGGGTACGGTCACGGCATGCGGCGACGTGTCGGTGATGTTCTTGACGCCGAGCTCTGCAAGCTTTTGCGGTGTCGCGGCCCGCGGAGCTGCGCCTGAGCCATTGAAACCCGTCAGGCGTCCATCCGGCTCCATGACGATGGCAAAACAGTCGCCGCCGATACCGGTCATATGCGGTTCGACAACACATTGAACCGCAACTGCCGCGATCGCGGCATCAACCGCATTACCACCTGCCTGAAGCACTTCCAGAGCCGCGCTCGTTGCCAGCGGATGAGAGGTCGCAGCCGCTGCTTCGCGTGCAAAAACCGGGGACCGGCCCGGGCCTGAAAATCACGCTTCACTGAATTCCTCCTGGCCGAAGTGTCTTTCTTTCCGAATCGCAGCAATAGCTTCTCGGGAATGCCGCCTATTCGCCAATGCCATGTTCTGATAGCAAATCGGTATCGCGGTCAGCACCTTAAGGAGAAGTGGGAAAATGCGCAAACTGACATTATCAACGGCAGAGACCATCATTTCTGCCGCTTTTGAAAAAGCAGCCGAGCTGAATCTGAAACCGCTTACCGTTGCTGTCCTCGATGCGGGTGGTCATGCGATCCTGCTCAAGCGGCAGGACGGATCCTCGATCATGCGTCCGCAGATCGCCACGGGCAAAGCGATCGGTGCACTCGCCGTCGGCACCGGCACCAGATGGCTGAACGCCAATGCAGAGTCCCGTCCGCATTTCGTCAACGCTCTGAACGGCGTTTCCGGCGGGGCCATCGTACCGGTGCCCGGCGGCGTCTGGTGAAGAACGACGAAGGCGAAACCCTTGGCGCTGTCGGCATCACCGGCGACACGTCCGACAATGACGAAGCCTGCGCAGTCGCCGGCATTGCCGCTGCAAGCCTGGTTGCCGACTGCGGCTAAGGAAAGGACCGGATCTGCCTTCTTTCAAGAAGCCTCACCTACCCTTCACCTCATCCTGAGGAGGGCCGATAGGCACGTCTCGAAGGATGGGCTGCAAACACAAGAGCAAGCGGCCCATCCTTCGAGACGCGAGTGAGCTCGCTCTTCGGGATGAGGCTTTATTTTGACGGCGGTCCGGGCTGACGCCCGTTCAGACCGGCCCCAGGGCTTTGCGATAGATATCCAACGGCCCCGAAGCCGATTGAAGTGTTTTGACCTGCTGCCAATCCCGTCTGAGGACGAGCGACCCGGCCGTTGCCGTTGCAGTCAGAATTTCCGGAAATCCGATCCCGGTGGCTTCCCGTTCTGCGGCAGCGATCAGCTTGATGCCGATACCTGCTTTCCGGAAATCGCGATGCACAAGCAATGCAGTCAGCCAGGCGCCGGGATAAAGGTCCGACCCCGGCGAGGTATCGCGCAGGGAGACCGTTCCCAACGGCCTGCCATCTCCGTCCAGCGCGACCAGACAGCGCGGCAGGCAAGCATTTGGCAGAAGGCACTTTTCCAGATCTTCCCGCGCATCGCCGGGTTGCCCCGGGCCATACCAGTCGGCCCATTCCTCGACAAACCACGTCTCGAGGATTTTCAGCAACACTGGATCATCGCCAAGCGCAATGATGGCGATGTTCATGCGGTCCAGATCACGGCTCATTACAGGTCGCGTAAACGCCTCAGACTTCTCGCTGAGCTGGTTGATTCTTTTCTTGCATGTCTTCCAGCTGGCGCTTCATGTCGTCGAGATCGTTCCCGCCGGACTTACAGGCTTGGCCTGGCTCGCCGGGTTGCAGTCGCAGTTGGATCTCCCCCGCGGCCGAAGGGCATGAACATCTTCATGGCCCGCTCGAACATCTCCGTGTTGCGCTTGACCTGGTCCTCGATGGCCTCGAACGCCGTTGCGCCGAAAGCTTCGCTCATTTGCGAACGCAGCTTTTCCTGCTCCTTGGTGAGCGAGGTCATGGAATATTCCAGGAAGCTCGGCACGAGGCCCTGCATGCTGTCGCCGTAAAAGCGGATCAGCTGGCGCAGGAACGTGACCGGCAGAAGATTCTGCCCCTTGCCTTCCTGTTCGAAAATAATCTGGGTCAGGACCGACCGGGTAATATCCTCACCGGACTTCGCGTCATAGACGACAAAGTCCTCCTCCCCCTTCACCATCACCGCCAGGTCCTCAAGCGTGACGTAGGTGCTGGTGCCCGTGTTGTACAGGCGCCGGTTGGCGTATTTCTTGATGATTGTCGGCTCGTTGGTCTTGGCCATCCGTGAATTCCGCCTATCAGCCTTGTGGCTAGTTTCCCATTTGACGACAAGGCTTTCGCAGGCCTGTCATCTCCTCCGTGTAAGAGACTAAGCCAATCGTATCGGATCGTGCCAGCCTTTTTATGTGCGCTGACGAAAGGATGATACCGCAAATGCGAAAACAGGCCTTCGATACGGAGTGTTACGGTTGACACAAATCTCAGCGCAGTTTCTAGTCCATGCATAATAAGCATCGACAGGTGCCCCTGCGGCACCAGTCCACTACGGTCAATTGGCCTCAAGTCTGGAGAGTATGATGAGCGCTTTCACCGATATCGTCATTGTCAGTGCGACCCGCACGCCCGTGGGGTCGTTCAATGGCGCCTTTGCCAACACCCCGGCGCATGACCTCGGTGCCATTGTCATGAAGGCGGCCATGGAACAGGCCGGCCTCGAAGGCGGCGACATCGACGAAGTCGTGTTTGGTCAGGTTCTGACGGCCGGTCAGGGCCAGAACCCGGCGCGTCAGGCTGCCATCAAGCAGGCATTGCCGATAGTGCGACGGCCTGGACGCTCAACCAGTCTGCGGTTCCGGTCTTCGCACCGTTGCCATTGCAGCGCAGCAGATCATTTCAGGCGACGCCACCATCATGATGGCAGGCGGCCAGGAAAACATGTCGCTGTCGCCGCACTGCGCCCACATGCGCGCCGGCTACAAGATGGGCGACTACAAGATGATCGACACCATGATCAAGGATGGTCTGTGGGATGCCTTCAACGGCTATCACATGGGCCAGACCGCCGAGAACGTCGCCGAAAAGTGGCAGATCAACCGCGACCAGCAGGACGAGTTCGCAGTTGCTTCCCAGAACAAGGCGGAAGCTGCCCAGAAGGCCGGCAAGTTCAAGGACGAGATCACCGCGGTAACCCTGCAGGAGCGCAAGGGCGAGCGCGTCGTTGCCGATGACGAATATATCCGTCACGGCGCCACGCTGGAAGCGTCGCCAAGCTGCGCCCGGCCTTCACCAAGGACGGTTCCGTGACTGCGCCACGCCTCCCGGCATCAAGACGGTGCAGCCGCCATTCTGGTGATGAGCGCCGCCGAAGCCGAAAAGCGCGGCTGAAGCCGCTCCGCCCGCATCGCCTCCTGGGCCACTGCGGGTGTCGATCCGGCAATCATGGGCTCCGGCCCGATCCCGGCATCGCGCAAGGCGCTTGAAAAAGCCGGCTGGTCCGCTGCCGACCTCGACCTCGTGGAAGCCAACGAAGCCTTCGCCGCTCGGGCTTGCGCGGTCAACAAGGACATGGGCTGGAACCCGGACATCGTCAACGTCAACGGCGGTGCGATTGCCATCGGCCACCCGATCGGTGCGTCCGGGGCTCGCATCCTGACCACCCTGCTGCACGAAATGAACCGCCGCGACGCCAAGAAAGGCCTTGCAACACTGTGCATCGGCGGCGGCATGGGTGTCGCCATGTGCCTGGAGCGCTAAGCCGCAAAGGGAAAGAAGGATCATGGCCGGGCCTCCGGCCATGATCGGGAACAGCAAACAAGACTGAATTGATGTCAGAGAGCCCAAAGGGCCCGGAACTGGAAGTCAGGAGGAAGGGGAATGAGCAAGGTCGCATTGGTCACGGGTGGTACGCGCGGTATCGGCGAAGCAATTTCGCGGGGTCTGAAAGACGCAGGCTACACCGTGGCGGCCACATATGCCGGCAACACCGAAAAGGCCGAAGCTTCAAGGCCGAGACCGGTATCCACGTCTTCAAGTGGGACGTTTCCGATCCTGACGCCTGCGCGGCAGGCATTGCCCAGGTGGAAAGCGAACTGGGTCCGGTGGAAGTGCTGGTCAACAATGCGGGCATCACCCGCGACGGCATGTTCCACAAGATGAGCTTCGAACAGTGGCGCGAAGTTCTGTCGACGAACCTCGATTCCATGTTCACCATGACCAAGCCGGTGATCAACGGCATGCGGGAACGGTCTTCGGGCCGCATCATCAACATCTCTTCCATCAATGGCCAGAAGGGCCAGATGGGCCAGGCGAACTATTCCGCGGCCAAGGCCGGCGTGATTGGCTTCACCAAGGCACTGGCGCAGGAAAACGCCTTCAAGGGCATCACCGTCAACTGCGTCTGCCCGGGTTACATCAACACCGACATGGTTGCCGCCATGCCGGAAAAAGTGCTGCAGTCGATCATCTCCGGCATCCCGGTCGGCCGCCTCGGCCATCCGGAAGAAATCGCCCAGACGGTGGTCTACCTGGCGTCCGACGCCGCCGCCTTCATGACCGGTGCTGTGATGACCATCAACGGCGGTCAGTACATCGCCAACGGCTGAGGCTTCAGTAAAACCAGAACTACGGAAAGGCGCTCTCGGGCGTCTTTCTTTTTTCTGTTTTTTAGAACGTTACTCTCGTTGATCCTGGTCGAAACAGACGCGCTGAAGCCAGCCGCGATTAGCCTTCTGATCGGGAACAAAGCCACGTTCATAGTAGCTCCACGCCCAGGCCTTCTCTCGCGAAACCAGGAAAAAATTGCCACCTCTTCTGCGTTTGGCCAAAGTCAGGAGAGTCAGACGGTCGCCGACCTGCGCGATCTTTTGAGTGGTGGGAAAGTAGATGCAGTGGTCGCTGCCATTGACAGCAGCATACGCTTCAGAGCGTACCAGGGTCGGATACCAGAACCAGCTATAAGCCGTGAGAGCCAGCAGGACCGTGGCGGTTCCAATGCCGAATGGATGAAGAAAAAGCCTTGATGCTGGTCGTTTCAGCCAAGACTCAGTGGTCTTGGCAAATAGCCAGATACAGAAAAGAGCAAGGCTAACATGCAGTAGCATGGCGTGGGACAGGTCACTGGTTGCCCAGGCCAGGTTGCAAAAAAGATCAGCGTCAAAATGCCTGACGCACCAAACCCCACGACTAAGTCCAGCCAGTAAGGCGATGCGGTTTCAACATCTTCAAAACAACGTTTCTTGTCTGCGAAATGGAGAAACAGCACGCACAGCAAGCGTAGCGACACGCTCATACCTATTGCAATACTGGCGAAGACAACGACAAACAAAACACCCTCCCGGTCAGAGGGGCCGGTAAAACGCCACCAAAGCAGCAGTCCTGAAAAAATCGCGAGGGCAATCTTCATGGCAGTTTTCAACCTGACCATGAAAATCGGAAATGTGATAATAACCCTACGATCCCGAGAAACCCAAGAAAAGAAAAATCTTAATCATCACAAAGGCACCAGAGCTGAAACGAAAGGAACCGCTGCAAGAGTTGAAACGGTTTCTGCTATGGATCAGATCTTGATGAATGCTCCGGTTTTCAATCTACTGCGCAAAATCATCTCGGAATTTGCGCAAAAATTGCACCGGCGAGCAGGTTTCCGACTTTTTTTAGTTTCTACCTATCCATCGCGTATCTTAGCCTGGCACCTCAGACAAACGAATTTCAGCGATCACGCGGCTATTCCAAAAAGCGCCCGTTGCAGCGCCTTTTTTTATGGGGTGCTTCCAGGAGTTCTCAGGCACCCGGGCCCTTGAAGAATTTCCAGATCCGGCTCATCGGGTCCGGGGCGTCTCCTCACCCAGCTTGGGCGCTGTGACCTCCATCTCGAAGGCTGCAATCATGTCGACCTGACCGTCCAGAAGCGTGATTTCCTGTCGGGTTGTTTTCAAGGACAGGCGCCCGGTGAGCCGGACCGGTTCATAGACATACTCAGCCCTCCAGCCTGTCGATAGCCGGTACCGGATCATCTGGTTGGGATCGGGCGCCGGCATGTGGCTGCACATGCCCTGCTCGGGAACAAGGTAGCCGGCGATTACCTCATCGCTGCCGGGTTCCTGCACGGGGATCACATACCCGGTAATCTCGATGTCCCTCCCGGCCAGAGCCTTGTTGCCGGCAAGCGACGCAGCAGCTCGTTTCTTCGCAACCTCGAAGCGTTGCGACAGCAATTTGTCCGTCGGCACGCCGGCCGCTGCAAGCTGGGCTTCTTCCTGCTGAAGACGACGTTTCAGCGTTGAACGATCCGCGTCAGTCTCAGCCGTCTCGTCCAACTGCTGGCGAAGCCGCAGCACCGTGCCCAGCGACCGCAGCTCTGTGCCGCTGAGCGCGGCAAAGGGGTCCTCATAGGCTGCAGCCTCCGGATCCTTGAGCTGGTCCCAACGAACAGGCATCGCCGCGAAGGCAGAGACCGTAAACAGCAAGGTGACTGCGAAGCACAGCATCCAACGTTTCATCTTCACGCTTCCCGGTGCCTCTCTACTGGCCCTGAATATTTCCGGCTCTATTTTCCGAATCGGACCGGGGTCCTTGACCCTGGCACCCTCCATCACCTATGTCCGGAAGCAGACTTCCTGAACAGGATAACGGAAAAACATGGAATTCGAACACGCCCCGAACGACCCCACCCGCAAGGAACTTTCCCCGCTCCTGAAGCTGGCGCTGGAATTGGGACCGCTCGGCGTGTTCTTCCTGTTCAATGCCCGCGGCGAACAGATCGCGGCGGCCTTTCCGGTGCTGCAACAGGTCGGCAAGCCTATCTTCCTGCAACTGCCGCCTTCATGGTGGCCATCAGCATCTCGCTGGTCGTGTCACTGTGGCTGACGAAGCGCCTGCCGATCATGCCGCTGGTGTCCGGCGCGGTGGTTCTGGTTTTCGGCGCCCTGACGCTGTGGCTGCACGACGAACTGTTCATCAAGCTGAAGCCGACCATCGTCAACTGCCTGTTCGGCACGGTTCTGCTGGGCGGATTGCTGTTCGGCAAGGCGCTGCTCGGCTACGTCTTCGACAGCGCCTTCCGGCTGACGGACGAAGGCTGGCGCAAGCTGACATTCCGCTGGGGCGTGTTCTTCTTCGTGCTTGCCGCGATCAACGAGATCGTCTGGCGCAGCTTCTCGACCGATTTCTGGGTCAGCTTCAAGGTCTTCGGCATCATGCCGATCACCCTTGTCTTCACCCTGACCCAGCTGCCGCTGATCCAGAAACACGCGATCGTCGAAGACGGCAAGGACGCCTAGCCGTTCCGGTCTTGCTCCGCGCCCGTCTGTCCTGACAAATGCAGCGAAACGCTGCACGCCGATCCGGAAACCGGGTATCGGCGCGAGCCAAGCGAACCCATTCTCCTCAAATGTGGACAGCGCTAAAACGCAAAGGAATTCCGCTTGCCGGTTCTGCGCTCGGCCGCGTCACCCTTGTCCGGAATAGCGGCGGTTGGCAGGCAAGCAGTCTTAGTGCATGTCCCCATGGCCGAAGGAAACGTCCCGCCGTGCGCCGGTGATGGAAATCGAGAACCCGGCGATCAGTCGATCAGAGAGATCGCCATGAGGATGAAGAACAGCGACGTCGCCGCGGGCTGCAGCACCAGGAACTCCACCAGGTAGGCGACGAACACCAGCACCGAGAACATGTGGTCCAGCAGGGCCGTCGTGCCGATGCGGGTCGCCTTCAGAATTTCGATGAACAGGAAGAACAGCCCGACGGTGATGAGCAGATCGCTCGCCAGAAGCTCGAAGGTTGCGCCGGAAACCATCTGTATGGTGATCATCGGCTGCGCCCAGAAGCCAGGCTCTCCCGCGCCCACCGTGAAAGCAAGGGCGTTATAGATCAGCAGCGAGAAAAGCGTGAAAGGAACGGCTGAAAAAGGCGCATGAACGGCTCCCGAATTCAAGGACACCCGAAGCGGGCGGAAATCGGAGCGAGCTGACACGATCTTGATAGCCAATTCAAGGCGCTGAAAAGAAAAAGGCCAGCCCGTCGAAACAAGGCCAGCCTCAATCTTGATTTGCCATGCGGCGATCCGGTCCGGACGCTACCTGCATTCACGAAGAATACGGGTGTTATGCGTCGTCTTTTGCGGAAAGGATCTGACGGCCCCGGTACATGCCGGTCTTCAGGTCAACGTGATGCGGACGGCGCAGTTCGCCCGAATCCTTGTCCTCGACGTAAGTCGCTGCTTGAGGGCGTCCGCGGAACGGCGAAAACCGCGCTTGGAGCGCGAGGTTTTCTCTTTGGAACGGCCATTTTGTTTTTCTCCGTGGTCCATAACCGCGCGGCCCGGACCGGGTTAGCCCGGGGCGTGGCGTCACGCAGCGTGTTGGAATGCGCGGCGTTATACAGCAACGCCAACGTTTTGCCACCCCATAGAGAAAAAATTCTTGGTCTGGATAGAACAGGCGGTGGCGAAGCGCTATCCACCTTCGTCTATTTCCCCAGAACACAGCCGAAAATCGGCCCCGCGCCCTTCACACGGGCCAGGTTCGTGCCGGCCAGTTCCGGTGTCCGGAACCTGGTTTGGCGGGGTTCCGGCCACGTGGATTTGGCAAGGCTGTCGCCAATCTGGCAGCTTCGGTCCGTGTCAGGTCCTTGGCGCTCTTGCCGAACCAGGCCTGCGCGGCGGCTTCGGCGCCGAAGATACCCTCACCCCACTCGGCAATATTGAGGTAGATTTCCAGGATCCGCTTCTTGGTCAGCATCGCATCCAGCATCAGGGCCAGCGGCAGTTCCAGCCCCTTGCGGATGTAGGACCGCTCGCCCCACAGAAACAGGTTCTTGGCGGTCTGCATCGTGATGGTGCTTGCGCCGCGAGGCTTCTCGCCTTCGCTCAGTGCTTCGACCTGATCCTGAAGCGCGTCCCACTCGACGCCGTCGTTTTCGCAAAAGCCGCTGTCTTCCGAAGTGATGACCGACCGGACGAGGTTTGGCGAAATCTGCTCAAGCGGTACCCACTGCCGGTCGACCCATAGAAACTGGACATAGCGCCCGATCATCAGCGTGCTTATGGGCGGCACGACGGAATAGATGACAGTAAGAACGGGCGGAAGCAGGACCAGGACCAGCAACAGCTGCAACAAGCGCTTGCGGACAAGGCCGATCATGCCACGGCGGCGCCCCGGCGCGCCGCCGGAGCCTGACTTTCCACCCGTTGCAGGTTTGACCCTAACCATTCAGTTCCCGTTCGTTATCGACAATGAAGTCGCGGACAATCGGCACGGCATCCCGCTCCTTCGACAGGAGGAGCTGGAAGACCATGTTGGATCCGTGCAGGAAGCCCAGCTCGACCGCACACAGATAAAACTCCCACATACGGCAGAAAGTTTCGTCATAAAGATCAGCGGCAATCGCCCTCTTGTCTTCGAAGCGAATGCGCCAGTCGCGAATGGTGTAGTAGTAGTGCAGCCGCAGGATTTCCGCATCGCAGACCCATAACCCAAGCCGTTCGGTAGACGCAAAGACTTCCGACAGCGCCGGAACGTAACCCCCGGGGAAAATATACTTGCGAATAAAAGGCCCGGTGGTGCCCGGAGGCGTCATGCGACCGATGGAATGCACGACCGCATAGCCTTTTTCGGTCAGGCATCTGCGGATCTGGCCGAAATACTCGTCGAGATGGCCGATGCGACATGTTCCATCATGCCGACCGAGATGATCCGGTCGAATTGCCCTTCGAATTCCCGGTAATCCTTCAGAACGAATGTCACCTGGTCCTCAAGACCCGCAGCGCGCACGCGTTCTTCGGCGATCTTCACTTGCTCTGGCGAGACATTGAGCGAGGTAACCTTTGCACCGGCCTGAGCCATGCGAATGGCGAGTGAGCCCCAGCCGCCGCCGATTTCAAGAACTTCCATCCCTGGTTTCAGGTCCAGCTTGGCGACCAGATGGGCCAGCTTGGCCGCCTGGGCTTGTTCCAGCGTGTCGTCAGGCGAGGTGTAATAGGCACAGCTGTAGTTGAGGCCCTCATCCATGAACAGCCGATAGAGGTCGGTTGAAAGGTCATAGTGATGCCGCGCCTGCGACTTTGCCCGTTCGACGCTGTTCTGCTGCTGGCGCCGCCTCAAGAGCTTCCAGCCCTTCCGCAACAGGCCCTGTACGGGATTGGCCCCAAGCGGCGCCCTGTTGATGGAAACATCGGTTGAAAGGTCATAGTGATGCCGCGCCTGCGACTTTGCCCGTTCGACGCTGTTCTGCTGCTGGCGCCGCCTCAAGAGCTTCCAGCCCTTCCGCAAC